>Ga0206688_10189786_pt1 | contig 11118 bp, 21 predicted proteins | sample M180m12015metaT_FD_159666 | JGI IMG/M metagenome (GOLD analysis project Ga0206688, IMG submission 159666) | Metatranscriptome of ammonia-oxidizing marine archaeal communities from Monterey Bay, California, United States - M1 80m 12015... | ecosystem: Environmental > Aquatic > Marine >... | reverse complement strand
CTGTGCTTATTAGACATAGGTAATAGTCCCAAATGAATTATATAGAGAATTACATAGTTTAGTTAGCTCTTGAGTTTTGAAGAGTGGGAATTATATCCTTAGGACACTATTGTCCTTATGTAAATAAATAAGGTGTTATGTTACAGCCTAAAAGAGTAAAGTTCAGAAAAAAGCAGAAAGGCCGTGTTAAAGGGCTAGCTCAACGAGGTCATAATGTTGATTTTGGTGATTTTGGTTTAAAGACTTTGGAGGCAGGTTGGATTACTTCTCGTCAAATAGAAGCAGCCCGTATTGCAATGACTCGTTTCATGAAGAGAGAAGGTCAAGTATGGATCAGAATCTTTCCAGACAAACCAGTTACTAAAAAGCCTGCGGAAGTTCGTATGGGTAAGGGTAAGGGTGCTCCAGAATACTGGGTTGCTGTTGTTAAGCCTGGTCGCGTAATGTTTGAGTGTGGAGGTGTTCCAGAAGATGTGGCACGTGAAGCGTTAAGATTAGCGGCACAAAAATTACCTGTAAAAACTAAGTTTTCTGCACGTAGGGGTTAATATCGGATAATTAAAATCGAGATAGAAAAATGGAAGATTTAAAATCTTACAGCGTTGAGGAGTTAAAAGAGAATATCTCTGCTGCAGAGAAAGCACTTGATAATTTAACGTTTTCACATAAAATTTCTCCAATCGAGAACCCTTTGAGAATCCGTACTGAAAGAAGAGCTTTAGCAACAATGAAGATGGAATTGCATTCTAGAACACTTCAAGTTGTTAATGAAAAAGTAAGTGCAGGTGAGTTGACAAGTTTCAATGCGAGAGCGTTCTTAGCAGAGACTAAGTTACCGACTCCAATGACGTTGGTTAAACTTAAGAAAATCATAGGAGCAGCTAACTAGTTGTTGCTAGTTTAAAAATCTTAGAAGATGGAGAAAAATACTAGAAAAGAACGAATCGGAGTTGTTGTGAGTAGTAAAATGCAATCAACAATTACAGTAGCGGTTAGCAGAAGGGAGAAACACCCTATGTATGGTAAATTCATGGCTAAAACATCAAAGTTTTTAGCTCATGATGACAAAAACGAGTGTAATGAAGGTGATACTGTACGTATTATTGAAACTCGTCCGTTAAGTAAAAGAAAACGTTGGAGATTAGTAGAGATCCTAGAAAGAGCTAAGTAATTAGTAATAAGAGGATTTACAAGAACTTAAAAATCTACAGAAATGATTCAGCAGGAAAGTAGACTTACAGTAGCGGATAATAGTGGTGCTAAAGAAGTGCTTTGTATCCGTGTCTTAGGAGGAACAGGAAAGCGTTATGCATCAGTTGGAGATAAGATTGTTGTCAGTGTAAAATCTGCAATTTCTTCAAGTAATGTAAAAAAAGGTACGGTAGCGAAAGCTGTAGTAGTACGTACCAAAAAGGAAATTCGTCGTAAAGATGGCTCATATATTCGTTTTGAAGATAATGCAGCTGTTTTGCTTGATGCAAAAGACGAACCTAAAGGTACTCGTATCTTCGGGCCAGTAGCTCGAGAGTTGCGTGAAAAGCAATTTATGAAAATCGTTTCTTTGGCACCTGAAGTATTATAGTCATGAGTAAAATCAAAGAAAAGAAAACATTCAAATTCCATATCAAAACTGGGGATACTGTAAAAGTATTGTCTGGTAATTCAAAAGGTAAGGAAGGAAAGGTAGTTAAAGTTGATACTAAAACTTATCGTGCTGTTGTTGAAGGGGCGAATCTTGCTACAAAGCATGTTAAGCCATCAGCAAAAGATCCAGAAGGTGGTATCAAAAAAGTTGAGGCTCCAATTCATATTAGTAACTTGATGTTAGTTGACCCAAAGACAAAAGAGGTAACTAGAGTAGGGAGAAAAGAAGATGAAGCTGGTAAGTTGCGTAGATATTCTGTTAAAACTAAGGAATTCATAGACTAATGATAAAGCCTAGATTAAAAGAAAAATATTCTAACGAAATTTCAGTATCACTTAAGGAGAAATTCCAGTATAAATCTGTAATGCAAATCCCAAGATTGGAAAAGATTTGTATCAACAGAGGTATAGGTGAGGCAGTTTCGGATAAGAAATTGGTAGATGTAGGAGTTGAAGAATTGACAGCTATTGCAGGTCAAAAAGCAGTTCCAACTATCTCAAAGAAATCGGTATCGAACTTTAAGTTACGTGAGGGTATGCCAATTGGTGCTCGTGTAACATTAAGAGGTGACCGTATGTATGAATTCCTTGATAGATTAGTAGCGATATCTTTGCCACGTGTACGTGACTTCCAAGGTATTAATGATAAAGGATTCGACGGTAGAGGAAATTACACTTTAGGTGTAAAAGAGCAAATCATTTTTCCAGAAATTAGCATTGAAAAGGTGAAGAAAATCACTGGATTAGACGTTACTTTCGTAACATCAGCATCGACTGATGAGGAGAGTTTTGCTTTGTTAAAAGCATTAGGTTTACCATTCAAGAACCAAAAGTAAATTTTACAATGGCAAGAGAATCAGTAAAAGCACGTCAAAGAAAACGCGAGAAAATGGTAGCTAGATATGCCAAGCGTCGTGCTGAATTGAAAGAAAATGGTGACTGGGTTGCATTAGACAAGTTACCTAAGGACTCTTCTCCAGTTAGATTACATAATAGATGTAAGCTTACTGGTCGTCCAAAAGGTTACATGAGAAAGTTTGGTATATCACGTGTAACTTTCCGTGAAATGGCTTCAGCTGGTAAAATCCCTGGGGTAACAAAAGCAAGCTGGTAATCCCAGTCGTGCAAATGGTATATTTAGATAAGATTCAAGAAAATACTCATAGATCATGACAGATCCAATAGCTGATTTCCTGACACGTGTTCGTAATGCGATCAGAGCAAGACACAGAGTGGTAGAGATCCCGTCATCTAAGGTTAAAAAGGAGATTACTAAGATCCTTTTTGATAAAGGTTACATTCAAAACTACAAGTTTGAAGACAAGCCGGTAAAGTCTAACATTAAAATCGCTTTAAAATACGATTCTATTTCAAGAGAATCAGCGATTATCAACTTAGAGCGTATCAGTAAGCCAGGTTTACGTAAGTATGTAAAGGCTGATGAACTTCCAAGAGTAATGAATGGATTAGGCGTTGCAGTAGTGTCTACTTCTCGTGGAATTATTACTGATAAAGAAGCTCGTTCATTAAATGTTGGTGGCGAAGTACTTTGTTACGTATATTAATAATTGTTTCTAAAACAATAGATTAAGAATTTCTTAATCGTAATAAAATATTAGAAAGATGTCGAGAATTGGTAAAAAGCCGATAGATATCCCATCTGGTGTAACGATTGAAGCTAAAGCTGATCTTGTGACTGTAAAAGGTCCAAAAGGTGAGTTAGTTCAAGAATTAACAGGTGGAATTAAGGTAGAAATTGAAGAAGGAGTACTTTCAGTAGTACGTCCTTCTGAGCAAAAAGACCATAAATCGTTACACGGTTTATATAGAGCACTAATTGCTTCAATGATTGAAGGTGTAACCAACGGTTATAAAAAGCAATTAGAGTTAGTTGGTGTAGGTTTTAAAGCTGTTATGAAAGGTGATATCCTAGAAATGGATCTAGGTTACTCTCATGCAGTTTATATGCAAATCCCTGCAGAAGTGAAAGCAACTGCAGAAACAGCAAAAGGTAAAGCTCCTATTGTTGTTTTGGAAAGTATAGACAAACAACTTATCGGTCAAGTAGCTGCAAAGCTTAGATCATTAAGAAAAGTTGAGCCTTACAAAGGTAAAGGTATCAAGTTTGTTGGTGAAGAAATTAGAAGAAAAGCTGGTAAAGCTGGCGCTAAATAGTAGATGAAGTTATGGCATCAAAGAAGACTTTAAGAAGACTTAAAATTAAGCGAAGTATTAGAAAGAGAATTTCTGGTACAGCTGATCGTCCTAGATTATCTGTTTATCGTAGTAATTCAGCAATCTATGCTCAGATAATTGATGATGTTAATGGTAATACTTTAGCTGCTGTTTCTTCAAAAGAAATCTTAGGAGATAAATCTGTTAACATTGATGCTGCTAAAGAAGTTGGTAAAGGTTTAGCTGAAAAAGCTAAAACTGCCAATATCGAATCTGTAGTGTTTGATAGAAATGGTTTCTTATATCACGGTAAAGTTAAAGCCTTAGCTGAAGGTGCAAGAGAAGGTGGTCTTAAATTTTAATGCTTAAAAACATGTCTGGTAAAGGTAATAAGATGATTAAATCAAGCGAGGTTGAACTCGTTGATAAGGTTGTAGCAATACAGCGTGTTGCAAAAGTTGTAAAAGGTGGTCGTCGTTTTAGTTTCTCTGCTATCGTAGTAGTAGGTGATGGAAATGGTACTGTTGGGCACGGCTTAGGTAAAGCAAGTGAAGTTGTAAGTGCAATCTCTAAAGGAATTGAAGACGCTAAGAAGAATCTTGTGAAAGTTTCTATTCATAACGGCACAGTTCCTCACGAATCAAAGGGAAAATTTGGTGGAGGTAGAGTTCTAATTAAGCCTGCATCTCAAGGTACTGGTATTATAGCTGGTGGAGCAATGCGTGCTGTATTAGAATCTGCTGGAATTAAGAACGTTCTTGCGAAATCTCAAGGATCTTCTAACCCACATAACGTAGTAAAAGCTACTTTCGATGCTTTAGCAAAAATGCAGGATGCTGTAGCAGTAGCTAAGCGTAGAGGTGTTTCTCTAACAAAAGTATTTAACGGATAATCTAAAGTTATGGCTCAGATTAAAATTACGCAGGTAAGAAGTACTATCAAACGTCCTTCAGATCAAAAGTTAACTATTAAAGCTTTAGGTTTAGGTAAAATCAATCGCACAGTAGTTAAAGAGGCAACTCCTCAAATTTTAGGTATGGTTAATAAGGTAAGTCATTTAGTAGTTACTGAAGAAGCTTAGGCTTTATTTAATCGGTCTCTACTTAAATTTTAACCTGAAGATTTAGTATAATACAATGAAATTACATACATTAAAACCTCAAGAGGGTTCTGTAAAATCAGGTAAGCGTATAGCAAGGGGTCAAGGTTCTGGTATGGGTGGTACTTCTACAAGAGGTCACAAGGGTGCCAAATCAAGATCTGGTTATAGTAGAAAGATAGGTTTTGAAGGTGGTCAAATGCCACTTCAACGCCGTGTTCCTAAGTTCGGTTTTAAATCTCGTAACAGAGTAGAATTTAAAGCATTAAACGTAGAAACAATCATTAAGCTTGTTGCTGATAAAGGACTTACAAAAATTGATTTTGAGACATTATTAAGTAATGGCTTGGCATCAAAGAAAGACAAGGTTAAAGTTTTAGGTCACATCAAACCAAATGAAAATGGAGATATTGCATCTTTATCTTCTGCAGTTGAAGTTGAGTTACATGCTTTCTCTAAGTCTGCAATTGAATTGATTGAAAAAGCAGGTGGTAAAGCAGTAACCATCTAATATACAAATTGTATGAAGAAGTTCATTACTACAGTTAAAACAATATTCACAATAGAGGAACTCCGTCAAAGGATATTTCTAACTATTGGTTTCTTGTTGATTTTTCGCTTGGGTACCTTTGTTGTTTTGCCAGGTGTAGATAGAGATCTTTTAGGAAGTGCTGATAAAAATGGTTTAGCAGAGATGTTAGATATTTTTCTAGGTGGTGCCTTCAGTAGAGCGTCTATTTTTGCATTGGGTATTATGCCTTATATATCAGCCTCTATTGTAATTCAATTACTTACAGTTGCTGTCCCTTATTTCCAGCGTCTACAAAAAGACGGGGAGTCAGGTAGAAAAAAAATAAGTCAGATTACTAGGGTACTTACTATTATTATAACCTTTGCTCAAGCCTCGGGTTATTTAGCGACTACTGTGCCACAGAATGCTGTGGTAGGTGTTCCTTATGGATACTTCGTAATAACTTCTATGATTGTCTTGACTACAGGAACTATGTTCTGTATGTGGTTAGGAGAAAAAATTACTGAGAAAGGTATTGGTAATGGTGTTTCAATGCTTATTATGATAGGTATTATTGCACAATTACCTGGTGCTATACAGTCAGAAATAGTAAAGCGATTTACTACTGAAAATGAACAAATATTATTATTCTTTATTGAAATATTAGCTTTATTCTTTGTTGTAATGGGAGTTGTATTGCTAACTCAAGCAGTGCGAAGAATTCCTTTACAATATCCAAATCAGGTAGCTTCTGGAAGTAGTAATAGAAAAAAGAAAAACTTTATTGCAGGTCCAAGATCTTTTATTCCATTAAAAGTGAATGCGGCGAATGTAATGCCTATCATATTTGCTCAATCTTTAATGTTCGTACCTCCATTATTAGCTGGTTTATTGCCAGAAGGAAATGGTTTTCGTTCGTTTATTGACGATGCTTTTGCAAGTCAATTTGGTTGGGTTTATAGTGGTATTCTTGCATTCTTAATTATAGTTTTTACTTTTTTCTATACAGCAATTACTGTGAATCCTTCGCAGATGACTGATGATTTGAAAAAGAGTGGTGCTTTTATTCCTGGTATTAAGCCAGGTCCAGATACTGTTGATTTTATTGCTAAAATTATTGATTTAGTTACGCTTCCTGGTGCTCTATTCTTAGGTGTAGTTGCTGTGCTTCCTGCATTAGCATATACTTTGGGAGTAGGTGAACAGTTTGCAACATTTTATGGTGGTACATCTCTTATCATTATGGTCGGAGTTGTTTTTGATACTCTTCAACAAATAGAAAGCTATTTACTTATGAATAAGTATGATAGTATGATGAAAGGTGGAGTAGATAAGCCTAGTGAAAATATTGTAGTAGCTGACTAATGATATATTATAAAACAGAAGAGGAGATTAACTTGATGCGTGAAAGTGCTCAGGTTCTTGGGAAAGCTCACGGTGAAGTAGCTAAGTATGTTAAACCTGGTGTTAAAACTAAGGATTTAGATAAAATAGCGTACGAGTATATAAAGGATAATGGAGGTGTACCTTCATTTCTTAATTATCAAGGCTTTCCAGCAACTCTCTGTATCTCTGAAAACGATCAAGTAGTTCATGGTATTCCCAATGAGCATGTCTTAATTGAAGGAGATATAATTTCAATTGATTGTGGTGTAAAGCTTAATGGTTTTCATTCTGATAGTGCTTTTACCTATCCAGTTGGAGAAGTAGGTAATGAAGTAATGGATCTTTTAGTTGCGACTAAAGAATCTTTATATATTGGTATCGAAAATGCAGTAGTTGGTAATAGAATTGGAGATATCGGTTTCTCTATACAGAAATACGTAGAGGATAAAGGCTACGGAGTTGTTAGAGAGTTGGTTGGTCACGGACTCGGTAAAGATTTACATGAAGATCCGCAAGTGCCTAACTACGGAAGAAGGGGTCGTGGAACTCAAATTAAAAATGGTTTGGTAATAGCTATTGAACCAATGATTAATTTAGGGACAAAAGACATAGTATCTGAAAGTGATGGTTGGACAATCAGAACTAGAGATCGAAAACCTTCTGCTCACTTTGAGCATACAGTTGCAATATATGGTGGTAAAACACATGTATTAACAACTTTTGAATACATAGAAGAAACATTTAAGTTTTAGTATGCCTAAGCAGTCAAATATAACACTTGATGGAGTGATATCAGAAGCATTATCCAATGCTATGTTCCGTGTAGAGTTAGAAAATGGACACGAAGTTGTTGCCCATATTTCAGGAAAAATGAGAATGAATTATATTAGAATTCTTCCTGGTGATAAGGTAAAATTAGAAATGTCCCCATATGATCTTTCAAAAGGTCGTATAGTTTATAGATATAAATAATAGAGCTAATTAATTGAATATTAGAATTGATTTCATTATTAAGATAATATTGTTATCTTTGCAGACTTCAGTTTTAATTTGTACGCAAAAATAAAACCTTATAGAAGATGAAAGTACGAGCATCGGTTAAAAAGAGAAGCGCTGACTGTAAGATCGTTAGACGTAAGGGCAGGGTTTATATTATTAACAAGAAGAACCCTAAGTTTAAACAAAGACAAGGTTAAGATTTAATTACTTACAGTTATGGCACGTATTTCAGGTGTAGATATACCAGATTTTAAAAGAGGCTTAATCAGCTTAACATATATTTTCGGTATAGGTAGAAGTTCAGCAAAAGAAATCCTTGAAAATGCTGGCGTTGATCCAAATAAGAAAGTTTCTGAATGGACTGATGAGGAATCTAGGGCGGTTCGTGATATTATAGCTAATACTTTCAAAGTAGAAGGCGAGTTGAAATCTGAAATCCAGCTTAATATTAAGCGTCTTATGGATATTGGATGTTACAGAGGTATCCGTCATAGAAAAGGTCTCCCTTTAAGAGGACAGAGAACAAAAAATAACTCACGTACACGTAAAGGAAAGCGTAAAACTGTACAGAATAAGAAAAAAGCAGTTAGATAATATCTGACTATTTTTACTAAATGTACTTTAGGTCTATAAGTTATGAGCCAAAAAAGAAAAGATAAAGCTAAGAAAAGAGTTGTTAAGGTTGAGCCATCAGGTCAGGTTCATATTAGAGCTTCTTTTAACAACATCATAATTTCTATCACAAACAATGCAGGTCAAGTAATTTCTTGGGGTTCTGCTGGTAAGATGGGATTCAAAGGTTCTAAGAAGAACACTCCTTATGCTGCTCAAGTAGCTGCTGGTGAATGTGCTAAAGTGGCACATGATCTAGGATTAAGAAAAGTAGACGTCTTCGTAAAAGGACCTGGTTCAGGACGTGAGTCTGCAATCAGAACTATCCAGAATAGTGGTATCGATGTGAAAAGCATTAAGGATGTAACTCCATTGCCTCATAATGGATGTCGTCCTCCAAAAAGAAGAAGAGTCTAGTTTCATATTGTTAAAGAATTATTACAATGGCAAGATATACAGGACCTACCTCGAAAATTGCAAGAAGATTTAACGATCCAATTTTCGGGCCATGTAAGGAGCTTAAGAAAAAGAATTTCCCTCCAGGTCAGCACGGTAGAGGAAGAAGAAAAAAACAATCGGAATATGCTTTACAGTTAATGGAAAAGCAAAAGATGAAGTATGCTTATGGTGTACTTGAGCGTCAATTCCGTAATTTATTTAAGCGTGCTGCTTCTAATAAAGGTGTTACTGGTACAGTATTACTTCAATTATTAGAATGTCGTTTAGATAATGTTGTGTATCGTTTAGGAATTGCTCCTACTCGACGTGGAGCTAGACAATTAGTTTCTCACAAGCATATTCTAGTTAATGGTGAGTTGGTAAATATTCCTTCTTACAGTGTGAAAGCTGGTGATGTAGTAAGTGTTCGTGAAAAATCGAAATCTTTAGAAGCTATCACAGAAAGTCTTTCTGGCTATGTAAATAGATACAGTTGGGTTGAGTGGAACGAAGAGGAAAAAGCTGGTAAATTTACTACTGTTCCTGAACGTGAAGATATTCCAGAGACCTACAATGAGCGTTTAATCGTCGAGTTGTACTCTAAGTAATATATAATTTCATTACTACAATGTCTTTTCATTGTAGTAGTGTTTTTTCTTTTGAGTTTAGAATCTGTCTGAGAGCAAGATTTCATTTAATAGAATTAATATGTCGATTCTTACATTCCAAATGCCTGAGAAGGTTACCATGGAGAAATCTGATGATTTCCATGGCATGTTTGAGTTCAAACCTTTGGAAAGAGGTTATGGTGTAACAATAGGAAATGCTTTGAGAAGAGTATTGCTTTCTTCATTAGAAGGTTATGCAATTACTTCTGTAAAGATACCGTCATCTTTGCACGAATTTTCTGCAATTGAAGGTGTAGTTGAGGATGTGTCTTCTATTATCTTGAACCTGAAAATGGTTCGTTTTAAGAAGATTTCTGAAGATACTGACGAGAAGATAACAGTAACTGTATCGGGTAAAGATAAAGTTGTTGCAGGTGATATCGCTAGTAGTACTGCTACTTTTGAGATTTTGAACCCTGATCACGTGATTTGTAATATCGATCCTTCTATTAAGTTCGAAATGGAGCTTACGATTAGTAAAGGTCGTGGTTATGTGTCTTCTGAAGACAATAAACCTGCAGATCAAGTATTTGGTCAAATTCCTATAGACTCTGTTTTCACACCTATTAAGAATGTGAAATATACGGTAGAAAATACTCGTGTAGAGCAAAGAACGGATTACGAAAAGCTTCTTCTAGAAATTACTACTGATGGTTCTATCCATCCAGAAAATGCCTTGAAGGGTGCCGCTACAATTCTAATTCAACACTTAATGTTGTTTTCTGATCAGACAATGGACTTCGAGCCTACTTTATCTGAAGATGAGCAAACTGTTGATGAAGAATTCTTGAGAATGAGAAAACTCCTTAAGACTCCTCTTAATGAGCTTGATCTTTCTGTAAGAGCATATAACTGTTTAAAAGCTGCAAACGTTCGTACCTTAGGTGATTTAGCAAGTTTAGAAATTTCTGATATGATGAAATTTAGAAACTTTGGTAAAAAATCTTTGACAGAACTAGAGCAGTTAATCATTGAAAAAGGTTTAAGTTTTGGTTTGGATGTTTCTCCATACAAACTTGATGAAGAATAATTTAGAAAATTAGTGGTGTTTTCCACATAATTATAGAATAATGAGACACGGTAAAAAATTCAATCACTTAGGACGCACAGCTTCTCATAGAAAAGCTTTGTTGGCTAACATGGCTGTATCTTTAGTTGAACATAAAAGAATCAATACTACTTTAGCTAAAGCTAAAGCTTTGAGAAAGTATATTGAGCCTCTTATCACTAAGGCTACTGTAGATACTACACACTCTAGAAGAGTTGTATTTTCGTATTTAAAAAACAAGGTAGCTGTTACTGAATTATTTAATGAAGTAGCGACTAAAATAGGTAATCGTCCTGGTGGATATACACGTATAATCCGTACTGGTTACAGATTAGGTGATAATGCTGAGACTTGTCTTATAGAATTAGTTGATTACAACGAAATCTATGGTGGTAGTGAAGAAGCTGCTCCAGCGAAGAAAAAACGTACTCGTAAGAAGAAAAAATCTACTGAAAATGTAGAGGCTACTACTGATGAGTCTAAATCTGAAGATTAATAAATTTCAATTCAATTTGTGATTTCTATAATCTATAAATAG
>Ga0206688_10152904_pt1 | contig 11170 bp, 8 predicted proteins | sample M180m12015metaT_FD_159666 | JGI IMG/M metagenome (GOLD analysis project Ga0206688, IMG submission 159666) | Metatranscriptome of ammonia-oxidizing marine archaeal communities from Monterey Bay, California, United States - M1 80m 12015... | ecosystem: Environmental > Aquatic > Marine > Intertidal... | reverse complement strand
CGCTTACAGCTAAGTGGGTGTCGATTTAACGTAGTGATTGTATCTTTAGTTAACCCTAATTTCAGCCAAGAGCAGGTAGCCGTGAGCGATAAAAGACCCGTTAATCTTGATTTAGGCACATTCAAACATCCACTTATTGCTATGGTATCTATATGCCATCGTATTTCTGGTGTGGTGTTGTTTGTTGGCCTTGTTTTCCTTTTCTGTTTGTTTGATACGTCCTTGAGTGGTGCCGCAGGTTTTGCGTCTGCCCAAGATGCCTTGCAAACCAGTTTCGTCGCCCAGTTTATTACGTGGGGCCTGTTGACCTCACTCGGGTTTCACTTTAGTGCCGGTATGAAGCACCTGATCATGGACGTTGGTGTTGGTGAAGAGCTCGATTCTGCCAATAACGCCGCCAAGATGGTAGTTGGTCTTACCCTTATATTGGCTGTGTTAGCAGGAGTTTGGGTATGGTAACTACAATTACTAATTTTGGTCGTAGCGGTTTGTACGACTGGCTATTGCAGCGGATCAGCGCAGTAGTGTTGGCACTTTATTCTGTGTTTATGGTGGTTTATTTGCTGCTTAATCCGCAGCTAGATTATGCCCAATGGGATGCCTTGTTCGGCATGACCAGTATGCGCATTTTTAGCTTGATGGCGCTATTGTCTTTAGGTGCTCATTGTTGGATTGGTTTGTGGTCGGTGTCTACCGATTACATCAAACCGTTTGTATTTCGTTTTGTATTTCAAATGGTGATCGGCGTATTAATGTTCGTCTATACCGTTTGGGGTGTTCAGTTGTTATGGGGTCTATAAGTCATGTCTAACACGTTACGTAAAATGTCTTATGAAGCCATTGTAATTGGTGGTGGCGGTGCAGGCATGCGTGCCGCATTGCAGCTGACCGAATCAGGTTTAAAAACAGCCTGTATTACTAAAGTATTTCCTACCCGTTCGCATACGGTATCGGCGCAAGGTGGTATCACTTGTGCTATCGCTAGTAATGATCCCAATGATGATTGGCGCTGGCACATGTACGATACTGTTAAAGGTTCGGACTATATTGGCGACCAAGACGCCATTGAGTACATGTGTAGTGTAGGCCCGCAAGCCGTGTTCGAGCTTGACCATATGGGTTTGCCGTTTTCACGCACTGAAGAAGGCCGCATTTACCAGCGTCCATTTGGCGGTCAGTCAAAGAATTTTGGTGAAGGTGGGCAAGCTGCACGCACCTGTGCCGCAGCTGATCGTACTGGCCACGCCTTGCTACACGCCTTGTATCAGGGCAACTTGAAAGGCGGAACCACATTTTTAAATGAATGGTTTGCTGTAGATATGGTGCAAAATGATGATGGGGCCATTGTTGGTGTCATTGCTATTTGTATCGAGTCTGGTGAAACTGTTTATATCGAAGCTAAAGCCACGGTGTTAGCCACCGGCGGCGCAGGCCGTATTTTCCAATCGACCACTAACGCCCTGATTAACACAGGCGACGGCGTGGGTATGGGTTTGCGCATGGGTCTGCCCGTGCAAGACATGGAAATGTGGCAGTTCCATCCTACCGGTATTGCCGGCGCAGGCGTGTTGGTAACCGAAGGTTGCCGTGGTGAGGGTGGTTATCTTATTAATAAGGATGGCGAACGCTTTATGGAGCGTTATGCCCCAAATGCTAAAGACCTTGCCGGTCGTGACGTTGTTGCCCGTTCCATGGTTATGGAAATCCTTGAGGGTCGTGGCTGTGGTGAAAATGGCGATCACGTATTCCTTAAGCTCGATCACCTCGGTGAAGAAGTGTTGGAAAGCCGCTTGCCAGGTATCTGTGAACTATCGCGTACCTTTGCGCACGCCGATCCAGTATTTGAACCCGTGCCTGTAGTACCAACCTGTCACTATATGATGGGTGGTTTGCCGACGAACATTGGCGGTCAGGTGCTGTATCCAGAATCGGAAACAGAAACTCGCGTTATTGACGGCTTATATGCCTGTGGCGAAGTGGCTTGTGTGTCGGTGCATGGTGCCAACCGTTTGGGTGGTAACTCATTGCTAGACTTGGTTGTATTTGGACGTGCAGCGGGTATTCAAATTGAAAAATCAATGCGCGAAGGTTATCAGGTTGAGTCGGCTACTCAGGCCAACTTAGATGCCGCTATGGCGCGGTTGACTGCCTTGAACACATCTGAATCAGGCGAAAATATTTCTGATGTGCGTGAAGAACTTCAGAAAACAATGCAACTTTATTTTGGTGTGTTCCGCGAAGGCGAGAGCATGCAAAAGGGCTTGGTTTTGTTGCGTGAGCTTCGTCTCAAGGTCAATAATTTATACCTGAAAGATAAAACCGGTGCCTTTAATACCGACCGTATCGAAGCGCTAGAGCTGCAAAACTTATTTGAAGTGGCGTTTGCTACGGCGATCGCCGCAGAAGAACGTAAGGAAAGTCGAGGTGCGCATGCGCGTAATGACTTTACTGAGCGTGATGACGAAAACTGGTTGAAGCATTCTGTGTACTACCCAACAGAAGAGCGAATTGGTAAGCGCGAGGTGAACTTTTCACCTAAGACCGTTGACGCTTTCCCACCTAAAATTCGTACTTATTAAGGAGTAGTGACATGTTAACAGTAAGTGTTTATCGCTATCACCCAGAGCTAGACAAAAAACCATACATGCAAGACTTTCAAGTCGATACCGGTGGTAAAGACTTGATGGTGTTGGACGTGTTGAACATGCTTAAGGTTCAAGACAGTGGCTTGGCCTATCGTCGTTCATGCCGAGAGGGTGTGTGTGGTTCCGACGGTATGAACATTAATGGCGTTAACGGTTTGGCTTGTATTACGCCGCTATCTGCGTGTGTAAAAAACAACAAGCTGATTTTGCGTCCGTTACCTGCATTGCCGGTTATCCGTGACTTAGTTATCGACATGGATCAGTTCTACAAGCAATACGAAAAGGTTAAGCCGTTCTTGTTGAACGATACCCCTGCACCCGCCATTGAGCGTTTGCAGTCGCCTGAAGAGCGTGAAAAGCTTGATGGTCTATACGAGTGTATCTTGTGTGCCTGTTGTTCTACAGCGTGTCCTTCGTTTTGGTGGAACCCGGATAAGTTTATCGGCCCATCTGGTTTGTTGCAGGCGTATCGCTTTTTAGCAGACAGCCGCGATACTGCAACCGAAGAACGTTTGGCCGATTTGGATGATCCGTTTAGTGTATTCCGTTGCCACGGTATCATGAACTGTGTCACCGTATGCCCGAAAGGCTTAAACCCAACCAAAGCCATTGGTCATATCCGTAATATGTTGTTAACACGAGCAACCTAGTTGATACCTGCGCTTGAGTTAGGGCTTCGTTGAATGGTGCTCTAACTCAGGCATTTGTATATATAATTAGTTTTATTGCTTAACCCTGTGACGCGTAGCGGGTTATAATGGACGCGTTTGGTTAAGTTTGACCACAAACAAAGATTATTTGGTGATACCAAAATGCAAGACAGCATGATGGAGCTGCAGAGGCGCGAGTCTCACTTTTCTGATGGAAACTTTGCGTACATGGAAGAAATGTACGAAACCTATTTGCGTGATCCCAATGCGGTACCTGAACAATGGCGACAAGAGTTTGATCAATTGCCGCGCGTTCCTGACGCCATCGCTGGCGATGTGCCTCATTCAACCATAAAAGAGCACTTTGTTCTTTTAGGCAAGAATCAAAGCAAGTCTCACCCTGTTCAAACCGCGAGTTTAAGTAGCGATCATGAGCGTAAGCAAGTGCGAGTGGTGCGCTTAATTAACGCCTACCGTGTCCATGGCCATCAAGTCGCAAGTTTAGACCCGTTAGAACTTAAGCCTAAAGAAGTGGTACCGACACTCGATTTACATTTCCACGAGCTATCAGCCGCCGACTTAGACACCGTGTTTCAAGTGGGCGCATCATACTTAGGCAAAGACGAAATGCCTTTGTCCGAGATTATCGCTGGGCTTGAAGAGACTTACTGCTCAACAGTCGGTTGTGAATACAGCCACATCGTTAATACCGACGAAAAGTTGTGGATTCGTCAACGTGTAGAGTCGGTTCGTAGCCACCCTAAACACTCCGCTGAAAAGCGTACTCATATCTTTGAGCGCTTAATTGCGGCAGAGGGCCTAGAAAAATACCTCGGTTCTCGGTTTGCAGGCGCCAAACGTTTTGGTCTAGAAGGTGGTGAAACACTCATTCCTATGCTGGATAACATTATCCAGCGCTCGGGTAGTAACAACGCCAAAGAAATTGTAATCGGTATGGCTCATCGTGGCCGCCTTAACGTATTAATTAATATCTTTGGTAAAAATCCAGTCGACTTGTTTGAGGAGTTTGAGGGCAAACGTCCGCTTAATACGTCGGGCGATGTAAAGTACCATCAAGGTTTTTCTACCAACGTCAATACCCCGGGTGGCGAAGTGCACATGGCTTTGGCCTTTAACCCGTCGCACTTAGAAATTGCCAACCCCGTTGCTGAAGGCTCTGTACGTGCGCGTCAAGATCGACGTAAAGACACTGAAGGCGACACAGTTCTGCCTATTTGTTTACATGGTGATGCAGCGTTTGCAGGCCAGGGTGTGGTTATGGAGACGTTACAAATGTCTCAAACCCGTGCCTATAAGACCGGCGGTACCATCCATATTGTCATTAACAACCAAGTGGGTTTCACCACCAGCAAGAAAGAAGACGCTCGCTCAACGCCGTATTGTACTGATGTGGCTAAATTTATTGACGCACCGATCTTCCACGTTAACGGTGATGATCCTGACGCAGTAGCCTTTGTGTCTGAATTGGCGCTTGATTACCGCAATGAATTTAAACGCGACGTGGTCATTGATTTAGTGTGTTACCGACGTCGTGGTCACAACGAAGCCGATGAACCTTCGGGGACTCAGCCGCTCATGTATAACGCCATCAAAGCGCGCAAAACGGTGGCAACCCTATATGGTCAGCAATTGGTTTCGGAGGGCATACTTAGCGCCGCAGATATCTCTGCTTTTCAAAACGACTATAGAGATGCGTTAGACAACGGCCAGCATGTGGCTAAGGCACTCGTCACCGTGCCTGACGTGAGTTCGTTTGTCGATTGGAAACCCTACCTAGGTCACGAATGGACTGCTGCAGGGGATACGCGTGTTGCCAGTGAAGTGCTTAAAGATCTTGGTCAGCGCCTTGATCAGGTGCCCTCTGGTTTTGTGGTGCAGCGACAAGTTAAAAAGATTCTTGATGATCGTATGAAGATGGCTATTGGTGCAGCAGAAATTAACTGGGGTTTTGCCGAAGTGATGGCTTACGCATCATTGGTAGAAGAAGGTTATCCGATCCGTTTAACGGGCCAGGATGTTGGTCGCGGTACCTTCTCCCATCGCCATGCAGTGCTGCATGATCAAAAGGGTAGTGGTGCCTATGTCCCCCTGCGTAATTTGTCTGATGAGCAACCCGAATTTACTATCTTTGATTCCTTATTGTCCGAAGAAGCCGTGCTCGCCTTTGAATACGGTTATGCCTCGACTGCTCCTGAAGGTTTAGTTATTTGGGAAGCGCAGTTTGGTGATTTTGCGAACGGTGCCCAAGTGGTGATCGATCAGTTTATTACCAGTGGCGAACATAAGTGGGGCCGTATGTGTGGCCTTACCATGTTGTTGCCCCATGGCTACGAAGGCCAAGGCCCAGAACACTCCTCTGCACGCCTAGAGCGCTACTTACAGTTGTGTGCTGAACATAATATTCAAGTTTGTGTGCCCACCACGCCGTCACAAATATTCCACTTGTTACGTCGACAGGCCATTCGCCCCATGCGTAAGCCCCTGATCGTGATGACGCCTAAGAGTTTGTTACGTCATAAAATGGCAGTGTCTAGTTTAGAAGACTTGTCCGAAGGCGCCTTCCAAACAGTGATCGGCGAAATTGATGATCACAGTAAAGCCGACGTTAAGCGCTTGGTGCTAACCGCTGGTAAAGTTTATTACGACTTGTTGGAGCAGCGTCGCCTAGGCAAGCTAGATCATGTTGCCATCGTGCGTATTGAGCAACTGTATCCGTTCCCAGAGCAGCGCTTGGAAGAAGTCCTAGCGCAGTATCCGAATTTGGAACTGACTGTTTGGTGCCAAGAAGAACCACTTAACCAAGGTGCTTGGTACTGTAGTCAGCATCATATGCGTAAGGTGATTCACAAGGTTAAACCACAGTTGGACTTAATCGTGGCATCAAGAACCGCATCGGCAGCACCTGCATGTGGCTATATGTCCGTGCACCTTGAAGAACAGAATCACTTAGTGGCCCAAGCCTTGGGTTTAGAATCATGAATGGGTTGAATGACTATACCCACATTATCATTAGAGCGAAGAGATAAACCATGTCTATTGAAATTAAAGCCCCATCTTTTCCTGAGTCTGTGGCTGATGGCACTATTGCTACGTGGCACAAGCAGCCAGGTGAGGCCTGTACCCGCGACGAACTCATTGTTGATATCGAAACCGACAAGGTGGTGATGGAAGTGGTTGCGCCTGCCGATGGCAGTTTAGAAGAAATTGTGATGCCAGAAGGCAGTACGGTATTGAGCAACCAATTAATTGCTCGTTTTAGTGCCGGGGCCGCCGGTACGGCAGCCTCTTCACCTGCACCCGCCGAAGAAGCGCCAACGTCTGCCGCTGATCAGTCTGATGTGAGCGGTCCAGCAGTACGTAAATTGCTTCATGAAAACAACCTCAATGCCAGCCAAATCACCGGCACTGGCAAAGATGGCCGGTTATTAAAAGAAGACGTGTTGAACTATTTGAAAGATTCAGCGGCTACTCCTGCGGCAGCAACTGCGCCTACTCCTGCGGCAGCAACTGCGCCTACTCCTTCGGCAACAACTGCGCCTACGCAGAGCGTAGAGGCCTCAACTGGTCCAGCGCACCGTACCTCGCGTCGTGTGCCTATGACTCGTATGCGCTCTACCATCGCTAAACGGTTGGTGTCGGCGCAAAATGATGCCGCCATGTTGACCACCTACAACGAAGTGGATATGTCACCGATTATGGCCTTGCGTAAGCAGTACAAGGCACAGTTTGAAAAAGCCCACAACGGTACTCGTTTAGGGTTTATGTCATTCTTTGTAAAGGCTGCTGCAGAAGCCCTAAAACGTTTCCCTGCAGTTAACGCATCATTAGATGGCAATGACATGGTGTACCATGCATATCAAGACATCAGTGTTGCTGTCTCGACTGAACGTGGTTTGGTTGTGCCAGTGTTGCGTGATGTAGAAGCTATGAGCTTAGCAGACATCGAAAAAGGCATCGTTGGTTTGGCCACCCAGGCCAAAGAAGGCAAGCTCACCATGGAAGAGATGCAGGGCGGCACCTTTACCATTACTAACGGTGGTATTTTCGGCTCTTTGTTGTCGACCCCCATCTTGAACCCACCACAAACGGCGATCTTGGGTATGCACACCATCCAAGACCGACCGGTTGCCGAAAATGGCCAAGTGGTCATTCGTCCAATGATGTATTTAGCCTTGTCATATGACCACCGGATGATTGACGGCAAGGAAGCAGTTCAGTTCTTAGTTACCATTAAGGAATTGCTGCAAGACCCCGCGCGTATATTGCTTGAGATCTAAGCTCGCGTTTAAACCTAAGCCCTCGCTGTGATCCAGCGCGGGCTTTCTATTTGAGAAAATATTATGTCCCAAGAATTTGATTTGGTTGTTATCGGCGGTGGCCCTGGTGGTTATGTTGCTGCTATCCGCGGCGCACAGCTTGGCTTAAAAACCGCATGTGTAGAAAAATGGACTAACGACAAGGGCGCGCCGGTATTGGGTGGCACCTGTTTGAACGTGGGTTGTATCCCCTCGAAAGCGTTGTTGGACTCCACCCACAAGTTCCACGATGCAAAACATGAATTTGAAGTGCATGGTATTAACACCGGTGAAGTATCGATGGATGTGGCCACTATGTTGGCGCGCAAAAATACCATTGTTAATAACCTGACCATGGGTGTTGCTGGTTTATTTAAGGCTAATGGCGTCACCCTAATTCATGGCACCGGGCAGTTGCAAAAAGACCGTCTTGTAAAAGTCACCGCAGCTGATGGCAGTGAAACACAGCTGAAAGCAGCCAACGTTATTTTGGCAGCAGGTTCAGTGCCAGTAAACATTCCGCCAGCGCCATTAACTGACGATTTAATTGTAGATAACGAAGGTGCTTTGAACATCGCTGAAGTGCCCAAGCGTCTATGCATTATTGGTGCCGGTGTCATCGGTTTAGAGATGGGTACTGTATGGCAGCGTTTAGGCAGCGAGGTGGTTGTGCTAGAAGCGATGGACAGTTTCTTGGCTATGGCTGACAAAGATGTGGCTAAAGAAGCGGCCAAGTCATTGAAGAAGCAAGGCATGGATATTCGCCTTGGTGCGCTTGTGACCGGCACTGAAGTGGTGAACAACGAAGTTAAAGTCGCTGTTAAAAAGGCCAATGGCGACACAGAGACCCTTACCTTTGACAAGTTGATTGTTGCCGTTGGACGTAAACCCTATACTGAAGGCCTATTATCTGCAGATGCTGGTGTGGGCTTGGACGAGCGTGGGTTTGTCCATGTAAACCTCCGCTGTAAGACCGATGCACCGGGTGTGTATGCGATTGGCGACATCGTACGTGGCCCTATGTTGGCCCATAAGGCCTCAGAAGAAGGCATGATGGTTGCCGATTTGATTGCCGGCCATAAGGCCTTGATTAACTACGACTGCATTCCTTCTGTGATTTACACGCACCCAGAAATGGCTTGGGTAGGAAAAACAGAACAACAGCTTAAAGCTGAAGGCGTAGACGTTAAAGTGGGCAAGTTCCCGTTTGCAGCGTCTGGCCGCGCCATGGCCGCAAACGACACGCAAGGTTTTGTAAAACTGATTGCAGATGCCGAAACCGATCGTATTTTGGGCTGTCATATTATTGGTGGTAATGCATCTGAGCTTATTGCTCAAGCTGTGATCGCCATGGAATTTGGTTCCAGTGCCGAAGATTTGGCACTTACCGTATTTGCTCACCCTTCATTGAGTGAAGCAGTACACGAAGCCGCATTAGCCGTGGATGGTCATGCCATCCACATGGCAAACCGTAAAAAAAGAAAAAAGTAACTATTAACTCAAATTTAAATTTAAATAAACAGGCAATAGAATGAATCTTCATGAATATCAAGGCAAACAACTGTTTGCCCAATACGGCTTGCCCGTATCTAGCGGCATCGCCGTAGATACAGCCGAAGAAGCCATTGCGGCTTTTGATCAAATTCCGGGTGATACCGTGGTTATTAAAGCCCAGGTACATGCGGGTGGTCGCGGTAAGGCGGGCGGTGTTCAGCTCGTTTCTTCCAAGCAAGAAGTGGCTGATTTCGCCAACAAGTGGTTAGGAAACCGTATGGTGACCTTCCAAACTGATGCAGACGGCCAGCCCGTTTCTAAAGTTTACATCGAGCCTTGTACAGATATCGATCAAGAATTGTACCTTGGTGCTGTTGTTGACCGTAGCAGTCAGCGCATTGTATTTATGGCCTCTACCGAAGGTGGCGTAGAAATTGAAAAGGTGGCTGAAGAGACACCCGAAAAAAATTCTTAAGGCTGAAATCAATCCGTTAACGGGTGCACAGCCATACCAGGCTCGTGACTTGGCGTTTAAATTGGGCCTTAAGGGCAACCAAATTAAACAGTTCACCAAAATCTTTATCGGTTTGGCGCAATTGTTCCAAGACAAAGATTTGGCATTGCTAGAGATCAACCCTTTAGTAGTCACTAAGCAAGGCGACTTGCACTGTTTGGATGCTAAGGTAGTGATTGACAGCAACGCTGTGTATCGCCACAAAGACATTCAAGCCATGCACGACCCAAGCCAAGACGACCCACGCGAAGCGCATGCAGCATCTTGGGAGCTAAACTATGTTGCTCTAGACGGCACCATTGGTTGTTTGGTGAACGGTGCAGGCCTAGCCATGGGTACCATGGATATTGTTGCAACCCACGGTGGCTTCCCGGCTAACTTCCTGGACGTAGGCGGCGGCGCAACCAAAGAGCGAGTTACCGAAGCATTTAAGATTATTTTGTCTGACGAACGTGTTAAAGCCGTATTGGTTAACATTTTTGGTGGCATTGTACGTTGTGATTTGATTGCTGAAGGCATCATTGGCGCTGTTAAAGAAGTTGGCGTGAGTGTACCTGTAGTAGTGCGTTTGGAAGGTAATAACGCCGATCTTGGTAGTCAGAAATTGGCCGAAAGTGGCCTTGATATTATTGCCGCCACCAGCTTGGCTGGTGCAGCCCAACAAGTGGTTGCTGCAGCCGGAGGTGAAGCATGAGCATCTTAATTAACAAAGACACTAAAGTGATTTGCCAAGGTTTCACTGGTGGTCAGGGTACTTTTCACTCTGAGCAAGCCATTGAATATGGCACTAAAATGGTTGGCGGTGTAACACCAGGCAAAGGTGGCACTACGCACCTAGGTTTACCAGTATTCAATACTGTTGCAGAAGCAGTTGCAGTGACAGGCGCAGAAGCGTCTGTGATTTATGTACCGGCTGCCTTTTGTAAAGACTCTATCCTTGAAGCCGCTAATGCTGGCATTAAGTTTATTGTTGCTATTACCGAAGGTATTCCAACTTTAGACATGTTGGAGTGTAAGGTTGTTTGTGATCAACTCGGCGCACGCCTAGTTGGACCTAACTGCCCAGGTGTAATTACCCCAGGCGAATGTAAGATCGGCATTATGCCTGGTCACATTCACTTACCAGGTAAGGTGGGTATTGTATCTCGTTCTGGTACCTTGACTTACGAAGCCGTTAAGCAGACTACAGACTTTGGTTTTGGCCAGTCTACCTGTGTGGGTATTGGTGGTGATCCAATTCCAGGTACTAACTTTATCGACGTACTTGAGTTGTTTGAAAAAGATCCAGCGACCGAAGCGATCGTTATGATTGGTGAAATTGGTGGTACTGCAGAAGAAGAAGCTGCAGCTTACATCAAAGCTAACGTCACTAAGCCGGTTGTCTCCTACATTGCTGGTGTAACTGCACCTGAAGGCAAGCGTATGGGCCACGCGGGCGCGATTATCTCTGGCGGTAAAGGTACTGCAGACGAGAAGTTTGCTGCCTTGAACGATGCCGGTGTTAAAACCGTACGTTCGTTAGCGGAAATCGGCGCTGCACTTAAAGAAGTG
>Ga0206688_10864164_pt1 | contig 11610 bp, 15 predicted proteins | sample M180m12015metaT_FD_159666 | JGI IMG/M metagenome (GOLD analysis project Ga0206688, IMG submission 159666) | Metatranscriptome of ammonia-oxidizing marine archaeal communities from Monterey Bay, California, United States - M1 80m 12015... | ecosystem: Environmental > Aquatic > Marine >... | reverse complement strand
CGTAGTATTGACCACTATAGTAGTCGTAACTACCACCTGCTGAACCACCGGAGTAGTCGGAACTACCGTAGTAGTAGCTGTAGTAATCATCAATACTACTGCCTGAACCTGCAATACCACCGCCTGCTGAACCACCAGAGTAGTCGTAGTCGTAGTAATAGTAGTCGGCGTCGTATTCGCAATACCAAGAACCATAATAAGAATCTTCGTAGAGGTTGTAACCTTCGGGGCAGGTGTACACACCTTCGTAGTAGTAGCCATAGCCTTCAGTGTAGTAGTAGTACTCGCCATTCATGTAATAGCCGTAATCACTGTAGTAGTAATAGTCGCCATTGTAGTAATAGCCGTCGTAGTAGTAGTAGTAGTACGCGTAGTAGTCATACCAGTCGTAACCATAGTAAGCGTAGTACCAGTCGTAGTAGTCAGTGTAGCCACCGTACCCGGAACCATAGTCGATACCGTAGTAGCCGGAGTACCAGTCGTAGTAGTCGTAATAGTAGTAGCTACCATTGTAGTAATAACCACCGTATCCGTAGTCGTAGTTCCAGTCATAGTAACCATACTCGTAGAAGTAGTCCCAGTAGTCAGCCCAGGTGTCTTCGTAGTAGTACCAGTCGTCACCGTATCTCTCTTCGAAATCATAGAGGGCATCGAAATAGTCATCCCAGTAGAGTGCTTCTTCGTAGTAGTACCAGTAGTCATCACCGTAGTAGTCGGTCCATCCAGTGTAGTAGTAGTACCACTCATCTCCGTAGACATCGTACCAGTAGTCTTCGTCCCAATAGTACATGTCGTAGAAGTCGTAGTAGTAAGCACCATCGTCAGCGTACCACCAATCCCAGTAGTCATCATCGTAGTAGTAGTCATAGTAGTAGTCGTTGTAGTAGTAGTAACCGTAGTAGTCGTACCAGTCATTGAACTGAGTGTAGTAGTAATACCAGTCATCACCGTAGTATTCGTACCAGTAGTCTTCATCCCAAGAGTAGAAGTCGTAGTCTGAGTCAAGGAATGCTTGAGATGGATGTCTGATCTCACCGTAGTCGTTCATGTACCATCCGTCCATGTTGTTCTCGATAACGCTTCCGAGGATTGTGTTCATGACTTATGTGGTGTCGAACTCTCTCCAGTTCATGTCATAGAGTGACATGCTTGGTTCAATCCAGATGTTTTGGGCAACTGTAAGGAGCATATCCATATCTGGCATTCCTCCAGCCATAGTTCCGGCCATTGCAAAGAGTTCTTCTTGGTTCATACCAGCAATCTGGAATCCATCAATTTGGGCAATCATGCCTAAGGCATAAGAGATGTCAAGTTGTGGGATTCCGTCCCAGTCGAGGTACATTCCGTCTCCACAAGCTGGGAGGGCATCTGGTGGCATTCTTGAGAAGGCTTCGAAATCAATCAGTCTGGCTTCCAGTTCTCCGATCTTTCTCTCATACCACAAGATTTCCTCTTGGGCATCATTGAAAGCTTCATCCTTTTCGTATTGAAGTTATGAGGCGGCTCTAGCAGCTTCAGCAGCAATCTTTTCCTTGGCAAGAGCGTTGAAGCTTTCTTGTGCAAGAAGGTAATCTTCATAGAGGGCTTCTTGTTCTCCTTCGAAGATTCCAATTTGGCTATTGATGTCATCCATAACGTCTTCAGTGGTAACTTCGGAAAGTTTATCAAGAAGAGCTTGGACATCACCTTCAATAGCTTCAAAGTCAGCCTTGTTGTTCTCCATGATACGTTCAGCATCGAAAGTATCACTGTTCAATTAGGCTTGGAGTTCATCTTCAGCAGCCAACTCTACGAATCTATCTTCTTCTCTCACGAGTCTGTTGTACTCAGCTTGAACAGCTTCGTAGTTTTGTTCAAGATATGAGATGTTCATTTGAGCTTAAAGCATGAGGTCTTCGTATTCCTTGTAGGTTCTTCTGTCGTTCTCTTGATCGATTTGGGAAAGAAGATCCTTGTACACTTCAACTTCATTCAAAGCATCGAAGTAGTCTCTCTCAGCCCATTCGTACCATTCAAGAGCATCCTCAATTCTCCACATTCTTTCTTGCTTCTCAGCCTCAATGGCGGCTTCTCTGGCATATTCTTGCTCTTCAGCAATTCTGATGATTTCGTAATCAATGTTGTAGAGTTCATCCTCGTACCACTCAATTTGTTCCTCATACCATTCGATATCTTCTGGAATCCATTCTTTTCTTTCTCTGGCCCAGTCCTTATCATCAGCAGAAGCGTTGTTGTCAGCAATGATGGCATCCATTTCACTCAACTCGAACTGAAGATCTCTGATAGTTCTGTTGTACTCTTGCATCCAGTTTCTGAGGTCTTGCTTGTGTGCTTCAATGGCTTCAGCTTCTTCTCTCTTCATCTTGGCATCCCAAAGTTGATCGAAAGCTTCTTGCTTGGATTAAGCAGCATCCCAGGCATCTTGGTTAGCTTGCTCGGCTCTCTCAGTTACGATCTGTTGAGCAGCCAATTCAGATGGTTGATCCCAGAGTTGTTCTTCTCTCTACCAGGCTCGGTCAACTTCGTTTTGGGTTTCCCATGCGAGGTTATAGAGTTCATCGAGTTCTCTTTGCATTTGATCGATGGCCTCCATCTCTTTCTTGACAGCAGCAGCGGCGGCTTCAGCGGAGGCAGCTTGAGCAAGGAAACCTTCTGCATCATCCACAGTTCTTTGGTATGTGACGACAAGTTCTGAGAATTCTGCAATCTTGGCGTTGATACCTTCAATCTTATCAGCATCAGCTCTCTGCAACAAGGATTGGTTGTATTCCAATTATGCAGTAGCATCAGCCAATGCCTTACCGGCATCTACCAAATCCTTTTCGGCTTGTTTCTTAGCATCAGCCATTGCCTAAGCTTGTCTGGCGGCTTCAGCCTCATCAGCCTTTCTCTGTTACTCATCATAGTAACTGTTGACTTGTTCTTGGATGGCATCCATAACAGCAATGTATTGGTTCATTTGTTGTTGGAGATAGTTGATCTTTTGCTCGTACTGTACAACTTGATAGTCATAGTAGTCATAACCGTTGTTGTCTAACAGTCTGTACATTTGGTTGTAAGCATTAGATTGTTGAGTTTCGAACGTTTGGTACACTTCCCAAACTTCGTCATAAGCATCCCATTGAGCATCAATCAATGCTTGGAAGGCATATTCTTGTTCTCTGAGAGCCTATTCTGCAAGCATTACCTCATACATTTCCAGAAGCTCTTCAGATCTGGCAGATGCATATGAGTATTCTGAACTGGCCATTCTGGTGGCGTTCTTGTTGTCTTAGATTTCATTTTGCCTGGTGAGGGTTGGGAGCTCGGCTTCAAGTCTTGCCATTTCTTCTGAGGCTACCTCCATGATTCTGATCATTTCATGATACTCAGCTTCTCCTTCTGTGACAATTCTGTTGAACTCATCATTCTCACGTTGTTTCTCGTGAGCCACTCTCTTGTCTTCAAGCTTGTCTTGAGCTTTTTGGGCTTGGCTGTACAATTCATTGAGATCTTCTTGAAGTTCAATAATGTCCTCTTGAACTTCGTAAGCATACTCATCATCGTTGTTGTTCCAAGCAATTTCCTCCAACTTGTAGTAAACTTGCATTGCAGTTTCCATGTTTTGTGCGGAGTACCACAATTGGTTGACAGTGTTTTGCTCAGTATCGTAGAGTTACCAGAAGATTTCTTCTTCCTTCTCTCTCTTTCTTCTTTCGAATTCCTCATTGAAGTATTCGGTAGCATCAGCCAAATAGAGAGCTTGTTCATCTCTTCTTTCAATGACCCATTACATGAGAGCTTGAGCGACAGCCTTGTCATCACCTTCTAAGCCATCAACTTCGGTTCTCTTTTCTGCGATAACTTCGTTGAGTCTTGTTACATAGGTAGATCTGAAATCAACTTCAGCCTGGAGATCCTCAATATAACCATCGTTTTACAGTGCGTTGAGGTCACTTTCCCAACCGTGAATTATTTGGAGTTGGTTGTTCACCGTCTTCTCTTGTCTCTCAATTTGTCTAGCAAGAGAGGTAAGTTCTTCACCAATCCAATCAACCCAGTCATAGGTATCAGCAGACCAAAGCTCGTTGGACAAAACGTTGAATTGATCGTACATGGCCCATGTTTCTGATGACAAGAAGTCGTATTCAGCCCATCCACCACCGATCTAATCTTCGAGGCTGATGATGTACTCATACTTGAGATCATGTTGTCTGTCGATCATCCACCAGAAATTGTCGATTTCTCTGTTGGCTTGTTACCAGAACTCATCACTGAAATCATTCAAAGCAACATCGATCTTTTGTTGGAGTACTTCAGCCAAGAGGGCAAGTCTCTCATCTTCTGGAAGGTTGTCGATATCTCTCAATTTTCTATCGAGTTTCCTTTGTTCCTCCTCTTGTGCGAGTCTCAAAGCTTCTCTTTCAGCGGCTTCAGCTTCTTGTTGGAGTCTTACTGCTTCGGCCTCAGCTTCAGCGGCGAGTTTCTTCTCCTCGGCGGCCTTGGCTTTTTGTTCGGCATCATAAGCCTGCTGGGCAGCAAGCGCGGCAGCTTCTAAATCGAGTGCAGCTTGTTCTCTCTTTGATTTCTCAGAGAGGATCATGTTGACTTGAGCAGCCCAGTAGTTGAGATCATCTTGAAGTACATCGAGCTCATCTTCCATGGCCCACATGTCTTCGAGGTCTTGTCCTTCATACTCGAACCAGAAATCGGTTTCCCAGATGTAGTAATAGGTGTTGTAGAGCTCATCATACTTATCGTTGTAAGCAGCAGTGGCAAGAGCCTTCTCATCTTGCATTTCAATGAGGAGGGCATCTTGGTTTTCCAGTCTCAATCTTTCGGCTTCCTCATCAAGGGCAGCTTGAGCTCTGGCGGCTTTCTCTTCTTCAAGTCTGATGGCTTCTTGTTCAGCTTCGTAAGCAGCAGCTTCTTCGGCCTTTTCTTGATTAGCATAAAGAAGTCCGGCATATTTTCCAATCTCTCCGAGCAACCACATGACGGTTTCAAGATCATTTTCAGCGACGGCAACATCGAGTTGTTCCAAATACAAATCAGTCATGGCTTGAGCTTCGAGGAGAGCGTTCTCATCGTTAGCCTTCTGGGCCAATCTTTCTTCTTCGGCAGCAGCAGCTTCAGCTTGTCTCTTGAGTTCAGCAGCAGCGGCAGCCTCGGCTTCAGCCTTGACTCTGGCGGCTTCGGCATCTGCTTCAGCCTTCAATTTGGCAGCTTCATCAGCAGCCTTTTGTGCCTTGATCTCCAATTCCTTGGCAATCTTCTCTTCCTCAAGTCTTTGGGCCTCAGCTTCAATTTCGAGTTGCTTGACAAGGAGGGTCTCGAGAAGGTTCTCATAGTCATATTTGTCAGCGGCTGAAGTTGTTTCGTCAGCAATGAGATCCTGATAGTAGATGATCTTAGATCCAATATCAGCATTCTGGAGGGCAGCTTGTTCGGCAGCTCTTCTTTGTTCTTCAAGAAGGGCCTTCTCCTCAGCCTCTTTTCTCTTTCTCTCTTCTTCTTCCTTCTTGGCTCTGGCAGCGGCTTCCATTTCTGCTTGAAGGTTCTTTTGTCTCTCAGCCTCTTCAGCTCTCAAGACGGCAGCAGCCTCAGCTTCAGCTTGTTTGGCTTGAGCTTCAGCATAAAGTTCTTCTTGTGACTTTCCAGCGTTAGCAATGGATTCTTGAGCGGTAAGAAGAGCTTGGTTGGCGTTGGCGACGACCTTAGAGATCTGGTCAACAGTTGAGGTGGCAGCAAGGAGCTTATCGTTCAATGCTTCAAGTTCAACAGCCAAGTTCTCAAGTTTCTCAGCATCCTTAGCACCTTGGGTGGTGGAGGTGTCGATCTCGGTAGCAGTCATGAACTCAATTGTGGCGGTCTTCTCGTCAATGGTTCCTTGGATGGTGTCTCTCTTACCGGTGGCAGTGGTAAGGTCCTCAGTAGCATTAGCAGCGGCGTCAGCAGCTGAGAGCAAAACTCTCTGGTAAGCATCGGAGGTACCGAGAGCGAGATCGTTGGAGATATCGAGGGCAATTTCAGAAGCTTCAAGAGCGTTCATGATGGCTTCTCTTTAGTCCAATTGTTCAATTATGGTTGCATCATAGGCATCTCTTTGTGGGTAGAGGCCTTCCAAGATAGCAGTGTAGTTTGCCATCTGGAGGTCATCGAAAGTGAAGGCAAGTTGCATTTCGTATCCTGAGATTTCGGTTTGGAGGGCCATCAAGTTCAATTGGGTAGTCCATTCTCTGTCGTATTGGTCGTTAAGAGCAATTTGGGCTTCCTCGTTATCGATAACGGCGGTGATGGTAAGAGCGACGGCGTCCATCTCAGTTACCCTGGCGGTCAAGTCTTGGATCTCGTTTTGGAGTCTAGCTCTCTCTTCAACTGAGAATTCGAGTTGTTCACTGAGGTCATCCCATTCAACATCGAGTTCGTCCATCTTGTCGACGTCTTCCTCGGTGAGGAGTCTGTCTCTGATGGCATCCTTTCTCAAATCGATCATGTCAATGTCTTCACCAAAGTTCATCTCTTGCTTAATGGCGACCATAAGCTCGGCATTGGTTCTCTCAGCAACAAGCTTGGCCTTGGTGATTCTGAAGCTGTTTCTGACTTGTCTGATGTTGTACTCATACTCGTCAACAAGTCTCTGGTCATCTTCATTGTCTTGGAGGGCCTGGTCGATGGCGGCGTCAGCAGCGTCGAAGGCAGCCCATCTGGCGCTCACGAACAGCTCGTTGGTCTCGGTTTCGGCTTCGTATCTCAAGGTGTCGGCAACCTCGTGGAGGGAGTCCATGCTGTCCCATCTGGCGTTGATTGCGGCGATGTATCTCTCTTGAGTATCAACCAAACCGTTGATGACTCCGTCGGAGTCGGCCTTGGCGGTGGCGATCTCATCAGCAAGCTTAGCGAGTGCCTGAGAGTTCTTCTTGGCTTCGAGCAATCTTTCAGCTTAGACGGTGGCGGATTGCTTGACCAACTCGAGCTCTTCAATTTGCTCTTCAAGTTCAGTGACCTTAGCATCAGCTGTGGCCTTGGCTTCATCGGTATCAGCCTGCATTGCCTGTCCGAGATAATAGTCCAATTCGTGACCGAGAGCGGCTTGTGCAGCACCTGCCTCTGTGGCTCTGGCCTTGGTGGCCTCGTAGAGTGCCTCGGCGGCATCGGCAGCTCCGTTCTGGATAGCGGCTTTCCTCAAATCAGCAAGATCAATAGCGATATCCTTAACGTCGTCGATGTCTCTGGCAACAGAGTCGAAGAGCTAGTGAGCCAAGGCTACGGCGGTGGACTCGCTGTCTTCCATGTCAAGGGTGAGTCCGTGCTACTCCATGACTCCTTCCAAGGCGTTGTTCATTTGACCGAGCAACAATCTGGCGTCGTCCTCAGCCTGACCAAGACGCTGGTCAACCTCATCGGCGGTTTCGGCTCTTTCGAGCTGACCTTCCAATCTGCTCTTGATGCTGGCAACGGCGACTCTGGTAGAGGCACCAATACCAGTAAGCTCGGCTCCGGCGCTGGCATCTGAGAAGGCAGCGAACTGAGCATATCTGATTTCATCGGCATAAGCCTCGGCTTCTGGGATTCTATCGGCGAGGCCTTCATCAGCACGAGCCTCATCAAGGATCTCTTCGAGTTGTCCATCCAAAGCAGTCTCAGCATCGATGGCGAAAGCGTAGGCACCCTCAAGGAGTTCTTGGACTTCAGCCTCTGAGGTGGCGGCAGCCAAGGCAGTGTTGAGTGCGAGCTCGAAGTCTCTTGCCTCCATCATAGAGGACTGTCTGGCGTGGTTGAGTCTGACCTCAGCTCTACCGGCAGCCAATGCGGTCTCAATCCTGGCTCTAGCATCACTAAGATCATAAGCTCCAGCTCCTGAATCCGCAACTGCAGCGGTCAAAGCCTCGTCGATCTCGGTAAGCTTGGCGGCAGAAGTAGTAGCGGCGGCCTGGAGAGCTTGGCCGAGGGCACCTTGAGTGGTAGCTTCAGCAGCGTCTCTGTTGAATTGGTCCTTGATAGAAGCCATGGCCATCTCACCTCCCATGACGTATCTGGCGACGACGGAGTCGAGCTTGGCTCTCATGATGACTTCTGGGTCATCGGTACCGGCAGTGACGGAAGCTTCTCTAACGGCGGCGAAAGCCTAAGCAGCCTCATCTTCGGTTTGAGCAGCAAGAAGGTTAGTAGCGAGGAGCTCGGCCATCTTTTCGTCCTCAGCAACGAGTGCGAGAACTTCTTGCATGCCTTCATCAGTTCTGGCCTCTCCCAAGAGTTCTGGAAGTGGGGAAGTGTTCTTGGAGGCTTTAGCAATGTACTTGACAACATCTTGCAAGGTGGTGGCCTTGGTGAGTGATGCAGCAAGCTCTTGAAGGGCGGCCTTAGCTGCGGCTTCGACCTTTCTTGCGGCCTCGGCAGCCTTGGCTGGAGAGTTTGGACCAAGTTCACCGGAGAGGAACTCGTATCTCTCGAGGGCATCATAATATGCTTGCTTGGTTTTGTCACTTGGTTTCTTCTCCATTTTACGCTGAGCAACGGCAAGATCGAATTGGGCGTCGTCTTCGAGCTTTGCGAGCAAGGTTTGTCCGGCTTCTGCATCTGCAGCAGCATCACCGGTGGCAGCCCAGTTACTGTATTCTTCGATGGTCTCTCTGTACTCCTCCTTGATGTAGTCGTCCAACTCTCCACCGAATCTGGCTCTGTCAACCTCTGCTTGAGCGGCGGCATCGGCTGAGTTAGTTTGTCCAAGGATTCCATTGATTGCCTCGTATCTGGCTCTTTGGGTGTAGTAGGCGACTTGGGCGTCCAAGTACTCTTGGGCTTCATCACCAAGCTCGTCCTTGATATCACCAGCAGCTCTTCTGAGTGTGTCCATTAAGGATTTCTCGTCAGCTTGGTACTCGAGGGCTACTCCCAATGCGGCCTCTCTGGCTAATAAGTCAGCTTCTTCATCACCAGTTGGCTCGACGATGGTGAGTTCCTGAACGTACTGGACGATTTCAAGCTTCTCAGCTGCATCGAGTACGACGGCGTTTCTCTCGTCCTCAAGCTCTTGGGCGTTCTCAACGGCGAGTTGAAGGGCGGCAGCCTTCTTATCTTCCTCCATCTTGACCTGCTCCTTAAGAGCAAGATATCTCTTCTGAGCCTTCTGTGCAGCACCATCCAAAGCGAGCTTGTCGGCCTCGGAGATTTGTGGGTCTCTGAGGGCATCCTTGTAGGCTTCCTTTGCTTTCTCGACAGCTTCACCTTCTCTTCTGAGGAGCTCTGGCACGGCAGTCTCGGCTACGGCGCTTGCCATTGCTTCTGAGAGCTCGTTCAGGAGTGCAAGTTTCTCCTCAGCGGGAAGAGCAGCAGCCTTCTCGGCCTCTCTAGCAGCTCTCTCGGCAGCAGCCTCTGCAGCCTTAACCAAAGCTGGATTAGCTTCTCTCTCTGCCTCCTCTGCGGCGGCGAGAGCTTCGTTCATGGTGGTGTATCTGGTGTAGAGATAACCGACTTTGTATTGCAAATCAAGGTTCTCTTTATCCTTACTGAGTTGGATTTTCATTTCTGAGTATGCCTTGTATGCTTCCTTGATCTGATCCTCAAGGCTGACGGCTCCTTCAATCACTGGCTTGGTGGTATAAGCGGTGTTGACAGCCTGCTCAGCGGCATCGACCTCGGCGGCAAGGGCGGCTGCTTCAGCTGCGGCTTCCTCAGCCTCTTCTCTAGCTGCCTCGGCATCAGAGTTGGCGTCTTCGAGGAGTGCCATGATTTCGTCAAAGGACAGTTCTTCATCTTGAAGCTTTCTTCTTCTGGTTGATTCTCCATCGTCGAAGGATGCAAGCAGGTCTTCTAAACGTTGAACCTCAGCTTCGGCTTCTTCGGCGGCTTATGCGGCCTCTTCCTGCGCGAGTGCTTACTCAAGAGCTGCTTCTCTTGCGGCCTCGACCTCAGCGTTAGCGGCCTCAACAGCGGCGTTGATGGCTGCCTGCTCTGCGGCTCTTTGGTCGGCAATGGCTTATTCGAGTGCAGCGGCCTCGCTCTCATCGATTACGACCTCTTCAACTCCACCGTTGGCGCTGGTGTCGACGACTTCCATAGCGGCACCGACTTGATCGGCAACGGTTTCGTCGGCGTAGTCAGTAGAGTGTTCGTATACGACTCTAGCTCTGCCGAGTGCGTCCTGAATGTCTCTGTTTTCCTTGTCTTTAAGAAGTTGGTTCTCGTAATCAAGTACGTCGTCGAAAAGGCTCTTCAAAAGCTCATGGATGTCGACATCACCACCATCTGTCTCTCTGAATGTGGTGATTGGCACTTGGAGGTCAGACTCCTCATCTTCACTCAAGGTAACCTCTGGCATGAGTTCTTCTGCGTTAACTGCCTCTGGCACGTCGAATTGGACATCAAGAGCAGCGTTGAAGTCGAGCAAAGCTTTGTCGAAGTCTTCTTGGAGCTCGGCGATGTTGTCCTTCTCCTCGGCAACTGCGTAGTTCAAGTCAGTCTCGATCTCAGCGAACTGAGCGTTCAAGGCCTCGAAGTACATGTCGAACTCCATCTGGTTGCCACCTCTGGCAATTGGCAAGGCTTCGGCATAGAGTCTGTTGTAGGATTCCTTTGACTTGGCTGTTTGGGCAAGATCCATGATGCTCTCAGTCTCACGAACTGAGACCTCATCAGAATTGGCAAGTCTCTCGAGCTCCTTCTGGATTGAGTGCATTGAAGTCTCGGCAGCGGTCAATTTCAGTTCAGTCTCCTCATCGCCTGGGAACTCTTGGATCTTCTTGGCCAAAGCGAATTATAAGTCGGCAGCGGCATCAGACACTTCTTGAAGACCGTCAAGGCCGTTGACTGCCTTGGCTTCAGCCAATTTGGCTGATACTTCGTCATCGATGAGATCCTCCTTGACCTTCTTGGTGGCCTCGTAGACCATCTGGAGCTCCGCAAGCTCGGCCTCTTCCTCTTCAGTGACGGTGTCGGCGGCATTCTGTCTCTGAGATTCAGCTTGATAGGCTTGGAATGCCTCGAGCTGCTTAGCCTCAAGTTGCTCGTGTCCACCTTCGACGTCCATGAGGGGAGCAAGCTCGGTAAGCTTCTCTCCTTCGATTCTGATACGGTTGGCATCATCGATGGCTTGGGCGGCGGCCTCTTCCTGCTCTGCCTTTCTCTCTTCTTGAGCAGCCTGAGCGTCTTCCTTCTTGACGGCACCACTCTCTGAGCAGGATCCAAGCAAGTAGCTGACCTTTCCAGCAGCTTGCTCATCACCACCAAGAGAGGAGATGAGGTTCCTGGCGTCCTCCTGACAAGTACAGATGTACTCGTAGCCGAGGTCGAGGTACTGGCGAACGACCTCCTCTTGGCCAATACCGACGAGAGCCCAGTAAAGGGCAGCGATGAGGTTCCAGGCGTTGGTACCCAAGTTGGTAAGGGCGCACCTCAAAGCGTTGATAGCCTTAAGCAAGTTGTTAGACAACTCTGATCCAACATATTGCACGGCATACTTGACGAGGGCCTGGGCTGAATCAACTAGATCACCAAGAAGCATCTAGAAGGTCCAGTCCTCACCCCAGGGGATCCCCAAGTCCTTGCAACTGTCAATGATTGAGGTCCCGCATTTGACGTCTAATCCGAATACGTCCATGTGTGTTTACTGTAAGTTTACTTGTAAAGTTT
>Ga0206688_10700199_pt1 | contig 11869 bp, 1 predicted proteins | sample M180m12015metaT_FD_159666 | JGI IMG/M metagenome (GOLD analysis project Ga0206688, IMG submission 159666) | Metatranscriptome of ammonia-oxidizing marine archaeal communities from Monterey Bay, California, United States - M1 80m 12015... | ecosystem: Environmental > Aquatic > Marine > Intertidal... | reverse complement strand
TTCTCATCTTGAAACTTGTTTTTGTTAAATTTGAAGACGAACCAAGGGCAAAGAAACGTTTGATTTAATAAGTACACTCCCTCACCTGCGGGATGCGATTCTCGATTGCAAGTGCAGCTGTTGGCGCGGTTCTGTCCGCCAACGTCGCTTCTGCAGCAACTTGTGGCATTAATTCTATTCCAAACTTAAACGACTGTGTTGATGGCTATTTCAAAACCAATTTCATGGCTTCTGACACGGCCTTTGGAACTTTTCTCTGGGAGTCTACTTGGAGTGAAGACGAAGCAAATAAATTTGCAACAAAAGCAGAACAATCTTTTACGGGTATTTGTTCTGGTACTGTTGATGTGAATCTATCTTGTGACGATCAAACAACTTCCACATCTTTCAGTTTTAGTGATGACTCCGATCCAGTCATACATGGTTTGTTCGTGGAGGACATTACAGTTGAATATGGCGATGTTCCCATTGCTCCCATTGGTGTTACAGGTTACGATGCATGTTGGGGAACTGTCAATGTTGTTAAACAAAATGATGTTGTTAATGGTAATGTTAGTACTCGTCAATGGATTGCAACAGATGGTTGTAATAACCAGACTACAAGGACTCAATATATTACAGAACTAGATAGAACTCCGCCAGTGTTTCTTTCCACGCCAGAAAATATTACCACCTCTGCCGACAACATCCCTGCCATTTGCCAGCTTGAACATTTCGATTGGGATCCTAGTGTCCAATATACGACCAGTCAAGTTCCAGAAACTTACACTTTTGATCCTGCATCTTGTAGTCACGGTACTGAGATCATCCGAACTTGGACCATCAAAGATACTTCTAACAACACCACTACTCACACTCAAACTATTACGTTGGAAGATAATGATGGTCCTGAATTCAAAGTTCAACCTGAAAATATTACTGTTAATTGTAATACCATACCTCCTTCTGAAATTATCTCAGCAGTCGACGCCCTCAGTGGAGCAGCGAGCGGCAATTTATCTAATGGACCTAATAGCACAATTGTTAGTGAGGTTACAAGTTCCATTGGCCAGGTAGATTGGAGAATAGTAAGAGAATGGATCGCTTGGGACTCATGTCTTAATGATTCTACAGTAACACAGACTATTGATGTTGTGGATAATACTCCTCCTACTATCACTCTTTTTGGAGACGCGACTGTTGAATGTGACATCGGATCCAGCACTCTCCTCGATATATGTGAACCGGCAGCTTTCGACGAATGTAACACTGTTAGCGTTAAAACCTCCTATGAAGATACTCCTACAGGAATTTGTGGCCAAGAATACAAAAGAGTACTAACACACAGGGCAACGGATCAAAATGATAACGTAACCACAGAATATCAAACCATCATTATCGACGACAGCACCCCACCAGCATTTGATGTTATGGTACCTAACTTGACGGTTGAGTGCATAGAAAACGTAAACTACCTTGTTGAATGCGAAGACAACTGTGACGCCTCATGCACCGTATCGCTAGAGAAGAATGCTAGTAAATGGACCTATACAGCTTCTGACAGTTGTGGTAATAGTGCAACACAAATTGCCACAATCACCGTTGTTGACGGCACCCCACCTACCCTTGTCAATGTCCCTTCGAACGAAACTGTATCTTGCTCCATGATTAGTGACGCTCTTCTCAAAGATGTCTCCGCATTGGACAACTGTTCAGGTGTGGGTAGTGTAGCTTTTAATCAAGCAACACAAACATTGGATTGCAATGAAAATTATAACATTTTAAGAAGTTGGACTGTATCTGATATTTATGGCAACTCAGCGGTTTCTACACAGACAATTGAGGTTCGCGATACATCACCTCCTCAATTTGTTGGGTTATTGGAATCTGACAAGCTTGTTAATTGCGAAAGTATCCCTGTATCCTCTGTGTTAACATATGTTGACGATTGCTTACCTTCTCATGTGCAAACAGTTACATTTACTGAGAATACAACAAACGTTGAGAACCCTAACAAATATAAATTAGAGAGAAAATGGGTGGTATCTGATGGTTGTTCTAATTCAATTACTCACGAAGCCACAGTCTCCGTGCAAGATGTAACACCTCCATCTCTTGTAGTTCCTGCTTCCTACACGCAATCCTGTGAGCAACTAGCGCTTCCAGAAACTCCCGATTTAGAAGCTGAGCGATTGGCCTTGATGAATTTGGACGACAACTGTAGTACTGGCAACGATATCACAGTTTCTGCCAGTTGGACCAAGGTTGATGATAATTGTGATCATAAATTCTCGTATGTGGCCGCTTACACAGCTGAAGACCAAAGCGGTAACATTTCATATGATAATTTCACAGTTTCTTACTCGGATAGCAATAAACCAACAATTGATTGCTCAGCTTTAAATGGTGATGAAGATTTGACACTTGAATATGACGATACTTGGACAAATGCTTTTTATGATGTTACTCCTGTTGTCAATGATACCTGTGACAGCGGTGTTACATTAGAAACCGACCATAGTACCGTTTCAATGCCATGCGCAAACGAAAGTAAAATCGTCCGAAAATGGTATGCCAAAGATGACTGTGGTAACAAATCCGAAACTACTTGCGTTCAAACTATTACAGTTTTGGATAACATCGCACCTATTATAACTTCAAATTTAGAGGATATTGACGATATTACATTGCAATGTTCCGACCAAACCGGAATCGATAATCTCCCTCAGACTGTTGCTTTCTGTGATCCAACTGACGAATATAGTTCTACTAGTGGACTGAGTGGTTCTTGCGCACCACTCACCACTGGTTACACAAGAGCTACTCCTAATTACTTCGCCACGGAAATTTTATCTCAGCCTTATCCTAATACTTATACAACGAAAAATACATGGACTGTAAAAGATGCTTGCGATACATCAAGTTCTCATGTGCAAACAGTTATAATAGAAGACACCACCAATTGTAGCATTGACCCTAGTGAAGTTGCAAATCGTGAGGTTATTCTGTCTGCAGTCACGGAACCAAGTGTTTTGGTCCCTGTAACTTCAATCAACGTGACGGACAATTGTGACTCTAACAAAACAATCACTGGTACTATTAACTATACCACTACTGGTGATGACCCCATGGTGCTATTAACCCCTAGCAGTCCTGATAATGATCATGATCCAACGACTTACTACCAACTCACCCAAGTATTCAGCACTACGGATTCCAGCAATAACCCTTGCGCAGCAAAGCAGACAATTCTTGTTAAGGATATGACTCCACCATCCCTTACGTGCCCACCAAATTACTCTAATCAATGTGATTCTATTAATACATTTGGTGGTTGGCAACATATGGCTGGTCAAAGTTATTCAGATTTTTCAGCCGATTCGATTGGCGCCGGTGGTCTTTTTATAACAAATAGAATTCCAACAGACCACCCAGAAGCTTGTGGTAACAACGGATACATTGAGTACCAAGACGAAGTCATAGATGTTAACGGACAAGTGACTCGGTGCACGTTCAAACAAACCTATTTAGATGATACCCCACCTACTCTCACCCCCCCCTCAGATACCACTGTTGAATGTTTTATTGATCCTGTAGTTGTTTATTGCACTGATAATAATGATGCAACTGTAGGATGTGTATCTCCAACTGTAGGTGACAACTGTGATCTCGTAGATGACGTTACATATAGTATGACAACACAAGATGTAAATGTAATGGATGCAGCGACAAAAATAGAATATAAGGATGTCTGGGAATGGGTCGCCTCTGACGTGTGTGGTAACAAAACCACTATGTCACATACTACAAATTGGAAAGACACGACTCCACCAAGTATTCCTGCAATGAGCGACATCACAACCAACACTTGCGTACCTGGACAAACCGAATCAGCCGTTAACAGTGCTTTCAGTGCTACCGATGCTTGTGATCTATCTGTAACCATTGAACCAAATCACACTATTCCAACCTATTGTAATGATAACAGAGGTACTTTCTCTGCTTCATACTCCTGGAAAGTGACTGATAATGTTGGTAATTTCAGCGTAGGCGGTTACACTGACTCCTTTACCGATAACGAGAAACCTACGCTCGTCCATACTGTTACTGACGTCACACAAGACTATGAAGATTATAAAGTATTGTCTGCTACTTATCACGACCCTGCTGCCAACATCACACCACAAGACAACTGTACCGAAGAAAGTGATATGGTCGTTAATTGTACAAGATCAGTTGATGATCATACCTGTACGTACGCTTTCACTTACAATTATACCTGTTCAACTACGGATAATTGTGGTACCGCATCTGATCCTTTCGTGCGTAATATCACTATTGAAGATAATACACCACCTATATTTGACCCTGCATTTAGTTTCCAAGCTATAACCGTCGATTGTACAAATGGCAATTTAGTTAATGGGCTATATACTCCTGCAGATGTAACTGCTGAATTTTACCATGACGATGTTACTGCTGGTCTTGCAGTTCAAGTAATCGATAAGACTGATGACAGTTCTAACGCTGACTTTACTTCGAACAGTTGCCAGATTTTAACATATGGTTATTACGCCGAAGATGATTGTGGTAACTTTGACAGTAGAACTCTAGTTGTTACAGTCGAAGACATCACCCCTCCAACAATTACAGGTTGCGACCATGTGGGCGGTGTTACCATGGATTGCGAAGTTTTCCTTAGCGACACCGACGGATCGGATTCATGCATTTATGCTGATAACTGCGCAGCTGCAGGAGATTTGATTGTCAATTATGACGAGTACAATGATTTCGATGGCTGCGAACAAGAATATGATGTCGAAAGATCTTACGTTGTCACGGATCCATGCGGTAATTTGGCAGAGAAAGATATTACTTTCCTTGTTACAGATATCACTCCACCTGTTGTTAGCATTCCTGACCCTAATGTCACTTTAGATGGTAGCTCTGCATACCCAGATGTTTCCACTTTACTTACTGATTGTGAAGACGTCGTAATTGACGAAGCTTGTGGATCTTGTATTAGTGCATCTGAAGATTGTGCCACTGGCTCTTCAGGAGGAGGTGGCCGTCGTCTGTTAGGTTTCAGTAGAGCAGAACTCATGAATTTCAAACAACCTACTGTTACGTCGATGTCGTTTAAAAGAGCCTCGGGAGAACAGATAGAAGCCAACAAAGCAAATCTTGAAGATAATAATGTTAATAAATGTATTTATGTTGGAGCTGTAAATTTTGAAGCTGACAATCTGGATGTCACCTTTATCCGTTTGAATGACTCGGGTAGAAATGGACAAAAACTTATTAAAGGATGTCACGAATTTTGTGAGCAAGAAGCTGGTATGGATGGAAATTATTTTGTTGGATTCTCTTGCCCTAGTTACCTAAGTGAAGATGACTATTATTATAATCAACAATACGCATCTTTTTTTAGTCAAGAACCTTATTATAGTCAAGAAGCAACAGAACAAGCAATAGGAAACTCTATCGACTGTTTTTGTGTACCAGATTCCGTTGTTTCAGCTCATACTAGTTATGAAGTTGACGGTTATAGTTGCAGCACCGCTTCGCAATCGGAGATGTCCACTGGTTATTGTTCAGGTCTCAATGTCGGTGATCGTTCTAATTTGTACGTTGTTGATAATTTTAATCTTGGTGGCGAAAATTATCTTTCCCTGTACCCTAGCAATTCTGGCGGTAATACCAACATGCGTGAAGCAAATGTTGGTAACGTTAACTCTTTTGTAAGTTCAACTAAATTCAGTGACTTCGTTGATAGGCTTATTATTAAAAAAGATCAGAAAACCGCAAGGGGTTTCGTTGAACAAAAACCAGATTTCAATACCGATTACGTCAATTTCAAAGATAATTTCAAAGCGGTTGTAAGGAGGACACCAAATAAGGTTCCACTTGTGGCAGACCCCATAAATAACGTCGTGGCTTGTGAAGATAACAGCTTGTATGTTCAGAAATGGACAATCAAGAATAGTAAGAATCTTTCAACAACACAGCAGAGAACAATCACATACCAAGATCTTACTCCTCCTCAGTTCAGTAACATTCCTGCGGAAAATATTAGTGTCCAAACTGATGAAATCCCTGTTCAGGTAATGGACCCATCTTCAACTAATCCAAACAGAGCGGTTGCATCAAATGGACAACGTGATTATAATGTTTCTGCTTCAGATTTCGTTAAAACTGGTAGTCTTGAAATCACTTTCACAGAAGAAACTTTAAGTCAAGACAACGAAAATGAATTCGTTCTTCTTCGTAAGTGGAGTACCGAGGATAATTGTGGAAACGAAACTACTATAAAACAAACGGTTACTGTATCTGATGATAAAAAGAATGAAATCCTCAACGTTCCAGTGAATTGTGACTGCCTTTGTGATTCGTTACATACATGCCCAAACCCAGACAGTGTTGTCAATGATTGGCAGCATTGGGCTGATACCGATGCAGAATTAAAATCAACTAATGAAACTATCGATGATGTATGCGATGGTACATATAAATTTGTTTATCATTGGACATCAATTGATCGAGCCGGTAACGAGAAAACTGCTGATTACACTATCAGCGTAACCGATACTTCGCCACCAGTTTTCTCGGGAACTATCCTAACTCAGAATACAAGAACCGTCAAATGTCCAGAAAACTACAACGCGGGTGCCTTCCACGAAGATAATACTGATTTTGTCGACGCGGAAGATAACTGTGACAATTCTAAAGGGGCTCTTGTGTACAATGAAGTAGAAGAAGGTCAAGTAGGTGCCTGTAAAAGACGCACAATCAAAAGAACATGGACTGCTACTGACACTTGTGGTCAATCTTCATCAGTCGTTGAAACCGTCACCATCATAGATAATACCCCCCCAGTGATCACAGACGTTCCCGTTAACCACGATTCTGATTGTGTCCAAACACCTTACACGAATGATGAAGTTACTGTTAAAGATACCTGTTCTGATTCTGTAAACATTGGAGTTAAGCACACTGTAACAACCGAATCGCAAAATTGTGAACACAGTTTAGTTGTAAGAAATAAATGGGTCGCTACGGATGAATGTGGTAACAACTCTGAAGAAACTACGATTGACACTGTTTTAGACAATGCACACCCAGTACTTACAGTCCCAGGTGATGATACCAAAGAATGTTCTCTCGGCGATAAAGTCGACGTGGATTACCTTTACCCTTCTGATTACAGTAGTGGCTTCGTTGCTAATGACATCTGTTCCACTTCTGTCGATGTTAACTCTATTTCATCTGGTGCCCCTTTCTTAGCTATTTCACCAGATGATGATTGCCAATACCACTGGAAGAAAAGATACAGTGTTTCTGATGATTGTGGTCAAACAACAACAAAAATCCAGGCAATTACTATCCTTGATAACGTTCCACCTATGTTTGATGACATTTCATTGATCGTTGATACCACTGTGGAATGTCATATAGACCCGCAGCAAACAACTTTAATTGATGCTTTGAAAGCTACCATCACAGCTACCGATGCATGTAGTGGTGCTCGTAATGTCAATGTCACCAAAGAATCTCGTGAATATGATATAAATAATAGCCCTAATTGCACCAATGAATACACCCAACCTATCCGTCTTGATACGGCTGATGAATGTGGTTTAACATATCACGAATATATCTACCGTGTTGTAGAAGACAATACAGATCCTCATAGTAATAGTTTAATAACATTAGTAGCTTCCGGAGCAATCACAAAAGATTGCTCCGAAATATCAACTTATGCTCCTCCTGTTATCACAGATGGTGAAGACAACTGTGCTGTAATTCCTACACTTAATGCAGTCCAAACTTCTGATGATCCTGTGGATGATTATACTTTCAGCAGAACTTACCAATACAATTTAAATGATATTTGTGGAAATACCGAATCCTACGATTTAACTGTAAATTTCCGGGACATTACTCCACCTACAATCAACGATTCCCCCGTTGATCTTTTACTGGATTGTAAGGAAACAAAACCGCAACCCAGCATTTCTGCTTCTGATAATTGTGATACCAATGTTACAGTGGCCCCCCTTATGTATGACGAATATTTGGGAGAAAGCTGTGCAGCTGAAAAAGCTTTTAAACAAACATGGACTGCCACTGATGAAAGTGGAAACATTTCATCGAAAGTTAGAATTGTCAAATTTGATGATTCCACTAAACCTACGTTTGATAATTCCAATCGATTTGTACATGATTCTGCTGAATGTCAAGCAGTACCTTCCTTTGCTGATGAAACTTTCTCTGATAATTGCAGCAACGTCACGTATATCGGTGGTCGCGACGATTCCGATCGAGATTTCGTAGATTATCATGCTAGAAAATCTTCTGAATACACACTTGTCGACACGTATCAGATCACTGACGACTGTGGTAACCAGGACTCTTACTCGCGTACTATTGATGTCGTTGACTTAACTCCTCCATCTCTTTCTGTTCCTTATACTAACGAAGTTCTTGAATTAAACAACAACCTTTTAATAGCCGGATCACATTACGATAAAGTGATGAATGATGATACCATGTGGTTAAATGCTTTAGATCACAAGGACACCTGCTCCGATACGACTGTGAAATATGCCATGACCAATGGTCCTTTACCTGGAACTTGTGGTCACGAAATGACAAAAATCCAAACATGGATTGCCTCCGATGCTGTTGGTAACACAACTACTGAGACTAGAACAATGACTGTTACGGACACGATAAGTCCACATATTGACACTCCTGCAAATGATATCGTTGACTGTCAACATCTTCCAGTTTCCCAATCCATCACTGGATCAGATGGTGGTAATGATTTCGTCGGAAGTGCCTTAACTGTTGCAGGTAGCCAAAGCGCTAAATTAGTCGAAGAAGGCAAAGAATCTCACGTTCACACTTATAGTATTGTTAACATGTATACTGCCAGTGATATCTGCGGAAAATCCACAACTACCTACCAAACCATCAATGTCCGAGACATTACACCTCCTGTTTTCTCGGTCACTGACCCTAATAACGGCGATGCTGTTGTGACTTCCAATGATGTCCTTACCCCCGTTTGTGACCAGGCCAACCCACTCAGTCCATTAGATGTTAAGGTCTCTGATAACTGTGTTTCCAACCAAAGTTACAGTCCAGAAATATTTACATTAACACCAGAAGTACATGAATCCGCCCGTACCAAGTATACTTACACTGCCACTGACGAAGACTTCAATACTACTACGTTCAACGTCACCATAGCTATCATTGATTCTACTCCACCAACTTTGGTTAACTCTAGTAGTACTCAATATGCCAATGACTTGACTTACGAATGTCATGAAATGCAAGAAATGGCCGTAGACACCACCGCAAGTGATGATTGTGATGTTAGTGTTGTTGCAGTTAGATCACATGTAGATAGAACAGCGTTGAAAAAGGACCTTGACCCAAAGGTCGTTCTTGCTACTGAATTCACTTGGACTGCCACCGATATGGTCGGTAACATTACATCTAGCATAACTACTCTAACTGTTCGAGACACTACGCCTCCTACTGTCGTTATGGGTTCAACTGCTAATCATTCCACCATAGAAAATGAATGCGACGATGTCCATCATTCCACCATTGCTGACGTCCAACTTGATGATTCTTGTGTCATGACAAAATCTGAATTACATGAAGGTATGACTGTCTACACTAATTCTGTTGTGTGTATCAACGCGTATAAACTTGTCACTGTATACGATTCTACAGATGATAACGGAAACTATGCCGATTTCACCCGCACCATCAACGTTTCTGATAACAGCGCCCCAGTTGTTAATGCCTACACTGCTTCCAGTACCTCCGAATGTGATGTGAAAATTTCTGCTCCATCTATGTCTGTTACGGATAACTGTGATTTCGATGATGGTACAAATGTTAGGGCCATGGACTTGGCTAGCACCACAGGTAGTCCAGATGGCAACTACAACTACACTTTAACCTACAACTACAGTGTTGTCGATGCCTGTGGTAAAGCAACTACAGCATCCGTTGACTATTTAGTCTCTGACAATACACCACCCTCTATCAACATGACTTCTGCACCAAACAAGACTTTGGCGATATTCGATGATTCTAACTTTAACCCAAACAACGTCTATTGTGAAGATAATTGTTCTACGAATGGCGAACTTACCGTAACTTCGTCACAAAGTTTCGTGGAAATAGCAGCCAATCTTCGTTCCAATGATGCATGTTACAAACATGAAGTCGTATACGAATGTAGTGATGCTGACAATAACAAGACTACCTCTCCTACGCAAATTATCACTGTTGAAGATCAAACTCCACCAGTAATTGTTGGAGCCTGTAACATTCTCCAAGACAATTTCGATAGTTCATCCGGAAAATACATTTACGAATACAACGCCATGCCCATTTTCGCCGATGTGCGTATGAATGGAGTTTACGCCACTGACTTCAACGGTGACGAAAGCGGCATCTCCGCCGATGTTAATGTTTCAGTTAAAAGGGTAACCTCTTCAACTGCTAATCCTCACGTGTACACTGAGGAGTGGGAGTACGTTGCTGTTGATTACTGCTTAAACGAAACAATTATAATTTGTGAGATCGAAGCTGTTGATACAACTGGACCTCCATTGCCTGAAATTGAAGACATAACCGCTGAATGTGACGCTATTCCTAACGCTTGTAATATGCTTCCTTTGGGTTCCGATGACGAGGATGTTAATTTAGGCGTATCATTTACTGAAGCTACAGAAAATGTTAACGGTAACAATTATACCTTAAAACGTACCTGGACTGTTACTGATGCTGCTAATAACACAACTTCTCGAGTTCAACTTGTCGATGTTTCTGATAACACTCCTCCAGTTCTTTCCAGATACCCTGTTCACGATACTGTCCCTTGTGACTGTGGACTTCCTGACGCTGGTGACATCATTGCCATCGATAATTGTGACGCCTCTGTCTCTGTTAATAGTCAAGAAGTCGAAAATTTCGCCGGTTTGGGAGGAAAAGAAACCATGACTATTACCCGTGCATATTCAGCTGTAGATGCTAACGGTAATTTAGTTTATCACGAACAATATTTCTCTGTTGTCGATAACGAGGCTCCTCGATTCTTCCCATCTGTGTCTGGTTCTATTTCTGTTGAATGTGATCATCCGACCGGTGCTAACTTGGATGTCATTGCTATGGATAACTGTGATTCTGCCTTGCCATCCATCACCATCGGTTCAGCTAATGTAGACCATCCAACCCAAGATTGTGACGAAGCCTTCCAAATTGATCAAACTTGGTCAATTACAGATAATAAGGGTAACGTAAAAAATATGAGTCGCGCAGTTATTGTCTCCGATAACCATGCTCCTGAACCTGGGAACGCTGTCATTCCCCTCCAATGCATCATTGAAGGTTCTGGTACTTCTACTGCGACTAGCGTTTTCGGTGACTTCGATTTTTATGATTATTGCGGTTCTGTCCAGTTGGTAGGTTCATGTACTGGTGGTTCCACCTACAACTCTGAACAAGACACTCTATCGATTGTCGATACACCAGGTGCTGTATACAGTTGCTCCGTGGTTGCCTCTGATTCTTGTGGTAACAGCTCTTCTTCGGTCCAGCGTACCTACAAGGTCGTCGCCGACGACCAAGCGTTTGCTGAGGAAGGATGCGCTTCGTTGTCATAACGAAAAAAAATCATAATAAATCGATCAATGGTAAATTGCAGTGAGGTCATTTTTAGATCAAAGCTATTATTCCAGACAAAAATGTCAAAACTCTCCGCGAGTTATTTATTAACTCCCCGAGATGAGACCTGGCTATACACTGCAAGTTTTAACACTTGATAAAGCAATAAAAAAAATTGAAGATGGTACTTATGGGT
>Ga0206688_10505888_pt1 | contig 11929 bp, 1 predicted proteins | sample M180m12015metaT_FD_159666 | JGI IMG/M metagenome (GOLD analysis project Ga0206688, IMG submission 159666) | Metatranscriptome of ammonia-oxidizing marine archaeal communities from Monterey Bay, California, United States - M1 80m 12015... | ecosystem: Environmental > Aquatic > Marine > Intertidal... | reverse complement strand
TAACAAACCAGAAGAGAAACAGCCAAAGGAAAAGAAACCAGCTGAAAAGAAAAAAGAGGAAAAGAAACCAGATGCTAAAAAACCAGAGGAAAAGAAAACAGTAGCAAATAAACCAGAAGAGAAAGAAACAGCTGAGAAGAAACCAGATGAAAAGAAACAAGAAGAAAAGAAACCAGAGGAAAAGAAACAAGAAGAAAAGAAACCAGAAGCTAAAAAGCCAGAAGAAAAGAAACCAGTAGAAAAGACACCAGAAGAAAAGAAACCTGAGGAACAGAAACCAGAAGAAGAGAAACCAGATGAACCTGACGGTATGCCAATGGTCGAGGATGTGATTATCAAGGTTAAAGAGGCATACGAAAAGACAACTACAACTGGTGCATTAAAAATTGAATACGTAACGCCAGAGGAAGAGGAAATCGAATTTAAGATTGTCACAAGAAAATTCAGAAAGAAATCAGACGATGAACTGTCTATTCTTATTAAAGACCAAGTCGAGAAGCAAATGATTGATGCAGGTATTGATATTAATCAAACGGTAGGAAAGCCAGTAGATGAAAAACTAAGTGAGAAAAAAACAGAAGAAAAGAAACCAGAAGAAAAGAAACCAGAAGAAAAGAAACCAGCTGAAAAGAAACCAGAAGAAAAGAAACCAGCTGAAAAGAAATCTGAAGAAAAGAAAAAGGAACCGAAAAAGACAGTTAAAGATGAAGAAATGATTCAACCGCTTGTGGAGCCAGAAGTTGAAAAAGAACCAGAAACAAAGAAACCAGAAGCTAAGAAACCAGAGGAGAAAAAGCCAGTTGAGAAGAAGTCAGAAGAAAAGAAGCCAGCTGAGAAGAGACCAGAAGAAAAGAAACCAGAAGAAAAGAAACCAGAAGAAAAGAAACCAGCTGAGAAGAAACCAGAAGAAAAGAAACCAGCTGAAAAGAAATCTGATGAAAAGAAAAAGGAACCGAAAAAGACAGTTAAAGATGAAGAAATGATTCAACCGCTTGTTGAGCCAGAAGTTGAAAAAGAACCAGAAACAAAGAAACCAGAAGCTAAGAAACCAGAAGAGATAAAGCCAGTTGAGAAGAAGCCAGAAGAAAAGAAGCCAGCTGAGAAGAAACCAGAAGAAACCAAACCAGAAGAAAAGAAACCAGAAGAAAAGAAAACAGATGAGAAGAAACCAGAAGAAAAGAAACCAGATGAACCTATTCCTGAATCTGCAGAGGTTTTATTAATTGATGATATTGTGATAACTGTCAAAGCTAAATATCTAAAGAAACCAAGCATGTTTGGATCAATGAAGATTGATTATGTTACTCCTGAAAACCAAAAGCTTCAAATAAAAATAAATCCAAAGAAATTGAAGGGTAAACCAGATTCTGAATTGACCATTCTCATTAAAGAAGAAGTTGAAAAACAATTAATTTCAGCTGGAATAGATGTTACTCGTCTCTTAGTTGAACAAAAACAAAAAGAAAAGATACCAGCTGAACAAAAACTGGAAGAAAAGAAACCAGAAGGAAAGAAACCAGAAGAAAAGAAACCAGAAGAAAAGAAACCAGAAGAAAAGAAACCTGAAGAGAAGAAACCAACTGAGAAGAAACCAGCTGAGAAGAAACCACTGAAAGATGAAGAGATAATCCAACCAACCACTGAACCCGTTGTCAAAAAGGAGCCCGAAACAAAGAAGCCGGAGGAAAAGAAACTAGAACAGACGAAACCAGAAGAAAAGAAACCAGAAGGAAAGAAACCTGAAGAAAAGAAACCAGAAGAGCCGGTCCCTGAATCTGCAGATGTTTTATTAATTGATGATATTGTAATAACCGTTAAAGCTAAATACTTGAAGAAACCAAGCTCATTTGGATCAATGAAGATTGATTATGTTACGCCTGACAACCAAAAGCTTCAAATCAAAATAAATCCAAAGAAATTGAAGGGCAAACCAGATTCTGAGTTGACAATTCTCATCAAAGAAGAAGTTGAAAAACAATTAATTTCAGCTGGAATAGATGTTACTTGTCTCTTAGTTGAACAAAAACCAGAATCAAAGAAACCAGAAGAGAAGAAACAAGAAGAAAAGAAACCAGATAAAACGAAACCGGAAGAGAAAATAGCAGAAGAAAAGAAAGTAGAAGAAAAGAAACCTGACGAGAAGAAACCAGATGAAAAGAAACCTGTTGAGAAAAAACCGGATGAAAAGAAACCAGCTGAAAAGAAACCATTGAAAGATGAAGAAATTATCCAACCAATCGTTGAACCTGTCGTCGAAAAGGTACCAGAAACAAAGAAGCCAGAAGAAAAGAAACCAGAAGAGAAGAAACCAGTAGAGAAGAAACCAGAGGAAAAGAAACCAGAAGAGGAGAAACCTGTTAATATCGATGAAGAAGTTATACAATCTCTTGAAGAAAAACCACAAGAAGAAGCAAATCTTGATGTTCTTAAGGATGAACCGGAAGCAATACCAGAAAAGAAAGAAAAAGTTGAATTCAAATTTGAACCTATCAAACCAAAGGGAGCCAAAGCAAAAACATTTAGTTTAGACAATGTCAGTAAACCTAAGGATATAGTTGTCGATGAAGTAGCTAAAGAACCAAAAGAACCTAAAGAACCAACAGTACCTAAAATAGCAGAACCTGGAAAGGATGTTACCATGACCGTAGAAACAACTAAACCAGATGATCAACCTAAAGAAGCTCCTCAGCCACAAGAAACCACCACAACAACCATTGAAACAAGTGAAACCGTCATCGATGTGAAATCTGTGCAGCCAAAGAGTTACAAAGTGATGACAAACAATTTCTTCCAAGTTGGTAAGAAACCAGATTTAGAAGAAGCTGTTTCATTTACTGTCGAGCAACCACAGGCTCAAGAGTCTCAGACGTTCACGATTAAGAGCAAAACACAAACTATTGGAGGAAAGAAACCGTCAACTAAAGAAACATGCACGAACATGCACAAACAAGTTTGTGAAACAATCCAAACAAACCTTAAGAATGTCGACTTTACAAAAGTTGGATTCTTCAATATCGAAGTCCAATCTCCACAGAATCCAAAAGAAACAATTAAGTTTGTAATTAACTTTACTGGTCTTGAAAGAAAGACACCTGATGAGCTCATTATCATAATCAAAGAGCAAGTTGCTAAACAAATGTTGGACAATGGCATGGATATATCTGGACTTGATGTGAAATCTTCTTCTGATATCTCTAAAGTTAAATTTGATGTAAACCAACCAAAGCATACTGAAGTGACGCAATACACATTGGATGCTGCTCCATCTCCAAAGGAAGTTGCTTTTGAAATGCATAAACAGATTGTATCACAGATCGAGGAAAGTCTTGCCAATATCCAACCTGATAAAATTGGAACATTCAACATTGACGTGCAATCTCCTGAAGGCAAACCAATCAAATTCATCATTAATGCAACTGAATTTAAGGGCAAACCTAAAGACCAGATTATGGTCATAATCAAAGAACAAATTGCTCGACAAATGCAAACAGAAGGTATGGATATATCTGGTCTTGATGTTGTCGTAAAACCCAGAGATGTTACAGATCTTGTTGAGCCAAAGACAACTACAATGAGCACTGAAAAGGTTGAGATTTTACAGACTTTACCTAAAGAAACTCCTGCAAGTTACATCGCTGAAATGCATGAACAGATCGTCAACGAATTGGATTCAAGCTTGAAGAGTATCAACCCTGAAGAAGTTGGTTCGTTTAATATTGACGTACAAGATCCAGAAGGTAAACCAATCAAATTCACCATCAACTGTCATAGCTTCAAAGACAAACCACATGATCAAATTTTAATCTTGATTAAAGAACAAATCGCTCGTCAAATGAGAGATTCAGGAATGGATGTATCTCAAATCAACGTGAACATCAGACCTATTGAAGAAGTTGAAGCTAAAGAACCAAAAGAAGCGTCGCCAGTTAATGCAATGAAAGATGAATTAGTGAAGCAGATTGATGAAGCAAGAAAGAACATGCCTAAAGGAGCTTTGGCAAAATTCAATGTTGAATACGTGTCACCTGAAGGCATCACCATCAAAATCACTATGAAAGCAAAAGACTTTAAAAACAAGACTGATGAAGAAATTACGAAATTGATTGATGATAGAGTAAGAGAAGAAATGATGAGCGTTGGTATAGATGTTACAGAGTTATCTTCTGCACCTACTACTGAACCAACAGTCAAGAAAGTCAAATTAGGCGAAACTACAAAATTGGGACTTGATTTAGCTCCTAAGGATAAGAAACCTGAAGAAAAGAAACCGTTGCCCGAAGAAGAAATTATCCAGCCAGTTGTAGAGGAAGAAGTTGAAAAAGAACCAGAAACAATCAAGCCCGAAGAAAAGAAACCTGGTGAAAAGAAACCAGAAGAGAAGAAACCAGAAGAAAAGAAACCAGAAGAGAAGAAACCTAAGGAACAAAAGGCAGAAACAACAACACTCGAAGTTGACTTGGCACCAGTCCCAAAAGAACTCGTTATTGAAATGCATAAGCAGATCATGTCTCAAATTGAAGACAGTATTGCATCTATCAAAGCTGATAAGATTGGTACCTTTAACATCGATGTACAAGCACCTAATGGCAAACCAATCAAATTCGTTGTTGACGGATCGGGATTCAAAGGAAAACCAAGAAGCGAAATCATCATGTTGATCAAAAAAACAAATCGCTCGACAAATGCAAGATGCTGGACTAGATATCAGTGGACTCGACTTTAAACTAAGACCCATCGAAGAGGTTGTATTGGAAGGGCAACAAGCACCAACTGATACAGCTCCTGAATATGTCGCCGAGATGCATGAACAAATCGTCAAAGAAGTTGAATCGACTCTAAAGAACTTAAAACCGGATGAGGTGGGTTCGTTTAATATCGACGTTGAAGATCCTGAAGGCAGACCAATTAAATTCACAATCAACTGTGTCCATTTTAAGAACAAACCCCAACATGAGATATTGATTCTTATCAAAGAACAAATTGCTCGTCAAATGAAAGATGCTGGTTTGGATATAAGCAACCTTGATGTTAAAGTAAGACCTATCGAAGAAGTTGAGGTCCTTGAACAAGAACCATCATTTTCATCCCCTGATTACGTTGCTGGAATGCACGAACAAATTGTCAGCGAAGTTGAGAACGCCTTAAAGAATATCCAACCTGAAAAGGTTGGAGCCTTCGACATAGATGTACAAGGACCTGACGGTAAACCAATAAAGTTTACTATCAACTGCAGTGGCTTCAAAGGAAAACCCCAACATGAGATCTTAGTTATTGTCAAGGAACAAATTGCCAGTCAAATGAAGGATGCTGGTATGGACATTAGCAGTCTTAACATCACTCTTCGACCAGCTGAAGAACTCTTCCAAAAAACTGAAGTGGTACACTCACATTCGTCTCCCGATTACGTCGCAGGGATGCATGAACAAATTGTCAGCGAAGTTGAGAACGCCTTGAAGAATATCCAACCTGAAAAAGTTGGAGCTTTTGACATTGACGTTCAAGATCCAGAAGGCAAACCAATTAAGTTCACTATCAACTGCAGTGGCTTCAAAGGAAAACCACAACATGAGATTTTAGTTATAATCAAGGAACAAATTGCTCGGCAAATGAAAGATGCTGGTATGGACATAAGCAGTCTTAACATCACTCTTCGACCAGCTGAGGAACTTGTGCAACAAACTGAAGTGGTACACTCACACTCGTCTCCCGATTACGTCGCAGGAATGCATGAACAAATTGTCAGCGAAGTTAAGAACGCCTTAAGGAATATTCAACCTGAAAAAGTTGGAGCTTTCGATATCGACGTTCAAGATCCAGATGGCAAACCACTTAAGTTCACTATCAACTGCAGTGGCTTCAAAGGCAAACCTCAACATGAAATCTTAGTTATCATCAAGGAACAAATCGCTCGGCAAATGAAAGATGCTGGTATGGACATTAGCAGTCTTAACATTACTCTTCGACCAGCTGAGGAACTTGTGCAACAAACTGAAGTGGTGCACTCACACTCGTCTCCCGATTACGTCGCAGGAATGCATGAACAAATTGTCAGCGAAGTTGAGAACGCCTTAAAGAATATCCAACCTGAAAAAGTTGGAGCCTTCGACATCGACGTTCAAGATCCAGATGGCAAACCAATTAAGTTCACTATCAACTGCAGTGGCTTCAAAGGAAAACCTCAACATGAGATCTTAGTTATCATCAAAGAACAAATCGCTCGGCAAATGAAGGATGCTGGTATGGACATAAGCAGTCTTAACATTACTCTTCGTCCAGAAGAGGAACTCATCAAACCAATGGAATCGGCACCAACAGAATCATCTCCAGAATACATTGCAGGCATGCATGAACAAATCGTAAATGAAGTAGAATCAACTTTAAAGAACATCAAACCCGAGGAAGTTGGAGCATTTGATATTGACGTTACTGGACCTGATGGAAAACCAATTAAATTCACCATCAACTGCAGTGGTTTCAAAGGAAAACCTCAACACGAGATTTTGATTATAATCAAACAACAAATCGCTCAGCAAATGAAAGACGCAGGCTTAGATGTTTCACATCTGCATGTCCATCTTGTTGCCACAGAAACCACCAGTACCACAACAACAACCACTTCTGAACCCGCTGGACAAAGTCATCTCATCATTATGTTTGACGAAGTCCTCCAGAAAGTTCTAGAAGCTCGTAAAAAAACATCCCCCAATAGTATGTCATCAATCAAAGTCGATCACAAAGGACCCAATGGTAAAGTCTTTAAAATCACAATCAGTCCACGCAAGATGAAGAACATGACGGAAGAAGAGGCATATATTTACATTCAAGAAGAAATCAGGAGCCAATTGGTCGAAGCTGGATTAGATGCAAGTGATTTACCCATCAAGAAGATGGCCGTTGTAGAAGACGTTGTTGCTGAAGATTCTGTACAAGATGTGCAGTCAGAACCCCTTCCTCATCACCCACACCTCGAAGAACCCTCTCCACAAGACATTGCTTCACAGATGCATGAACAGATATGTAGCCAAGTCGAACAAAGTCTTGTCGGAGTCCCAGAAGGTGCACAAGGTTCGTTCAACATTGATGTCACAAACCCTATAGATGGACAACAACATCAATTCGTCATTGAAATCGGAATAATCATGTCTAAATCACCCTCTCAACGCACCGTTTACATCAAGGAAATGATCGCAACTCAAATGCAGAAATTTGGTTTCGATATTAGTGGTTTGAACATTACAATCAGATCTGCTGCAAGCAGTGAATCTCTAGAAGAAGCAATGCCAAGCCCCATCGATATCGCTATTCAAATGCACGGTCAAATATGTAAACAAGTAGAAGATAGTTTAGTGGGTGTACCAAAAGGATCTGCTGGCTCCTTCAATATCGACGTTACTTCTCCTCTTGATGGAAAGCAACATAAATTTATAATAGAATTAGGAGAAATAATGATAAAATCTCCTAAAGAAAGAACAATTTTAATACAGGAAATGATTGCTAAACAAATGAAGCAATTCGGTTTCGATATTAGTGGTTTAAATATTACAATTACCTCTTCTTCCTCCTCTTCTGAAAGTCCTTCTACAAGTAGTACAGATATTTTAGATTCTTCAATGCCTAGTCCTATAGAAATTGCAATTCAAATGCATTCTCAGATATGCTCACAAGTCGAACAGAATCTTGAGAATGTACCAAAAGGTAGCGTTGGTTCTTTTGACATCGACGTCACGTCACCGATAGACGGACGACAACATAAATTTATTATCGAATTAGAAATTTTAATGAGCGAAACGAGAACGCAACGATCAATAACACTTAAAGAAATGATCGCAAGACAAATGTTAACGTTTGGTTTTGATATCAGTGGACTTAATATTATATTCCGTGAAACGGAAACCCCTGGTGTTGAGGATGAAGCAATGTTAAGTCCACGTGATATGGCTATTGAAATGCACGGACAAATTTGTCAGCAATTAGAACAGACAATCGACAGTTTAGCCCCTGGTAGTAAGGGTGTCTTAAACATTGAGGTAATGCAGCCTACCGATGGTACTAAAGTGAAATTCAGTATCGATCAAGATGACTTTAAGAATATGAAACGTATGGATATTACCTACTATATCAAAGAACAAATCGTTATTCAAATGAGATCCCATGGTATGGATATCTCTGGTTTATTGATGCATTTGAGGGAAGCCACTGAGAAAGCTGGTAAACATTTGAAAGAGAAAGTTGGAAGTACGACGTCGTTAGATATCCCTCCATCACCTAAAACATCGAAACGAGGAAGTGTAGATATACCTTTACAACTGCAAGAACAAATCAAGAGTCAGTTGCAACAGAATTTCAATAATGCACCTCTTGGGAATTTAGCTGGTGTCAACATCGAAGTTTTCCCAATGGATGAAGCATCAAAGAGTGCTACCACCTCGATGAACATTAACATCAATCAGAATGAATTCTCAGGAAAATCTCCTGAAGAGATTTCAGTATTGATGCAACAACAAATCCACAAACAACTCAAAGGTGCTGGCATGGATCTCTCGGGAGTAAACATAAAGGTACTTTCAACGGAAAGCATCAGCGATGGAGAGCACACTCACACAGAGACGACGCGTTACGAATACCAAGTTGGAAATCTAGGAAAAATGGACTTCAACATCGACCAATCATCTCTCAACGGAAACACCACATCTGAGCTTGCAATGTCAATGCAAGAACAGCTCAAGACGCACATACACGAATGCAACGTGAACGCCACCGGCGGAAACCTGGCTGGAGTCAACATCGAAGTCTTGCCGATCGATGGAGAGAACACAACAAGCTCTATGAAATTCAATATCGATCAAAACTCGTTTTCCAATAAATCAACTGAAGAGATTGCAATCTTAATGCAAGAGCAGATCCAGAAGCAAATCCAGGAAGCTGGTATGGATTTGTCAGGTGTTAATATTAAAGTTTTATCAAGTGAGGATGACACTGGTACTGGAGATGTGCATACAGAAACCACTCGCTATGAATACAAGATGGGTGAACCAGGAGCACTCTCTGTCTCAATGGGTGCTGATGCAAAGAAAATCCAAACGACAGCAAAACCAGGTTTAGGTAAAGGAAAACCAAAAGGTGATCTCGGTCAAGCACCGGCCGAAAAAGTACAAAAATCTGTTGGAAAACTGAAAATGCCCACCACAGAGGAAGAGGCAGAAAAACAAGCGCGATCAGTGGGAAAACTGAAAATGCCTACCCCAGAAGAAACAGCTCAGAAAGAGGCTGCCTCAGTTGGCAAATTAAAAATGCCCACCCCAGAAACCTTAACTGCTGAAGAGAAGGAAGCTCGCAATGTCGGAAAGCTCAAGATGCCGCCCAAAGAAGAATTAGAACGTCCTGTCCCCGAGAAGAGGACTGTAGGTAAATTAAATAAATTTGCCATGTTCGGCGGTGCTAGTGGTGAATCGAAACCAATCGGCCCAGCAAAGCCTGGATTGGGTAAAGGCAGCCGATCCAAGCCCGGTAAATTCCAATTCAAATAGACCAATTTTAACTGATTAAGAGTTATAATTCGTTAACGTTGGAGGAACGGCGATTATTTTTCGTCAAACGAATACTTCGCGTTCAATTCCGAGTAATCAAGACCAACGAACGACAATTCATACCGACAATAGATTTTCCAACCAAACGCGCTATTCCTCTTAGTGTAAACAATACAATACAAGAGGTGAGGAGCTACTAATTAGACTCAATTCTGGGTACTGTATATAATTAATTTAGATTTTTTTGTTTGTATTAAATTTTTGTATATATTTTTTTATTTTGCATTTTTTTTCCTTTTTTTTCTTTTTTTTGTAGATCTTTTATGTATTATTTTTCCCTATATTTAATTTTAGTGCTATGATTTTCACAAAAAGAATCTTTTGTAATTCGAAATTTATTATTGAGATGTTGTAAATATGTCATTGACTATATACTCCATTGTCCACCCACAACAACCCATGCAAAGACAAACGTTTCTCATTAGTTCTTTCTCTACCAGAAACTTCGACAAAGTTTCCACTACGGGATATAACACTTTGGTCGAAACTGTAAATACTAACCCAATGTTGATGGTTCGCTACCGATTGCAGTAAAAGCAGTCATTCTTTCCCATATACACCAGGAAAACAGAAAACAGTAAAATATTCCTCAAAGGCATCCATGCTTCCCTTAATCAAATTTCATATTAGCCAATAGATATTTCTTTTGGCACTTGAAGAGAAAGAATTAATTAAAAACGAAAAAATGGAACTCAAACGAAAGGCCTGTTCAAAAAATATATACTAAATAGAAACATTAGTTTGTCAAAAAAAAAACAATAAAAAAACCTTAGTTACAAAAATGACTGGACAGAAAAGAGATTAAAATCTTAATTCAATAAGGATATATTGAATCGATCTCCTAAATGTCCACCTTCTTGCAACTACTGTAAAAAATATATATCCATAACTAGCTATTTAAGGAATTATCGCCAAAATTTGGCTATTCTAGCTGTTTGATTGGTTAGAAATTACAGCATCAGGAAGCTTATTGGTTCACTTTATATTGTCACAATTTTATGTTTCGTTAAAATTAAAAGTGATAAAAACGTTTCTCTAATAATCATTCAGTATATTGATGACGTAATTTCCAACCAATCAAAATATTGAATGATTCATAATTTGGCAATAATCGTAGCTTAGTTTTCCTTAGCACGTTTTTCTTTAGATAAATGAAGTTTGTAGAAGAAAATGCTAAAAAATATAGTTGAAGGAAACTTATGTAGCTCAGTATTGATAGTTTAACCCCCTGAAAACAGGGTAGTAATGTAGTGTTTTTGTATAGGGTTTATTACTGAACATGCAGTCAATCGGGGTAGAGCTTTCCGGGTGGCTGGTGGTGTATTTGTTTAGTTGATATGTCGTTGTTCAAATAGTTGTTATCTTAAGTAATGGTCACCTGCAGAAGTGCCGGTGATTGAAGCATGTATTTACCCCCTGGTTTGATGACAAATCTTATAATGCTACAAACTTACTAATTTTTTTTAAATGTATTATACTAGTATGACTATTTTACCAAATAAGTCCAAATGAAATGAGATTCTGTATTTTCTTTTTATACCTTAAGTGTACAAAATTTAGCGGTGACTAAAATTTAGCGAGTACTAAATTTAGCAAGGTACTCATTTTTTGCTATAAGAAACCCTAGGCTCAGAGGCCTAAAAAATTAAGAAACTCAGAGCTGGATTTGAGGCGACTTAGGAAACTGCTCGGTGGTATTAAATAAAAATTAAACTGTATACAATAAAAGAATAAATGAAGAATAAATCAACTTGTTTTCTGCATATGCAACAGACCTGCATATAGATTTTGGTCATTAAACCATGGGGTACGTATCAGTTAATACTTGAAAATAATTTGAGGTTAAGGTATCGCTTCGTTAGATATATTAAGACAAGCGCCTGTAATCTTTGAGTTATTTTCTTTTTTTAAACCAGGAACAATGTAGTTCTAAAGGATGGTAAGAGATTTTTCTAGAAATCATTGAACGACTTGATTGGTTTGGAATTACATCATGTAGAAACTGTTTTGTTCAATTTTTATTAACGAATATGTTATTTTCGACCAATCAAATGGCATGTTTACAGCCAGTTTGTACAGTCTCTTTAGATAGAAATGTTTCTTGTTTTTTTTGGGTTCCAATTTTTAGTGTTTGTATGACATATTATCTTTAACCAAGGAAGATTTATCATCTTTATATCAAAGTTCAACTTGTTATCGCCTGAAATTAATCATTGGCTACTGGTCTAAAAAAAAAATGGTTTAATTCGGTATCACATCATAAACTTTTTATGAGAAAATAACATTGGTAACGAGACCTTTGCATACACCACCATCATTAAATCATCAGAATGACTCAAGAC
>Ga0206688_10720581_pt1 | contig 12512 bp, 2 predicted proteins | sample M180m12015metaT_FD_159666 | JGI IMG/M metagenome (GOLD analysis project Ga0206688, IMG submission 159666) | Metatranscriptome of ammonia-oxidizing marine archaeal communities from Monterey Bay, California, United States - M1 80m 12015... | ecosystem: Environmental > Aquatic > Marine > Intertidal... | reverse complement strand
CTCCAACTACAACATTTCTGACGATTGATTCGACGATTCGACATCTTTATTAAATCCTTTCTACTTTTTCAAAAGTCCGAAAAATAATAACAATGAACCAATTCCGACCTATTAATAATTCAAATTATTTTACTATTGCTACATTATTCAAGACGAACAAAAATTTCATAAATAACAACAAAATTTAATCATGATTAAAAAAAAGTTAGGTATCTAATTGGCAGAGCAACGCGACACCTCTTTTAATCCAATGGGCGGGAGGGAGAGAAGAGGGAATTCTCATTTCCATGACGAAATTTGTCGAGTGACCAGTTGTCGAGAGTGTTCCACGTCGTTCACTCGTTTTATACACAGGACACAAATAATGTAATCTATCCACTTGCATTCCTTTCTTACACGGCTTCAACCATATAATAGGCATTTCATCAGATAACTTCTTGGGGATGGATTCACCAATCACCATATTCTTACCATCCCAACGAGCTCCTTCCATAAACAACCCATAAACGTAAATACCATCGTCAGGCGGTTCATCGAATGTCTTCTGACTTTGAATTTCATAATCAAAAGCCAATAAGTCTATAGGTATCTTATATTTTCGAGCAAAATTCTGTTGTGATCCGGTCAAAAATGCCTGAGTAAAATAAAAACCAGATAACCAAAATGTTGAAGGCGCACCATTATCATACCAGTTCTGTAGAAAGTTCAGTCTATCGATAAGATCTTGCACGTAACTACCGAGTGGTTTCAACGAAGGATATGATTTACCTTGCCATAAAGCAGGGATTTTACCAAGTAAGATACTAGAGTAAACTTCTTCCAAATCTGAAGACATAACTACCAGACCTTTGATAGCTTTCTGAAGATTACGAAGACTGGCTCTTACAACTTGAGACAGACTATTGAAACGGTTCATTTCTTGCACGAGTACAGTGTTCATACTTTGAGTGTATGTAGTTGGATATTTCCGAAGTGTAGCCTCAGTATCAAAATTCTCAGGTAATTTACTTAGGATATCAGCTGCAATCTCACCAATAACATCATCATCAGATTTACCATCACTTGACGATGAGCGAGCAAGTGTAAGTAGAATACTGTCGAAAAGTAACTTGGTTTCTTGTTGGTCTTTAGTTATATCAGCGTTTGCATGCATACCAAATACCTCTGGATGTGGATTTAATGGCAAGCTCTTCACGTACTCAATATAAGATTCATATTCACCAGTAGGCGGCGCATAATACGTACCACTTTCAGAGAAGGCGAATTTGTCTTTCGAGATGATGTCGTCTGCATAACACGAGTTAAGGATCGTCATCAGAGTACGTCGATCACGATCATCAGTGACACGCCCACCATAATTACATTCACCAGTAAGGTATTTGATCGCAGTAAACTGAACTTCGTCGTAATCATTCATAAACATATTCAACTGACGTACACTTATTCGAAGATCTGTCTCATTAAACTCATATGGAATATTCCATCCTAACGGACCGAACTTTCGACGTTCTTGAACCAAACCGTGGAAGAAACATAACCCAAACAATAATTTCTTGAATTCCACTGGTTTTGTGCATCCGCCGAAAAACTCTGGATCACAGATTGGATCACTAAGGTACGACCTTATGATGTTAGCACGTAGACCTTTGGGAGGTTCATTAGTTAATTTTACACCATTCTGTAATACTGAAACGGGGAAATTTGGAGACGGGTAACTTGTCAACCAGATACGGAAATCTGGATGAACAGACTCGGGGTCCAATTCTTCGCATACTTTTTCTAGCATAGGCATCCACGAAACAGCTAAATGACAATTCTGCAGGACAACCCATGTACCTTCTTTTATACCCTTTTCGATCATTTTCATTGCAATAGGACCTTGACCCTGTCCAAGAGACAGAGAACTTAGCCTTGATCCACTAAAACCTTGGTCATCAGCAAATTTTAATAAAGAAATCGTTGGATCTGAGCCTGGCGATAAAACAAAGATGACTGGAGTACAACAAGTAGAGTCTTCAAACGATTTGGCGAGATCAAATGGCGGAGGTTCAATATAATGTTTTCCGAATTCGGTCGTGACAAATTCTTGTACAGCAGGGACAACTTTATCAGGTCTTATACATCGCAAAACAACGATTTTCTGGAAGTGGTTTAGCTTGGTATTCCACTCGCCAGGTACCTCGACCGTTTGTGGTTCATTACTATCATAAATCTTCTTCCAACCATTTTCTAATCGTTTGATAGATTCATGTATGCCACTAAAGCTTGATAATTCAGTAAGTCGACAAAACTCATCCCACGAAGACTTCGGTAACCATGCACAAGGATTCTTATGTGGATTATCTAGTCCCACACCACCAGTTAGAAGAAAACGCCATTCGTCATCACAAACTTCCTTCTTATGGACCAACAGATTGATACACAAAATGAGTGAGAACAACAACTTGTCCTTTTCGAAAAGAGATCTGCAAATGTTACAGTATAACGAATAAGTGAAGTGATGTTCAAGATTGTACAACCTCTTCTCTAAATCTTCCGCTTTTTCCGAATTATCTATCGAGCTGACGAATAGATTGATGAACCATGATAAGGAGTATTGGTACATCGGATCGATGTTTGCTAAATCAGCGATAGTGAAGAACAAGACAGTTGAGTGAATAGCAATAGGTTTGTAGCCCATACGAGCAGTGTCGATTTTCTTCTCAGTTTCTTCGGCAATGGCCTGTTTTTCTGCAATTTCGTTGGACAGGACCTTTGACGAAGAAAGTACTTGAATTGCAGTTTCGTCTTCCAAAATATTACCCTCAGATGAAGATAGCACTTCTAAGATCTTATCTTCAATTTCTTTCAATTGTCTTTTGTTTTCTGCACTCTGTAAGATAAGAGCGTTTTTCTCTTCTTCTAACTCTGGTCTTTCTCGTGCAACTGCTATTCCAAGCAACTGATCTTCAAGCCCTTCAGGTGTTATCATGAAGTTCAGTAAGGTCACCTTAACAGCAGTTTCTGGAGGGTAGTACGGATTTCGCAGTTTTGTAGTCATATAAAATCGGAAATCTTTCGAGTACTCAATAGTATTATCACCTAGTTTAAGACACATCGAACCAGCTTGTTTAAAGATTTGTTTAAGTAGCAATGGTTCCAAAACAGGGTCCAATTCTTCGCCAATATTTTCTAAAAGCACAGGAGTTCCAAAAGTAATACTATTTTCTAGAGTTCTAATGTAGTCAGCATCTGACAGCTTGATGACTTGTATTGTGCCTTTGTGCATGTTTTTAATCCATCTGTTTGCTTGACCCTGAGGATCGATCATTAGAGGCCATCGGTTGGCATTACTAATAACAATGCCATTGTCAATAGAAAAGTTATCGGTTGGAAGTCCTGCAATATTCCAATCTCGTATTTTTACTGGATCACCAAGAGTAGTGGTAAGAGATACTATATCAGAGCAAGGAACACCAGTTTCCTTACAAGTTTTGACCCAGTTCAATGTTTGTTCTTGGCGATAATTCGAGGTAAAAGCACCGAGGTACGCAACAACACCCGATGAGACGAGAACATCTCCAGAAAGATTTTCATAAAGAACAGCTAGGTCATGGGCACTCTTGCCCCAACGATCCTTTTCACCACCAAGACCACCAATCAATTTCTCTGCTCGATCTAATTTCTTACTACAAAGATCAACTTGAAATTCAAGATCCTCCTTTTTCTTTGTATTTGCATCAAACGTAGCTTGCAGCTTCGCAAGTTTGTCTTGAACTTCTTTCAGGTTAGCTTGTTTCTTTGCCAAACTTCCCATAGCAACTGCTAGTTCACCTTCTGCGATCTTCAATGCAGCTTTCTTTGGAGCGACAATCTTCGCCACTCTATCATACGACTCAATGGCAACAACCCATTTACACAAACCTTCAGCAGCAGTAGAAGCTGACCGAATCTTATCTGGAACGAACTCTGGATCATTTAAAAACTTATCTCTGACAGCTTTGATATTTGAAGGCGGGATATTATCTTTGTCGAATGTTTTGAGAGAATCTAAAAATTTCATATCACCTAAAAGCTTTCTTGATGGACCCCAGAAATCCTCAACACGTTTTCCAGTTGCTGGATCTGGGATTCTTTCTGCTTTTATTCCCTTCAGTAAACAAATGGCTTCCATAACCATCTTTACACCGTCGGGAGGATTTTTCATGGTCTTGACAACAGTAATATCTTGAGGGGTAAGTGTGTTAAGCGCAGCAAGAGCTGATTCAAGAATTGGTATAGCCTCTCCTAATTCACGATCGCATTCATCTTTGATAGCTTTAGCTGCAGAAGCCTGTTCATTTGCGACTGCTTCGTCAGCTTTGACAATCTTTTCTGTTTCAGCAACTTCGACCGATTCGACGGCGATAATCTTCATCACTTCGTCGACTTCCTTTTGCGCAACAACAAGCTTTGGTTGTAAATCTGTCAGTTCGACCTGCATAGTAGATACCTGTGATGCAGCAGAAGCTAACTTCTCCAAACCGACCTCATATCTTGTCTTCTGTTTCATCACAAATCCTTGTTGTTCACTGAGTAACGTTTTGTATGTATTGATCAACTCCAAGTAGGACGTCGGAGTGACGTAATTGTATCGTTTTAATTCGGTGAAGAATTGTTGTGAGAGATCTCGTGTCGTGATGTGGAAGTCCTTACATATCTCTACACATCCATCGACAACCTCTGAGGACAGGTTGACATCAGAAAGAAAGCGTTGAGCCACAACAGTCAACGCATCTTCTGGCCATTCTTGAAACCAATCGATTGTACAACAATTGACTAGCGATGGAAACTTTCTCAGTCTGTTTCTAAATGCATCACCAATAGGACTCATTGCTAATACAATATGAAGCATTTCTTTCGTTCTTTCGATGAACATGTTGAAGAGTGCAAGCGGAGAACCGTCCGTTTGTTTTGCTTTTTCTTTTTGTTTGTCGATTAGTCTCATTTTCTCAATTATTTCTTGTTTCTCATCAAGAGGGAAAAGATTTGGTACTTCGCCTGCATTTAACAAATTGTTGATATCTTCTAAAAACGACTCTTCTTTAATTTGTGTATCTGCGAAGAGGAAAACACCTGGCATTTCACCTTCGACAGTTTTTCTTATGATTGTCTTCAAATCCTCTCTCCATTCAACGCTTGTATATCCACGACCGATTTCAACCTGTTGAAGAGAATAGTCTGCCATAAACGCAGACAATCTTGTCAAACTTTGTCGTCCACTACCACCAACACCAACGAGGAGACAATGTCCGCCTGGCTGTTTCAATACTCGAGAGATTTTTGCAACATGCTCAACAGCAAATCTGAACAGAACCAAGTTCATGGGCTTTTTACTCATATTGTTAAACTCGTCGAGAAATGATTCGACAGTTTTTCGAAGTGTTAGGGGTTCATGAGATTCTAAATATGGTCGAGGTAATACCTTGACGTCTACAAAGTCACAAAACATGAGTCGATGTAATTCTTCCGTTTCTATCACTCCGTCGTTGTTCGTATCGAGATGTATGAATAATTGATCAAAATCTGTTTTAAATTCTTTAGTGATGACATCCTTTACAAGATTACTAAACCAGGATTGATCTGTAACGTCTATTAATCTATCGTAATAAACACGGAAAATTTCATGAGTCCATAAACGAATCAATGAGTTGGCATCGGGTACAGTATGTGGTTCTGAAAGAAGAATTCCTTGGATAACTCTTGCAAAATCACGAAGATTGAACAGGTAATGAGATTTAGCCGGAGTGGGTAAAAGACTAGTCATAGCAGCCATGTAAACAGAAGCTGTAGCCTTGATAATAGTTTTTCCAACAGCAGAAAAGCTTGTGTCGAAACCTTTAGAGGTCAAATGCCAATCCATGATTTGACCAAATATACGACTCATTTGTTGTTCTTTGAATTCGTTTATTGTGATGGTGTTGAAATGTCTTAAAAACCTTGGTGTGACTGGATTTCGACCACCTCCCGGAGGTCCCATAGCGGCCATCAACTGTATATCAGTTAGATTTATTGCACTTGTGTCTTTCAGATCATACCATTGCCAATGATCAAGCCACTGTCGAAGTAATTCAATAGGGGGCTGAGCACCATACACTTCTCTGGCTGGCATATTTAAATCGTCAACAAAAACTATCGTCTTTTTTCCTAAAGGAGGCCCATACAACCCTTTTCTTCTTTTGTCAAGCTTTGACATGATGATATCTTGAGTTTGCTTCGCTGTTGTTTGTGCAGAAAAGTTGATCATTAAAGGTTTATATTTATCATCTATACCTCTAAGCAGGAAATCAGATACATAAACACTTTTACCGGTACCTGTTGGTCCAACAACTAAAACACACTTATCGTGAGTGACAAGCTGTTTGACTAAGAACGTGTACCGAACTGTGTCGATGGTTGGGATAATAATCTCACTGAATTTCGAATCCTTATCAATCACTAATGCATCTTTATTGATTTCATCAACCCACATCGCCCATCTCCCCATGCCTTCTTTAAAGAATCGGTGTTCAAACACAGTCCCTTTACTGGGAAAGGGACATAAGTATGGTCGAGACGGAGCGGGAACTGGATTCAAAATATGATACTTCTGCATACTATCTTCAGGCAGAGCACCATCGATCAACTCACGAAAGAAGATATCAAACTGTTCTCTGCCATCATTGTCGATCGTTGCACCAAAAGACCAGACGCAAGAGAAGAGAAATAAACTTTCAACCCAGGATAATGCTTGTCGCTCTTTAAACGCCTTGATTTGATCTGCATCATGAAACTCGTCAATTAAACAATCCATTAGGTTCATACAAGATCGAGCAAGATTGGCATCAGTAGTCGGTGAGAGTTCTTTGACGCCACTTTTTCTGATAAAGTTAAGTATAGGTGGTACTATTCGGTCAAAGTTTTCGACTAACATCTCTTTAATATCAGCATCTACAGAATCTGGTAAAGTGTTCAGCCATGATAAAAACAAAGGTCGCCATCCGAGCATGTGAGGTTCCATGTACACCATACCACAACGACTGACAGTAGCAGGAGAAGCTACTTCTAAATCCATCGGTTCGAAAATGAGATTGGTCGTGGGTGCCAACTGAATGATTTCACCACTGTTCAAACAAAGTTTTCTGTTATCGTCCAGTACAGTATTCATGTTTTCGATCCACACTGCATCGACAGGGCCATCGAATATCAACCACTTGCGATCAGGTGTGGTCGACGATGAGAACGCTCTATAATTTACAGCCAAAACACCATCAGACCATTCATGAGATACAGGGTCAAACTGACCATACAGCTGTCCCATAGTGATAGCTTTAGGGTTGATGACGCAAATATTGACCTTGTTTTCGTCCATGAGACCTCTCTCTTTGATATCACCGAGTGCAGCAGCTAACACTTTGTACCCGACGGTTTTCCCTCCGAAGGGTTCGCCCACCAACATGAACCCGTGACGAACAATCATCATCTCGTACACTTGCAGAATCTTCGATAAGGTGAAGTCGGTCAACTGCAGGTTCATCTTGATCGCATTCTCTTGAATTACTTCAGTAAGAATCTTGTAATCAGGCTCGGGTAGGGTAACACCAGGGAACAAATCTGAAGTAATACCCTTGAAAAGCGGTAGATCTTGAGCTAAAAACTTTGGCAAATTAACATCAATGATGGAACGAAGAATAAGAATATCTTCATTTTCATCAGGGTATTTCAGTTTTAGATTACCAGCAGCAGTAAGGACAGATTTGACAGCTCTCATACCATAATCGTAATGGCATTGTGACGAAAGCTGTTCAGAACACAACGTGTAAGTAGTCACAATCTTAACAGCTAATGGACGAGCATTTACAAAACCAAAGGAATACAGCGAGATTTCTGAAATGAGAGCGTAATCAGGAACCATCATAGCAACACTTCGGAATAAAGATTTCAAATTATCAGGTAATTCGGATCGACCGGCATAACCAGGATTCATAGTAATAAATACGGCGCAACTTGGATTTAGTGTGATTTCCGTTCCTTCAAAGAGTAAGGTATCATTTCCAGAATTGATACCCATTTGAATGGTTAAAATCTGTTGAGCAACGACAGACAATACTTCTAAGTCAATTCGGTTAAATTCATCGAAACATGACCACGCACCACATGATGCCAAACCTTTAAAGAACTTTCCGAGAGCAATGTAATCTAAACCATCAGAACAATTGAAGACGACACATTGTTTGGCGACAGCTTTGGCCAAATCTTTCGTAGTTTCTGTTTTCCCTGTACCAGCAGGACCTTCGGGAGCACCTCCAAGATGCAACTGTAACGCACCAAAGAGGGTTCTGTAACACCTATCAGTAAGAGGCGTGATAACCAATCGACCGGAATTACCGAGATATTCATAACCGTACGACAAGTGTGCACTAATCATACGAGTCATCATATTCTCTTCTTCCCAATAGTATCGAAGTTGAGCAAGCCAATCAAAATCATTCTCATCTTTTATACCTTTCTCATTCAAATCGACCAAAACATCTCTAGCGTGGACATCTAATACAACCAAAGCACCAAGAGTGGCACGATTCTGTTTGGATAACTTACCACGAACCAAGGCAACAACATCGTCAATCTGTGAGTTATTCAATTGTAAATATTCTTCCAGTTTATCAGGACCACCTCGAATAGCTTCGTGTACGTATGCCGTCCAAAAAAACTGTGAAGCAGCCAAAACAGCTTGTCCAGGCCATGCACGTACCCAAGTTGTCCGTACTTCCGTCGGGTAGGCGTCCATTGCCTTTATTATCATTTCGCGTATACTAGATATCATAAGTTCTTGTAACTGCAATAACCATTTCTCAACCTGTCCACGAGCTTCAGATGTCGAAATGACAGTGTTCAATGGAACAATTTCGCCCTCTGAACTCTTCATGTCGGTAATATCAAGTTCCTCTGTGAATTTCAAACTAGCAATTCCTTCGAAACACTTCTTTAAATGAGGTTGCACTCTGGTAGGATCTTTTGTCTCAGAAAGAATCTCAAGAAGTTCATCATTAGATAAGAAAAAGAATCGAGGAAAGTAAAGACGTTTCTTCTCCAAGTATTCATTAAGACCTTTCAGAATCAATTCGAGTAATTCATTTGATTTCTTAAATGTATCCAACAGATTATCAATGCTCGCTACTGCCATCACGTGTTCGTCCAGGTGCACTTGCTTCATAATGTCTTTCCAGTTCTTATCGACAGTTGTAAACCTTCGACCTTCTTCGGGCATTTGGGCCATAATATCCGGGGAACTGAAAATCGGTTCCAAATATAACCACGTGGCTTGCACTTTCAGCCATTCATCTATGATCTCTTGGATCAAGAGAAGTTTCTCCTCCCAACTCCTGATTTCATCTTCGAAGGGTTTGATGAATGGAGAACCACGCATAGTTTGAGTCTTCACGATATGATCATCAAGTAGATTTTGGATGTCTTCAATCGATGAGAGCACATGCGTACCAGTCTCACGATATGGTATACTCATAAACATCATTTCTTCCCATTCAGATCTCATTTTCTCCATTGCTTTCTCAAGGGAATATTCTTTACTTGCAGACTCATTTATTCCTTCAAACTTGACTAAATATGGTTCAAGATTCATATCAACAAACTTCTGCAAATTCGAATCAGCATCTGGTTTTAAAGGAAAACCAACAATGTCAGACATGGACTCCCAATGCCTGGTACGAAGACCTGGGTTGAAAAGAAGATTCACTAATGGGATGTGTTCCTTAAAACCATCAACTCTTTCTTTCATTGTTTCAGCAATTTTTTTAGCGTTAGGTATATCTCCGAATCCTTTCTCTAATTTATAGAAATTTCTCCATATATTACCAGTCTCTTGTTCAATAAAATCAGGATCGGCGGATCCAAGAGGACCTTCCATCCATTCTTTATGTTGATTTTCAAACTCGACAGTACATTCGTATAGTTTGAGGAAGGGACTTAACTGATTCACTACTTGTTGTCTCATCGGATAACTGGTATTGTCCCATTCAAACGCTTCCTCTTCTTCGTTTATTGCAACAATCTTCTCACCAGCTATTTCAAGCCTGGCTTGTAAAGCTTGTGCTTTCTTTAAATATCGACTCATTTCGTTCATATCACCGAAAGCATGGAATTCTTCGATCTGTTTCGAATAACTTTCTAAATCTTCGATGAACCGTTCACGTTTCATTTTCAACGCGTTTTCATATTGGATTCGGTTCGCATGAACAATCTTCTTGTGCTCTTCGAACACATCTCCCATTCGCTGATGCCATTGGAAAACAGAATTATTCAACCGCACATCAGCTGCAGAAAATGTCACGAAATCGACGAGGAAACTTAAACGTTCTTTAGCTTTCACTAATCGTTCTTGAAGAGCAAACAATGTTTCGTTTTGTACTTCAGCTATGAACGCTTTCAACTCCATCAAATGCTCGGTGTTTTCTGGAGCAGTTAAAGCTTTTTCGGCAATCGCTTCGTATTCATCTGACAGAGCCTTATTGTGGATCTGGTGCTCTTTCATCATCTTTTGTAATAACTTACTCCGAATGCTTTCAACTCGCTTCGATATACCACGGATGAGTTCGTCACAATGGATTTCAAACATGCCAACCTTTACAACCTTCTGACAATCGTAGGTGATCTCTTCGACTAACTTGTCATACTTCTTCACAACATCCATGTATTCATCGAACGAATGATTCTGTAATAAAAAGTCATTGACATCATTCTCGGCCTGTTTCGTTATCAAATCCTCGTACTTGTTATAAGCGATTGCATGGTTTGCTGGACCAGTAGTCTCTTGAGTGATCAAAGCTTTCACGTTTTCTTTTAGTTTACTAACGATATTCTCCATGATATTTGGTTTTAAGAATTTTTTTTTGTCCAGACCACTCGGTGTATAGTTTCGTTTCAATACACGGGACGACTGATACCGCTTTGACAATAACGTCAAAGACGTTTAATAATATTACTTCAAAGTCGTTAAAATCAGGTTCAAATTTGACAACAGTTCCATCGAGAATAAGACGTATTATAAAACCAGGGTGATCAAAGTTACTAGTTTCAGGATTAGAGTTTAGTATATTACTATACTCCTGTAAAGAGTTCAATGCTAGGCTTTGTAATTGATTACCCATTAATATAGCAGCACTGTTGAAAAATGCTTGTAATCGTTTCGTCTGATGGGTCCCAGGAATTAACTTCTTTTTATTACCTTGATGGAATATATTTTGAACTTCAGGGAACCATTTCTTCAGTAATGTATCTTTAGCAGATTCGATATACTGCATCATAAGATTCTGAAAGACTCCAAGCTCTAAAGCATCCGACTTCGTTTTCACATCAACTGCGTCTACCAATTTCAGTTTTCCATAGTTTTTGTGCCACAGATTGAGCACTGCAGCCATTGTAGGGTTAGTAATAAACAACTTGTCTTGTATTGCTTCATATGCAGCATAAAACGAATCCTCCCACGGTTTTGGAACCTGTTGTAATTCGAGTCGATGAGGCAACACTTCTTCAGAGACACTGTTCTCTTTTTCTCTTGGATCACGAAGAACGAAATCAACAATTGCTTTCTTAACACTGAGCAGATAATCTTCACGAACCTCTTCAGATAAAGTATCGATCACTTCCCCGAGATTCACTTTTGTTGACTCTGGAACTAAGGATAAAACGTTGTGGATCCATCGATCTTCCATTGGGGCGACATTTTTTGTATCGATGCCATGATGGATATAGTAGTAGTATCGCAAGATGTCCTTTTCAGCTACAGTCGGAGATTCGGCCCTGTTCGAAGCACTATAATATTTGTCAGTAACTGATGGAAATTGAGGTGGATTTGATGTATCTTCATTTTGCATTATTATTCCAACTAAAGCTTTTCTAAATGCCTCTCTGTCTTTCTTTGGATATTTCATTGAGCTTTTACTGGTGGAAGTTGGATTCCTTCTTTTTATGGATGATTGTTTTGTTTTTGCATTTATTGGGCTTGATTGTTGCTCAGAATCAATGTTTTTCATCTTTTGATTGTCATTTGATATGGAACTAAGCTCTTCTATAGCCCCACTAGATATATTTCGATTTCTTCCTTTAAAAATCGTGTGCTGCCATTCTGGTTTCTGTCGTGTTTTTGGTAAAGTTGGCAAAAATTTAACCTGAGAATTGTCAGGTTTTGTCTTCGGTTTATCACTCATTTTTATTTTCTTTCTTTAACTGTACGAATGAAAAATCTAATGTAATTTCAATTATTTACTATTCATCAGAATGTAGAAATTTGATTGGCATTGTGTTGTCCTTTTGGTTGTGTTTGTTTTACGAGTAATGTAAACTTGTATAAATCAGTATAAGCTAACTGATTGATATATATAAAAACGCATCCATTTTCATGAATTTTAGTGAAATTATCAATCTTCAAACAGCTTTAACATTTAAAGTGCAATGAAATGAGTTCTAAAAACATTTTTTTAAAGCTTAGATTTAAAAAT
>Ga0206688_10792364_pt1 | contig 12888 bp, 1 predicted proteins | sample M180m12015metaT_FD_159666 | JGI IMG/M metagenome (GOLD analysis project Ga0206688, IMG submission 159666) | Metatranscriptome of ammonia-oxidizing marine archaeal communities from Monterey Bay, California, United States - M1 80m 12015... | ecosystem: Environmental > Aquatic > Marine > Intertidal... | reverse complement strand
GGCCATGGCCAGGCTAAATGTGGCGGTCCGTCTGTGCTGCATTTACGGTGTGTATGGGCTCAGTCTTGGGTGGAAAGCTGTGAGGTATTCGCCGGGGACTGCTGGCATCCGCGCGGACGTTTCGGGCTGTACGACGGACACGGTCACAACGCAGGGTTGCAGGACCAACGCTTCAGCGATCTTCAAGATCCAGGACGATGCGGGCACTGAGGTGTTCAGCGGGTTCTGCGACGTGTTCGAGCCTTGGTTGGCTTCGACTTCGAAGATTGACACGTCGGCGATGAGCGTGGCGCCCTTCTTCACCACCTTGACCCTGCCGGATGGCAACGCGGGGAAGTACTGGATGTCGCCGTCTTGTTTCATCAACGACGCGGATTCTACTGCGCATCCCGCGGCGGGTGTTCCCACTTGGACGACGTTCACGTACGGTCTCAACCCGAGTTCGCAGTACGCCGACCAGCCTGCTGCTGCTGCCGCAACAATGCTGCCAGGGAATGCAACGGATGTCTACATCCCGTACATGCTCCTGGCGGCCCCGTTCTCGGTCGACGCGGCGCATACGTTCTCGGGCTCGTACCGCCAAGCGGAGTGGATGTACGTCCCCCGCGCGGAGAACAAGGTCAGCTTCTACTTCAGCGAGGCGATGACAGCAGTGGAGGACAAGAACGTCTATTTGTACTCGTTCACCCCCGGCATGGCGTGGTCGAGCTCTGCCACCACTCCGAAGGAGACCATCACCCTGGCCGCGACCGCCGGTGCGAAGAGCCTCTCGGACACGAAGATTGATTTCAGCCCCACGCTTGTGGCGAACCGGTTGTACAAGGTGCTGATTGACGCAGGTGCGTTCGCGGACTTGGCGGGCAACTCCTTTGCTGGTGTGAATGGTCTGGGGGCATCCACCTCGGATTGCTTCAGCGATAGCAAGGTTGGCCGGGACTGCATCATCATGTTCGCGGTGCCCATGACGTTGACTGTTGCCGACGCTTTCCCGGATGCGCAGACCGGCGTTGACGCGAATGGGCTCTTCGATGTTACCGTGCACACATCGGTGACGAAGAAAACGAACGTGCGCTTCCAGTTCTCGGAGGCCGTGACGCCGGGGTCGGGCAACAGTGCGCTGGAGCTGACCTTTGGTAGCGATCTTGACAGCGCAAAGCTCGTGGTTGCTGGCACGAGCACTGTTTGCACGGGTGCGGGCGCGACGACGTGCCACATGCTGATGTCGTCGACATTCTATGTCTTCGAGCCGGCTGCGGACTTGAACGTTGCTGCTGGGAAGAACTCCACGATGGTGGAGGTGGCGGTTGCCGCCGGAGCATTCGATTTTGTCGATGCGTTCACTTACAAGTTCCTCACCAACGCGACGGAGTACAACGAGCGTGCGCCGGAGGTTCTGGTGTACCAGTTCTCGTTGGATAGCACCAAGTCGCACTTCCCGAAGTCTGCTGGCGACGGCGAGTACTGGACTAAGGAGGACGAGTCTGACTTGCTGAACTGGAACGCGGGCGAGAAGCTCGTCTTTTATTTCGACACAAAGGTCGCGGCTGTCGCCGGCAAGTACATCACGTTCACCCCGGCGTCGTACGCTTCGGTGTCCCCGAAGACCACCACCGCAACGGACGAGGATTGCTTCACGTATGGCAATGGCGCAGCGGACTTGGCTCCTTGCCGGATCCCGGCGACTGTGACCACCATGACGGGGAGCAGCAAGGTCACCATTAACCCGGGGGCGCTCATTCCGGGACAGGTGTACAACGTGACTGTGGACGCGGGCGCGTTCAAGGCGACGACGACTGATGCCGGGGATGGCTTGGTGGCGTCGTGGAGCACCAAGTTCAACGTGCCCCAGACCGTTACGACTTGCGCAGTGGGTGGCGCCGGCGGTGGCCCCAAGCACCGCTCGAGCAGCTTGAAGATCGATTTCGGGGGGCCCGTGATCGTGGGGAAGGAGGACGGCGCAGTCACGGTTGGCGGAGAGGCGCAGGCCGTGTCGGACCCGGACGTCGTCTACTACCGGAACAACCCAGCCGCGGCCAGCAACAAGTATCTGATGATCGTCGAGCCGCGCAACTCCGTCCTGCCAGTCCCGACCGGGATGCCGGCGGACAAGACGATTTCTGTGGAGATTGCCAGCGGCGTGCTGCAGAACTACGTGCAGGGGCCTGCGGGCGACCAGATCACGGACTGCACGTACACGACGCTCTACGAGGACAACGTGGCTCCTGAGCTTGTGGAGGTGACGAACCTGGCCACGAACGAGCCGTACGGTTACAGCGGCTACGGTGACACTGAGTTCGAGTTGCACTTCACCGAGGAGGTCGCAGGTGCGGACAAAGCGACCGCGGCTCTCTCGCTGGCGGGCGACGCTGCTGCAACGAAGACCTTTGCGATCGGCAGCGGGGCGACGGGTACGGCCGGGACGAGCGTGGCCGTTAACGGGCGCAAAGTGACCCTTACCGTGACCGGCAACTTGGCTCCTGGGGCGTGGACTTTGTCGGTCCCGTACACGGCTCTGACGGATGTCGCAACGACCACCGGGCGCAGCAACAACGCATTCACGGCGACGAGCCCGCCGACGGGCGTCACTGCTGGTGCGGACGGTATCACAGCTGCGATCGTTGTGAAGACCGGCGGCGAGACGGCGCCAGGCTGCACGGTGGCGAGCAGCTCCGTGATCAGCGGCGCGTTCTTGGGCAACGAGGTGAGCAATTCTGGTTCTATCAGCCGGACGCTTGCGCTGGAGTTCTCGGAGGAGGTGAATGTTCGCGACGCAGCGGCAAAGATTTCTCTGTACGCGAAGAATCGGTCTTCGAGTCTGGGGGACCAGAAGGTCTTGAGCGTGCCGCTGGACGGGACCGCTTTGACTTGTGAGACAGCGTGGGGCCAAGACCAGGGCTGCGTGGCGGGCACAACTGGGGTCGTGGAGTGGAATTGGTTGGGGAGCGGGTGCTCTTCCTCTTCAAACCTCGGCTGCAAGGAAACAACGGCAACGGCGAAGGCGGGCGGCGGTCGCTTCCTCTTCCTCTTCTTGATGGGTCTCGACCGGGTCGACGAGTTCTCGGAGTACTACTTCAAGCTGGACGCCCCGACCTCCATCGTCAACGTGCAGAAGTACCCTCTGACTGGCTGCATCAGCGCCAAGACTGACGCGCGCTTCACCGTCTTCGATGCGGGCGCAGTCTTTTCGACGGACGCTACCATCGATTCGGAGACCTTGTCCAACCGCGGGATGACGGACAATATCCTTTTGACGTTCAGCGAGAGGGTGAAGTTCAAGGCGGGCGACAACAATATTGCGACGATCACTTTCAAGAGCACCATGGCAGGGGCAGCCACGCACACGTACGACGTGCGCCTTGGGAACCGGACCCACGGCGTCGTGCTCTCGGCAGATGGCAAGAAGGCGGTTGTGCACGTTCCATACGGCGGCGGCGGTGCGACGTCGTTCGACTACATGACGGTCGCATTCGCGGACGAGAGCTTCATTGACTTGTCGCTTACCGGGTCCGGGGTCGGGAACAAGACTGACGCGCTCACAGTCGTCTACAACTCCACTGAAGCGAACGAGCAAGCGGACCCGAACAGCACCTGGGCGACGGGCGCTATCCGCTCAGAGACCGTGACGCCGAAGGTGCTGATGGTGCTGCCGGGCGGGGCCACGAATGGCGTGCAAGTGATGACGGGAGTTGGCGTGGGCGCAGAGCTGTACTTGGTGATGAGCGAGAACGTGACTGTCGCAGACAACAAGAACAACGCGGTGAAGGTGCGGGCTTGCGGCACGTACACCGTCGCCGGGGCGTCCGGCTTCTCGCACGCGCCGCTGACGTCTCCGACGTGCAGCTTGTCGGGTGCAACCCTCACTGGAGTGACGGTCACTGCGGTGGCGGGGGGCGACGGCAGTGTGCTGAAGGTGACCATGGGTACGCCCCTCGCCGCCAACACCAAGTACGTGGTGACGGTGGACGCGAGTGCGTTCAAGGACGCCAAGGGTAATCTCAACGCCGCACAGGGTGCCGCCACTGCAGAGTGGGAGTTCTTCACGGAGGGAGAGAGCTCGAAGCCGACGGTGTCGCGGTTTGAGTACAGCCAGACGGTGACCAGCCTCGCAGTTAATGCCGAGGTGCTGACGGTGTGGTTCGACATGCCAGTCGCAAAGCAGACGGCGACGCTCACTGATGGTCTGGTTGCTGCCGGCGCGGACAGTGCCAGCAAGAATGCGGAGTTGACGTGCGGTGGCGGCTTCAGCTGCGTGGTCGCGGTGAAAGAAACACTCGCCGAGAACACGGTATACGTGGTGAACATTACGGACTTGCAGGTTGCTTCTATTACGGACCGCGAGTTGGATGCGTTCGACCACGTCGGGACGTTTGTTTCGTTCGCGACCTCGGCGACGGACACGGAGCCACCGGCCGTCATGTTCTGCTCCGACGCGACGTCTTCCGTCGGTGGGGTGAGTTTGAAGCTCGGGTTCACCGAGGCGGTTACGCTGAACGGGGGCTACACCACTACGACCAGTAACTCTGATGTCAAGTTGGAGTGCTCGAACTACAATTCAGACAGTGATTGCGCGAGCGCCAGCGCCATGAAGGTGAAGGTTGAGCTGGAGGCCGGTGGAACGGTAGTCAAGTTCTCGTCCAATGAGGTTTTGGAGAACAACAAGGGGTACAACTTGACTATTGACAAGAACTTCATCAAGGACCAGGCTGGGCTCCCGATCGCCGGCACCCCGGTGAGCGGGCTCATCGTTCTCACCGGCTCGTCGCTGGAGGGCGGCTTGGCGACCGCTTGGACGAACTGTGGCGCGCACTTGAAGACGCAGAACCCTGACACGACCGCACCGACCTACGGTAGCCTGGTACCTGCTGACGCAAACAAGGAGGTGCACGCGGGTGACTTCGTCATGTTCCATTTCAGCGAGGAGGTGACGGGGACCCCCGCTGGGAGCTTGATGCTGACAAAGTGTGGCGTGCAGTCCTCGACGAGCTCGTGCGTCGGCGGTGACGTGGTAGAGACGGTCGCGGCGACAGGCCTGAAGTTTGGCACGAAGGGCAGCATCTGGCAGATAGCGACTTCGCTCGAGGCCGGTGTGGTTTACCAGGTGTCAGCGCCGGCGGATACGTTCCAGGACCTTGCTGCTACCCCGAACAAGCTTGCTGCTGCTGCGACGCTGACCTTCCAGGTGGCGTTGGAGGCGTACGATTACCGGTCGGCCAGCGGCAGTGGTAACGCTCTGAAGCGTGACCAGCTCGACGAGGGGAACACCGTGGCGGCATTCGATGGCGCGCGGCTTACTGCAAGCATCGACACGTCGATTGCGCAGACGTTGAATGTGTACTTCCCGCAGAAGATCCAGACGGGCGGGAGCCTGAAGCTGTACTTGAACTCGACCGACTCTACCTCCTCTTACGGTGCGTCGGCGACGACGACCGAGACGGGGTTCAGCATGAGCGTGGCGGCGGATGCTTTGAAGCCAAGCAAGACGTACCAGCTTCACGCGTACGATCAGGACGGGGCCGACAAGTGGGCGACCACGAACCTCTTTGAGGACGCAGACACGTACTACACGTACTTCGGGAACTACAAGGCCAAGACGCCCTACAAGGTGGCTTACGACCAGCCGACCGCACTCCTGGCCAGATTCACGACGGCGGCGGCGCCGGTGGCCACTTACTACAGCGCGCCTACGCTCGATGACAGCCCGTTCGAGTTCGGTTTGGCCGATCCCCATGGCTTGAAGGGTACGTACGTGGCGCTGAATAAGTCCCAGGACGTGTCGCCTTCGGCCATGATTGCCGTGAAGGTGAACTCGAACGAGACGTTCACATTCAACAGTGGCGCGTTCACGATTCAGTACGCGGCGCGGCTGAGCGCTTCGACCCTCGTAGGGCCGCGTTCCGGCCCGAACGAGCAGGCGGCTTGCGACGACAGCAACATCGATACCTGCTGCGACACGAGCTCTTGGTCCAGCGGTGGTACGGTGGCCGAGACGTACACCGACTATGACGGACAGTCTGGCAGCGTGGCGAGGGTGTTCTTCTCGTTGACGGCGCCCCTGGTCACCGACAAGTGCTACCGCGTGTCGATCAACAGTGCCGGGGCGTTCTCCACGACCTCGGATGCCTCCGACAAGAGCGCGGCCCCCACCGGGAATGCCGCCTATGCGACGTGGTTCACCACCAATGGTGTTGCCGCGGACACTGACAGGACCGCGCCGGTGGTGGAGTCCGTCACAATCTCGTCGCAGGATTCGGCCTCGACGTTCCGGCTCGTGGCCCGTTCGGCGTACCTGACTATCGGTTTCAGCGAGGAACTCAGCAGCGTCGACTCTGCCAAGATTGTCGTCTCGGGGATTGCGACCACGGCGACACTCAGCGGCAGCGCGGTCAAGGTCGTTCCGAACAGTGACATGGCCGCGGGTACGACATACACGCTGACAGTGAGCCCTGGCGCCGTCACTGACGCGCAGGGCAACTTCTTGTCGTCGACGTACACGCAGACGTTCATGACGGTGTACAACGACGCGGAAGTGCCTGTGGTGCTGCATTCCATTCCGGAGAGTGGGGACACGGCATCGGAGGATGCGCGCATGGTACTGTTCATGTCGGAGCACGTCACTGCGGTGGGCACCTTGGATGCCACGCTCGGCAGCGGCAGCGGCTACACTGTCGACATGACGCAGTCCGGCTGGGCTGACTTCCAGACTGCAACTGACAAGACGGGAGCGGTCATTGTCGAGGGGACGCGTGCAACCTTTGCATCGTACCAGAAGCTGGTGGCGGGTCAAAAGCTGTCTGTGCCAGCGGGGTCGCTTGCGGATACGAAGGGCAACTCTCTGGGCGGTGCGGCGACGCTCACTTTCGATGTGACTGACTTTGTGGCTTTTGCCGAGGCGAACTCTGCCGAGTCTCTCCCTTACGGCGGCAACGCGGGTGTCCAGAAGACGGGTGCGACGGCGGTGAGCTGTGGCGGGACTGTGTACTTGGTGGGCGGCGGGACTGACCAGGTCCTGACCTACGGGGCTGGCAAGGACTGGGCCGCTGTGGATGTTACTGGGTTGGGGAATCGGATGGATGCTTCCGTGGCCGTGGATCGGGACTGCACTCTGTGGGTCGTGGGTGGCTCTGGCACCGCCACTGACCTCGTGATGTCGACGGATGGTGGCTCGACGTTCGCCAAGGCTTCCCCGACCCCGCTGCCGGTGACGGACGGCAACGGCACCGTGGCACTGGGCGAGGACATAACGAGCAACCTTGCGGGTGCAGCAGTTGCGATTGCGAAGGGTTGGCAGCCGGTGGTCTGCGGTGGTGGCTTGGACCGTTGCTGGATCTGCATGGACAGCGCGTGCGCTGCAGCAGGGAGGAGTGCCTCTCCGGTCCCTTCGGCGGTCAAGGATCGGTACTTTGGGTCCTTCCTGACGGTGGACGGCGATGAGCTGTACTTCCTCGGAGGCCAGAACGGCCTGGCGGGCAGGGAGGATCTTTGCTACCAGAACGCGTACAAGTTGGACTTGGATGCGGAGTTGGCGGGCAGCGCGGGCGCCTGGACGGGCGTCGCAGCGAAGATCGACCTGACTACGGGGGCCCCGGCCCGGTGCGGTTCCGCTTACGCCCAGGCGGGTGACGGGATGGTTGTCGTTGTCGGGGGTAAGAACGCCACCGCGCAGACGAAAGACCAGTACAGCATCGGTCCGGTGACCACCATTTTGACGGCAGTGCGCCCTCTGATGGACTCTGGGGCGACCGGCGTCAGCACTCAGGTGTACGCCTCTGGCTATGCGCCTCCAGTTCTGGTCGCGTCGGGCCCAACGGGCTCGGGTCTTGCGCCGACGGAGGCGACGGTCGTCCTTGCGTTCTCGGAGCCTGTGCAGGGAAGCACAGGGTGCGTGGAGGTTTCTTCTGGGGCCACCACGCTGTATTGCCGGCCGGAGGGCTCAGCCGAGGGAAAGTGCTACACGGTGGCTTGCAGTGGCACCACGGCCGTGGCGACGGCGGGCACCAAGGTCTCGATCAAGCATTCGATCATGCACATTGAGATCGGTTCGATGGCTGCGCACGGCGCGACAGTGACGGTGGCTGTGAAGGACAATTGCGTCAAGGATGCGAGTGGGAACGGGTTCGTCCAGTCGGCGGGGAGTGCGACCCGGACTGCGGCTGGCGCCTTCGGGTTCACGTACAGCGCCGCGCCGGCGGCGTTCTCGGGCTCGCTGGTCTCTCCGTCGAACGGCGCGACTGACGTTGCTCTGGACACGCACGTCGTCTTCGATTTCAGCCGTGACCTCGACGAGACGATTTCTATTTTGCCGGCCTTCAACTTGAAGTTGACCCCGACGTTGCCCGACGTGGCTGCCGTCCACGAGGTCGTTTTCAACGAGAACAGCACTGACCATTTTGCCCGCGCTGGAGGCATTCTTCGGGTCAAGCTTGGCGAGAGCTCCCTCATTCCCGGTATGGGGTACACTGCGACACTGGCTGCGAGCTCGGTAAAGAGCGCGGATGGTGCCACTTTGGCGACGGCCTTGTCGGCAGGGTTCACGGCCCTGAACGGTGGTTCCGGCCGTTCCTACTTCGTTGAGAGCCCTGTGCACGATCTTGCGGTCCAGAATGACACGACGGGCTCGCCGACGGTCGCTTCGATTTCCCCCCCGACTGGAATGACGGGCGTGAGCACGGGCGACGTGTCTGTAGTGTACACGTTCAGTGAGGCGGTGGTCCTGCAGGACGTGCGCAACACGTCGAATCAGGTCGTCTCGAAGGCGTTCACGTTGCAGTTCTGGAACACAAGCTTGTCGGTCGCTGACAAGTGGGAGGACATGTCGGACCTCTCGGTGGCGGCGGGCGAGGGGCAGAAGGTGTTTGTGAACACGGCCGCGAAGACGATCACGGTCTCGCTGACTGGCTTGGGTGCTGATACCAAATACCGTGTCAAGATCGACAGCGATGTGATCACGGACTTCGCGGCAGACCCCTTGGAGCAGGCAAGTGCGGTTTGGAGCAGCATCGGGACTAAGCTGAATTCCCACGAGTTCTCGACGGTCGGTTCTGCGACTGACACGGCCGGGACGATGGTTGTCGCGTACCGCGTCGTCGAGTCTGATGGTGCCGTGATCCTCGGCAACGACGAGCCGACGCATGTCATGGCGGTGTTCAACAAGCCCCTGGGCGGGATTGACGCAGCAAGCAACGTGCAGCTCCAGCTGCCCCAGGGCGTCCTGACGTCAGACAACGTGGATGGCGCGGAGTTGGATGATGAGGTGTTGATGGTCAACATGAGCGCGGACTTGACGTCGACCACCACGCCGCTTGCGTGGAACCTCAAGCTGAACCTCGGCAACACGAAGGACGGGATCGACAACCTTGACAACGCTAACAACTTGACAGCCACTCTCCCGTCCTTGCCGACTCTGAGCACCGACTCTTTCCCGAAGGAGACTGGCGCGGGTTACGACAAGTACTCGAGCTCGAGCACAATTGTTCTGAAGTTCTCGGAGGTTGTCCAGGCTGGGTCGGGGACGGTTACGGTGGCGGCTGACGACGCCGCCAACACTCTAACGTTCTCCGTGGACAGCGCCGAGGTCACGTTCGTGAGCGAGTATCTCGTGATTCAGACGCTTGATCTCATGCCCGGCGACAAGTTCTCGGCGACGATGACGAATGGGACGGTCCGCGGCGCGACCGGGCGCTCTGGCATTCAGGAGGGGGCATTCACGGCTCCGAGCTTCACGACAGTGCCGCACATGCGGTTCGAGCAGCACTCCACGCTGAGTGCTGACGCCCACGGTGCGGCTGTGACGTTCGGCCGCTACGACGGAGCGGACAATGCTCTCTTCGTGATTGGGGGTGAGCAGGACGGCAAGAGCTCGAACAAGACGCTTGTCTCGAAGACGCACCGCGACACGGACGCGGCGATCGGCTGGGTCTACACCTCGAGGTGCGAGGACCCGTGCGGTGAGAATGCGAAGCAGGAGTCCATGTACGAGGTGTACTCCAAGCCGTCGGTCCGTGGCGTGCGCGGTGAGTCCGACTTGTCCTTGTTTGAGGGCGTGGCAGTTCCGGTGTCGTACTCGGGCAAGGGCGCGAAGCTGTCTAAGGGCGCGGCGAAGGACTGCAAGTGCCCGGTGTGCATCTTCGAGCCGCCCCAGAAGGATGGGCCCGCTAGCGAGCGCACCCAGGGCCCAGCGGACGACACGGTCCCGATGCACGGATACTTCTTCCGTGGTGCAAACAAGCAGTACACGCAGGCAACTGCTGACAACGGTGTGAAGGCTCTGACGTGCGACGTCGGCCCGACGAGCGCTGCTCCGGATCTCAAGGACGGCCAGGGCTACGATCCGATCGAGGACTTTGTTTGCCAGGTGAGGGAGGAGGGTCTGAGCAATCCTGTCGCCGAGTACTTTGGTGTCTGGACCATAAGCGACACTGCGTGCAAGCCGAAGTCGTGTGACGTTGAGCCGAAGTGGCCGGCGGCCATGCACACTGAGAGTGGTACGGATTGCGACACGCACGCAGTCGACGGTAATTACTCGCAGTTCTCGATGCCCTCCAACCAGAGCTGCACGGTCTCGTGCAACCCAGGCTACGAGAAGACTACGGAGTTCTTTACGTGCGACCGCGGGATCTACAGCAGCGAGGCGGAGTGCACCAAGCGCACTTGCTCACAGGAGGCGGTCCCGAACGCGAAGTTGTCGCCTGCCACGGGCACGGTGGATTTCGAGGACACGCTCACGCTGACGTGCGACGACGGTTACAAGGCAACCGGCCCCGACACGTTGTCGTGCGGGGCCGACAGCGCCAGTCCCGAGGCGACCGTCTCGTTCAGCGAGGGCACGCTTGGGTGCGAGAAGAAGTCATGCAAGAGCAAGCCGACACCGGGTACGGGAGTGAAGTCCATCGAGTGCGGGGCGGACCCCAAGTTCGAGGCCACATGCGAGGTGACGTGCAACACCGGCTACTATTGGCAGTCGGCGGGCAGCTCCGGCGGGCAGATCAGCTGCTCGGCGGACGCCACCGCGGCGACGGTGTCGTGGGCCGTGTCCGTGGGCGGCGCGGCTGTGGAGGAATCGGTGAGCTGCACGCCGATCACGTGTGCATTTGACCAGTCGACCTTCTTGAACACCGAGGGCATATGCACCGAGTCGTCCGGCGCGGGCGCGTGCAAGTCGACGATGCAGTACAACGACGAGTACGCGCTGACGTGCAAGTCTGGCTATGCGAGCAATGGGGCCAGCGGGTCCAGCACTGCGCTGACGGTCACTTGCGCAGACACCGACAGCACTGGCGTCGCGACGCCGAACAGCACGGATTTCTGCGTCGAGAGGAATTGCGGCCCGACGGTCGATTATTTCAGTGGCAAGATTGCGCCGAATGTTATTGCCGACTGCGGCTCCCAGATCGGGCTTGGTACGGAGTGCACCTACTCGTGCCCGGAGGGGTCGAAGAAGACGAGCGCCGACCACGCTCACTTGACTTGCAAGGAGGGTGGCCTCCAGGTCTGCAGTGCGAACAGCTGTGGGGTGGCGTCCGTCGTGTGCTCTGATGCCAGCAAAGTCACGGAGCGAAAAACGTACATTAAAACTACAACTACGTTGACGTTCGGCGGTGCCCGGGCGCGTCGTTTGTCGCTCGCCAAGATCGAGCAGAACATCGATTTGATCTTGGATACCTTCAAGACCTCGATGGCGACGGAGCTGAGCGTGCCGGCAGCGAAGGTCGAGATCGGGGAGTACTCACTTTACGAGAACGAGAGTGGCGCTGTCGTCCTCCAGGTGCCGTTCCGCGTACAGGTGTCGGAGGCGCAGGCGGCGACCGTGACCGCAGGACTGACTAGCTTCTCAAGTGATGCCTCGGCTTTCGAGGCGAACTTCAAGACGGCGCTGACGGCAGCTGACCCAGACGGGGCTTTGGGTCTGCCAGCCCTCCAAGCTGTGGCCGTGGCTGTGCCCACGCAGACGACGGAGTACGTCGAAGTGACTACGACGACTGCGGCGCCGGAAGGTGGCGCGCCCATCGGCGCCATCCTTGGTGGGCTCGTCGGTGCCGGCATCGTTGCCTTCCTGGTGTATAAGTTTGTCCTCAGCAAGAAGTAAGTGATGCGGCGACATCGCTAGGCTCTTGGTTTCTCTTTCTCGGATGGTGCCGATTGTATGCGTTTTGCTACGATCGGGTCAGTAGCGTTCAGTGCGTAGGCGGGTCGTGGCCCGCATGTTTCTCTTCTCGGATGGTGCCGATTGTTTGCTTTGCTACGATCGTGCCAGTGGTGTTCCGTGGGCGGATCGCGGTCCGCATGTTTCTGCTTCTCGGATGGTGCCGATTGCATGCTTTGCTACGATCGTGCCAGTGCTTTTCTGCTGTCGGGCCAGGGCCCGCACGTTTCTCTTCTGGGATGGTGCCGATTGCATGCTTTGCTACGATCGTGCCAGTGGTGTTCCGTGGGCGGATCGCGGTCCGCATGTTTCTGCTTCCTTGGATGGTGTCGATTGTACGCTTTGCGGCGATCGTGCCAGTGCTTTTTTGCTGTCGGGCCAGGGCCCGCACGTTTCTCTTCTGGGATGGTGCCGATTGCATGCTTTGCTTCTATCGGGCCAGGATTATGGAGTGGGTTGCGCTGTCGTCAGGCACCGTAGCACCGCACGACACGCGTCCGGCTTGTCAACGTTGGTCCGCACCGCGATGTAGTGCGCGTCAGGGTTTGTGGCATGCCCCCTCTCTTCTGGATGGACTTGATTGCTGGTCGATCAGCCCATGGTTTCACAATTGATGGCACTGGCCGGGCGTGGTTGAGGTGTCATTGACTGCCCCAATGTCGGCGCCAGCGCGGAATGTTGGAGTGGCTGGCAGGGGTCTGGAGTGCTCGTATGCATGTCTTCGGCGAAACGCGTTGCCTCGTCCGGAT
>Ga0206688_10983332_pt1 | contig 13760 bp, 1 predicted proteins | sample M180m12015metaT_FD_159666 | JGI IMG/M metagenome (GOLD analysis project Ga0206688, IMG submission 159666) | Metatranscriptome of ammonia-oxidizing marine archaeal communities from Monterey Bay, California, United States - M1 80m 12015... | ecosystem: Environmental > Aquatic > Marine > Intertidal... | reverse complement strand
GAGCGAGACAGTCGAAGTTTTGTTTACCTTGCTCTAAAATCTGAACTGGAATCTAACTTGGCTACCATACTGCTAAAGTTCCAGTTCAAGATAATAAATGAAATATGTTATTGTATCTCTAAACGAGCTTTGATTATTATAATATTTTCTCAAGAAAAAGAGCTTCGTTTAAGAAGTAAAATCAAACCATGGAAGCAGACGATCCTAGGCTGGAATACTTGTCTGAAATTATTCTCAAGACTTTTAAATTAAAACCTGATAAATGGAATAAACTCCTCGGTAATGATGAACACAAACAAGTCGTCGTTGATTTCTTTGAAAAAACTGATAATTATCAATTGATCTTTCAACTCACAAATGTTGGAGCACTGTTACCAGATTATGAATTTCCTACAGGCGGAAGTAAGTTTAAATCAGTTTACTTTATCAAAAAGGAAAAGAAAGATGCCATAACTAAAGATAAATATCGTGGATCATTACTCTTTGGTGACTTATCATATTCACCTCTTGACCAATTATCAGCTTTGGTTGATGAATTGCTTGTCCCACTTCTGTCCAATCAAAAAAACCATCATAACTGGCCTGTTGTTGTCTCACAAGATGTACTGAGGCATGTTCACCAGTTAAAAAACAATGTATTTGTTATAAGTGGTCAGGTTAAAGGTCGTACATTATTGCCATTGCCTGTTGGGACAGAAAAGATATCAAATGATGAAGAAAAAATCCACGATTCATCCTATGAAAGGACTCTTGTTCACAGTATTGAATCAGCTGTCATTGATTGGTCCCATCAAATATCCAAAGCATTAAAATCCAGTTCAGCTCAACCCTTATTTGAAGGTTCCAATCCAACACCATTAGTGGAACTTGATTTTTGGAAGGCTCGTGCTATTAATTTAGAAAATATTTTTGATCAACTGAATCACATTAAGGTACAAAAGATGGCTGAGATCTTGAGATTGACTGACAGCAGTTACTATCCTGCATTCAAAAAGATGTACAAAGATGCTATTTATGCCTTAGATGAAGCAAGAGATATTAATATGCATTTAAAACCGCTGCGAAAGCACATTGAAGACATAGAGCAGACAGAAATTCCAGATTTACATTTACTTCTGCCTCCAATGATGCGTTGTATTGCACTAGTATGGACTCATTCCAAGCATTACTGTAAACCTGGTCGTATTGTAGTCTTACTTCAAGAAATCGGAAATCTGTTCATTGAGTTGGCTCGAAATTATTTGGACCCGATGGAAATATTTAAAGGCGAGAGTGAAGAGTCTACTGCTAAAGTCAACGTGACTATCAAAATTCTCAAAGACTTCAAAGTTGAATTTGAAAACCTTCGTAACACTATCGATACATACTTCAAACCAGATGTCCCTGTTAAGAAATGGGAGTTCTCCAGTGATCTTGTGTTTGAACGATATGATCAGTTTATCAAACGACTCGAGTTGGTGAATGATGTCTTCGCAACAGCCATAGAATTCAATAAATTAGAAAAGGTCGAAATTGGTGGTATGAAAGGACGAATTCTCAGTCATGATGTTGTTCAAATATTCACTGAATTCCAACAATACTTCGCCATCTTTGCAAATAGTACTTACGATGGATTGGATCCAAAAATCAAAGATTTTATCAATGATTATGTGACATTCCGTCAACAAATTGCTGATTTAGATAGCAGGCTTGCTGCAGTTATAAATCAAGCATTTGAAGACTGTTCCGGCGTCGAAGCTGTTTTTAAATTAATTGATATATTTGGATCTCTATTAGAAAGACCAATGATCAATAGTGACTTTGAAGAAAAATACCCAGTACTTTTCAGGATGGTCGAATCGGAATTGGATAAGGCGAAGGTCATTTTTGATCAGCAGATGGAATTAGAAGTCAATAATAAACAGCAGCAATCTTCTGGAAAGAATATGCCCATCGCTGCTGGTAGTTTGCGTTGGGCACAACAACTTCGTCAGCGATATCATGACCCTGTTTCGAGTCTGAAACTGTCTATAAACGAAAACTTGCTTACGGGTAATAATGCTAAAGTCATATTCGATAAATACAACGAGATGGATAAACTATTAGACAATTATGAAATAAAGATATATTCGTCATGGACGTCGGGTGTTAGCGATGTCGCCAAACAGAATCTCTCGAAACCATTAGTTACGAGAGAAGAAGAAACCAAACTTATTTCTGTCAATTTCGATCCACAACTTATTGCTGTTCTCCGAGAAGTGAAGTATATGGAACGTGCAGAAAACGAAACTCTTGACAGTATCCCAGAAAGTGCCACATCTATTTATGCACGTAATGAAGAATTCCAGAAATATTGCGCCAATCTTGATCTTATTGTTGCGTGGTATAATAAAATTCGTCGTATCATCCTCCCTGTTGAGTATCCGTTAGTTGAACAACAATTGATTGAAGTAGATGCTCAATTAAAACAAGCTGAATCGACGCTCGATTGGAACTGTCAAGGAATTTGGGAGTATGTAGAGAAGACTCGTGACATGGTCCATGTTCTACAGAAGAGTGTCCATTCGGCGAAAACAAATGTTGAAAAGATCAACGAACTAATGAGTAAATGGTGTATTGCGCCTCTGTATGATCGTAAAGATGGAAAGAAAGACACGTTATTAAATATCGAAGAGAAAAGTCAAACTTTGAAGAAGAGAAATGATTTCATCATTGAAACTGGTAAAAATATAGTTGCTCTTGTTGCAGAGAATGCCAATTACTTTTCCGCTGACACATCTTTAGATATTTGGAAGTCTTACATCGAATATTTAGACGAAATGGTCGTCGACGGATTTTTCAAATGTGTCAATTGTTCGTTGAATTACTTCGTTAATAGTACTGACCCGAAAATGGTCAGTTTCCCGCTATTCGAAGCTCGGTTGGAATTGCAAGCTCCAGATATGGTGTTTATTCCTTCGCTAGATAACGGTGTTTCTGGAGGTTTTTTCGAAATTATCGAAAACATTTTGAATGATGTATACAACCAGTCAGGTCTAGTTGAACGTATCGCATCTCACAAGGGTTCCCATTACGAACGAGATATGGAGGAATTTGAAGAATTGGCTGAACTGCGTCAAGAAATCTTAGATCGAGTGTCCAGTGTTATGAATAAAGCACTTGAATATCGAAATTCGTTTAATGAACATGAATATTTATGGGTTGATGATCGGAACGAGTTCATGCAGCAGTTCCTCTTGTACGGACATGTTTTGACGACGGAGGAGATCGAACAGCATGCTGACGAAGGTGTGCCAGAAAACCCCCCTACACTTGAGCTATTCAAAGAACAAATTGACACGTATGAGAAAATATACGTTCTCGTCGAAGCAATTGAACCGATCTGTATACTCGACGGCTGGTTCCGAGTGGATGCGAAACCGTTTAAACAAGCTCTACTAAATATCATCAAACGATGGAGCTACATGTTCAAGCAACATCTCATTGATCACGTGACCAACAGCTTGAATGAACTTGCTAAGTTCATCAAGACTACGAATTCTGGTTTAACAAAACAAGTCGAAGAAGGTGATTATGACGGATTGGTTGAATGCATGGGTCATTTAATGGCTGTGAAAGATCGCAGTGCTGCTACAGATGCATTATTCGAACCTTTCAAACAAACCATTGAACTACTGAAATCGTATGAACAGGAACTTAGTGAAGAGACGCACACATTGTTGCAAGAACTTCCTGAGAAATGGAACAACACGAAGAAACACAGTGTTACTGTCAAACAATACGTTGCTCCCTTACAAGCGACTGAAGTATCGATCATACGAAGGAAATGCACTACTTTCGATGTCCGTCAGCACGAATTCCGTGAAGAGTTTCGTTCGACAGCACCATTAGCGTTCGATTCGGAAGATGTTTACGAACGCATCGATGAATGGCATCTCCGAACATTTGAAATGGAGAGCGAAATGTTAGCGTTATCTGAATCAGCATCTCTTTTTGAAGTGAATATTCCAGATTTCAAACAATTGAAAGCATGCAGAAGAGAAATTATCATGTTGAAGACATTATGGGATATGATTGGACTTGTTCGAAGCAGTATTGTTGATTGGAAAACGACGCTGTGGTCAGATATCGATGTTGAATCCATGGAGATCGATTGTAAGAAATTTGTCAAAGATATTCGTACACTAGATAAAGAAATGAGAGCTTGGGATGCTTTCACGGGTCTGGACTCTACTGTGAAGAATATGATGACCTCTCTAAGAGCTGTTGGAGAGTTACAGAATCCTGCCATTCGCGAAAGGCATTGGGATCAACTTATGCAGGCTACTAAAGTCAAATTTGTTATGGACGATGATACGTCTTTAGCTGATCTACTTGCTTTGAATCTCCATGAATTTGAAGATGAAGTCCGAAATATTGTCGACAAGGCAACGAAAGAGTTGGGTATGGAGAAGGTACTCAAAGAATTGAATAACACTTGGTCAGTGCAAGAGATTGAGTACGAGCCTCACCACCGAACTGGAATCTCATTGTTGAAGACGAGTGAAGAATTAATTGAAACGTTAGAAGACAATCAAGTTCAACTTCAAAATCTAATGACATCAAAATACATTGCTCATTTCTTGACAGAAGTATCGACCTGGCAGAAACAACTTTCTACAGTCGATGCTGTTATATCCATATGGATGGAAGTCCAACGTGCATGGTCTCATTTAGAAAGTATCTTTATCGGATCAGATGATATAAGAAATCAATTGCCTGAAGATTCACGAAGATTTGACGGTGTTGATACAGATTTCAAAGAACTAGCGAGAGATTCAGTGACAACACCTAATGTTGTCGTCTGTTGTACTAAACCCAAACTATTTGAAAAACTAGAAGATATACAAAACAGATTAAATCAATGTGAAAAAGCGCTTGCTGAATACCTCGAAACAAAACGATTGGCCTTCCCAAGGTTTTACTTCGTCTCTCCTGCAGATCTGCTAGACATTCTGTCTAAAGGCAACCTGCCATTGGAAGTTTGTCGCCATTTAGCTAAACTTTTTGATAATATGTCAACTCTAGAATTTTCTAAAGCAGCTGATGGAACTGAAACTAAAGAGGCTATAGGAATGTACAGTAAAGAAAACGAATATGTCGTCTTCAACACTCCATTTATGTGCGAAGGTCAAGTTGAAGTTTGGTTAATGACTCTCTTACAAACTATGCAGGCTACTGTGAGACATGAATTATGTGAAGGTACTGTGTCATATGAAGAAAAGCCCAGAGACCAATGGCTTTTTGATTATCCAGCGCAAGTTTCACTTTGTGGAACTCAGATTTGGTGGACCACTGAAGTCGGCATTGCTTTCAGTCGTTTAGAGGAAGGCTATGAAAACGCGATGAAAGAATACAATAAGAAACAAATTAATCAATTAACGACACTCATTACACATTTGATTGGTGATCTCACACCTGGTGATCGTCAGAAGATTATGACAATTTGTACAATCGATGTGCACGCTCGTGACGTAGTCGCCAAAATGGTTACACAAAAGATTGATAATTCACAGGCCTTCTTCTGGCTTAGTCAGTTGCGTCATCGGTGGGATGACAATGCTGGTCATTGCTTCGTGAACATCTGTGATGCTCAGTTCACATACTCTTATGAATACCTCGGTAACACGCCTCGTCTTGTCATTACACCACTTACTGATAGGTGTTACATCACATTGACGCAATCACTTCATTTGAACATGAGTGGTGCTCCAGCTGGTCCTGCAGGTACTGGTAAAACTGAAACGACCAAAGATTTAGGTCGAGCTCTTGGAATCATGGTTTATGTCTTTAACTGTTCAGAACAGATGGACTACAAATCTTGTGGTAATATTTATAAAGGTTTGGCACAGTCCGGTGCGTGGGGATGTTTCGACGAATTTAATCGTATCTCTATTGAAGTATTGTCTGTCATTGCTGTCCAAGTGAAATCCATTCAAGATGCGATCCGAGATAAAAAGAAGCGATTCATTTTCCAAGGAGAGGAAATCTCTATGATCCCGACTGTCGGTATCTGGATTACTATGAATCCTGGTTACGCTGGGCGTACTGAATTACCTGAGAACTTGAAATCTCTTTTCAGGCCTTGTGCTATGGTTGTTCCAGATTTTGAATTGATTTGTGAAATTATGTTGGTCGCTGAAGGTTTCGTTGATGCTCGTTTGTTAGCCCGTAAATTTATCACCCTCTACACACTTTGTAAAGAGTTGCTATCTAAACAAGACCATTACGATTGGGGTTTGCGTGCTATCAAATCTGTCTTGGTTGTTGCTGGTGCTTTGAAGAGAAGTGACAAGGGTCGTCCTGAAGATCAGGTTCTCATGAGAGCTCTGCGTGATTTCAACATCCCGAAAATTGTTACTGATGATTGCCCTGTCTTTTTGGGTTTGATTGGTGATTTATTCCCTTCAATGGACGTACCTCGAAAGAGAGACATGGATTTAGAAGCATCTATTAAACAATCGGTTATCGATCTTAAACTACAACCTGAAGACAGCTTCATCTTGAAGATCGTTCAGTTACAAGAATTGCTTGATGTGCGTCATTCTGTCTTTGTCATTGGTGCCCCGGGTACTGGAAAATCTCAAGTCATCAAGGCTTTGAACAAAACGTATGCCAACCAGAAGAAGAAGCCGCTTCTTATTGATATGAATCCTAAAGCTGTCACAGCTGACGAACTTTTCGGTTATATCAATCCAGCTACAAGAGAATGGAAGGATGGTTTGTTTTCAGTCTCTATGAGGGATTTAGCTAATATTGCAAACGATTCTCCAAAATGGATTGTATTGGATGGTGATATCGATCCTATGTGGATTGAATCTTTGAACACTGTTATGGACGATAACAAAGTGTTGACACTCGCGAGTAACGAACGTATTCCTATGTCCCCATCAATGAGATTAGTTTTTGAAATCGGAGATTTGAAAACTGCCACTCCCGCTACCGTCTCAAGAGCTGGTATCTTGTTCTTGAATTATGCAGATGTTGGGTGGAATCCTTATGTGCAGAGTTGGATTGATAGAAGAGAAGTCCAGTCTGAAAAAGCTAACTTACAGATCCTGTTTGACAAGTACGTGCCGTCCTGTTTAGACACATTACGTATTCGATTCAAGAAGATCACTCCGATTACTGATATCAGTATGGTACAGATGTTGTGTTATTTACTCGAAGTCTTGCTGACACCTGATAACACTCCACCTGATTCTTCAAAAGAGTTGTACGAACTGTATTTTGTGTTTGCAGCCATCTGGGCTTTTGGTGGAACTATGTTCCAAGATCAGTTGAACGATTACCGAGTCGAATTCTCAAAATGGTGGCAAACTGAATTCAAAACGATAAAATTCCCATCAACCGGTACCATCTTTGATTATTGTATTGATAACGAGACACATAAATTTATACCATGGAGCGACCTAGTGCCCAAGTTTGGATTCGATCCGGAAACACCATTGCAAGCTGTTTTAGTCCACACAGCAGAAACCATTCGTGTTCGTTACTTCATGGATTTACTTATGGAAACTCGACGACCTATTATGTTAGTCGGTAATGCAGGTTGCGGTAAAACTGTACTTGCTGGTGAGAAATTCTCATCTCTAGATCCTGACCAGATTATGGTGGCTAACGTCCCATTCAATTACTACACAACTTCGGCTATGTTGCAACAGATTTTAGAAAAACCTTTAGAAAAGAAAGCGGGTCGTAATTACGGACCACCCGGTGCGAAGCGTTTAGTATACTTCATTGACGATATGAATATGCCGGAAGTCGATACGTACGGTACAGTGCAACCACATACTCTCATTCGACAGCATTTAGATTACAGCCATTGGTATGATCGAGTAAAAATTACTCTCAAAGACGTCCATAACTGTCAGTATGTTGCTTGTATGAACCCAACAGCTGGTAGTTTCACGATCAACCCTAGATTACAAAGACATTTCTGTGTATTCGCCATCAGTTTCCCAGGAGCTGATGCATTGAAGACGATTTATTTGAACATCTTAAACGGACATTTGGCATCCATTGGAGCACCTGGACCGATCTCTAAGTTTTCAGAACGAATCGTTGAGGCTGCTGTAGCTCTCAATACCAAAATAACGAGTTCGTTTTTACCCACAGCTGTGAAGTTTCATTACGTGTTCAATCTTCGTGATTTGTCAAACATCTTCCAGGGTATTTTGTATTCATCTAAAGACTGCTTGAAGACACCTGTTGATTTTGTTCGCTTGTGGAACCATGAGTGTGATCGAGTCTATTACGACAAATTAATCGATAAATCTGACATGGATCTATATTTAAAATTACAAACAGACTATAATAAGAAATTGTTCGAAGATATGGACGAAGAAGCATTGAACGCTAGACCATTGATATATTGTCATTTCGCCGAGGGAATAGGTGAACCTAAATATAATCGTATTAATGCTTGGGAAGATCTCTCCAAATTGTTAACTGAAGCTCTTGACAGTCACAATGAAGTCAATGCAATTATGAATTTAGTCTTATTCGAAGATGCTATGTCTCACATTTGTCGTATCAATCGTATTTTAGAATCTCCTCGTGGAAATGCACTACTTGTCGGGGTCGGTGGTAGTGGAAAACAGAGTTTAGCACGTCTTTCCGCGTTCATTAGTGGATTAGAAGTGTTCCAAATTACGTTGAGAAAAGGATACAGTATTAGTGATCTTAAAATTGATTTAGCCATGTTGTGTCAAAAAGCTGGTGTTAAGAATATCGGAACAGTATTTTTGTTGACAGATGCACAGGTACCGGAAGAACATTTCCTCGTTTTGATTAACGATTTGCTGGCTTCCGGTGAAGTCCCTGATTTATTCCCCGATGACGAAATCGAAAATATAATCAGTGCTATGAGAAATGAAGTGAAAGGTGCCGGGTTACAAGACACGCGCGATAACTGTTGGAAGTTCTTCATCGATCGTGTTAGGAGACAGCTCAAAGTCGTCCTCTGCTTTTCTCCTGTCGGTAATACATTACGTGTTAGGAGTAGAAAATTCCCTGCTCTTACCAACTGTACTGCTATTGATTGGTTCCATGAATGGCCCGAAGAAGCCTTGGTGTCTGTAAGTCGTAAATTTTTGGAAGACACTGAACAAGTTTTACCTGAAAAGAAGAACTCAGTCGCAGAATTCATTGCTCATGTTCATTTGAGTGTCGTCAATATGAGTGAGAAGTTTCTCTTGAATGAAAGAAGACATAACTTTACAACACCTAAAAGTTTCCTGGAACAAATTAAATTGTATCAGAATTTGGTGAAAAAAAAGAGTCGAGAACTTCAACAAAACATGGAACGTTTAGAGAACGGTCTCACAAAACTTCAAAGTACTGCTTCACAAGTAGATGATTTGAAATCCAAGTTGGCCTCTCAAGAAATTGAATTAGCTCAGAAAAATGCAGATGCTGATGCTTTGATTGAAAAAGTCGGTATTGAAACGGAGAAGGTAAGCAAAGAAAAAGAATTTGCAGATGGAGAGGAAAAGAAGGTTGCTGTTATTGCAAAAGAAGTCGGTCAGAAACAAGTAGATTGTGAAACTGATTTAGCAAAAGCATTGCCTGCTTTGTCAGCTGCAGAGGAAGCTTTAAATACCTTGAACAAAAACAATCTTACTGAGTTGAAATCATTCGGTAGCCCCCCTCCTGCTTGTGTTAATGTCACATCTGCCGTCATGATTCTCTTAGCTCCTGGTGGTAAGGTACCCAAGGATAAGAGTTGGAAAGCTGCCAAGGTAATGATGGCAAAAGTGGATCAGTTCTTAGAACAGTTGATCCACTATGATAAAGAGAATATTCCCGAAACATGTTTAAAAGCTGTAACACCTTACTTACAAGATCCTGATTTCAACGCAGAATTTATCCGTGCGAAATCTGGTGCTGCTGCTGGTCTATGTTCTTGGGTCGTTAATATCGTTACTTTCTATAATGTGTTCTGTGATGTCGAACCGAAGAGAAAAGCTTTAGCTCAAGCAAATGCTGACTTAGCTGCTGCTGAGGAAAAATTATCAAAGATCAAAGCCAAGATCAAAGAATTAGATGACAATTTAGCAGAATTGACTAATTCGTTTGAAGAAGCTACTGCTGCTAAACTGAAATGTCAACAAGAAGCCGATCGAACTGCTAAAACAATTGAATTGGCCAACAGATTAGTTGGTGGTCTTGCTTCAGAAAATGTCCGTTGGGCAGAATCGGTTGCGAAATTTAAGGAGCAAGCTGTCACGTTACCTGGTGACGTTTTGTTGATTGCTGCCTTTATTTCATATGTTGGTTGTTTTTCGAAATCATACCGAGAAGAGCTGATGACTGGATGGTTATCGTTCCTCAAACAGCAAAAAGTACCAATTCCATTTACTGAAGGTCTAGATCCTCTAAGTTTATTGACTGATAATGCTATGATTGCTGGATGGAATAATGAAAATCTACCAAGTGACAGAATGTCGACTGAAAACGCCACTATCCTACTCAATGCTGAAAGGTGGCCTTTGATGATCGATCCTCAGTTGCAGGGTATCAAATGGATCAAAACTAAAGAAGGAGAAGCTCTTAAAGTTGTCAGATTAGGACAGAAAGGATATTTAGATATGATTGAGAATGCTATTTCTAATGGTGATTGTGTGTTCATTGAAAGCATCGGAGAATCGATTGATCCAGTCTTGGATCCAATTCTAGGACGAAATACTATCAAGAAAGGGCGTTATATTAAGCTTGGAGATAAGGAAATTGAATATCATCCTAATTTCCGCTTGATCTTACAAACGAAACTTGCGAATCCTCATTACAAACCTGAAATGCAGGCTCAAACTACTCTCATCAACTTCACTGTCACAAGAGAAGGTCTAGAAGATCAGTTGCTTGCGAAAGTTGTTGCTAAAGAAAGACCTGATCTTGAACAGACTAAAGCTGACTTGACCCAACAACAGAATCAGTTTACTATCACCCTCAAAGAGTTAGAAGATTCTTTGTTAGCACGTTTATCTGCTGCAGGCGGAAACTTCCTCGGAGATTATGAACTCGTAGAAAACTTGGAAACAACGAAACGCACAGCTGCAGAAATCGAAGTTAAATCAAAAGAAGCGAAGATTACCGAAGTTGAAATCAACACTGCTCGTGAAATGTATCGACCAGCTGCTGCTCGTTCCTCGCTGCTCTACTTCATTTTGAACGAATTGAATAAGATCAACTTGATTTACCAGTTTTCACTCAAAGCCTTCAGTATGGTATTCGAGAAAGCTATCGAGAAAACAGAAGCCGCTGATGAAGTGAAGCAACGTGTGGTGAACTTGATTGATTGTATTACTTTCAGTGTCTTCGTGTACACAACTCGAGGTCTGTTTGAGAAAGATAAGCTGATCTTCATGGCGCAAACTGCCTTCCAAATCCTACTCATGAACAAGATGTTGAATGCAGATGAGCTCGATTTCTTGTTACGTTTCCCAGCTGTTATGAACGTGACCAGTCCCGTCGACTTCTTATCTGATCTATCATGGGGTGGTGTAAAAGCATTGAGTAACATGGAAGAATTTAGAAATCTTGATCGTGATATAGAAGGATCAGCAAAGAGATGGAAGAAATTTATCGAAAGTGAATGTCCTGAGAAAGAGAAGTTTCCACAAGAATGGAAGAATAAATCATCCTTGCAGAAGTTGTGTATGCTTCGTGCCTTCCGACCTGATCGTATGACGTATGCCATCCGAGGTTATGTCGAGGAAATGATGGGCACGAAATACGTCGAAGGAAGATCGGTTGAATTTGCAGTGTCTTATGAGGAAAGTGCTCCTGGTACCCCAATCTTCTTCATCTTATCACCTGGTGTCGATCCACTGAAAGATGTCGAAGCTCTTGGTAAGAAGTTAGGATTTACAACCGATTTGAAAAACTTGCACAGTGTTTCCTTGGGTCAAGGTCAAGAAATTGTTGCTGAACGAGCTTTAGATTTGGCTTCAAAAGAAGGTCACTGGGTTGTATTACAAAATATCCATCTTGTGAAAAAATGGCTTCCTTCACTTGAGAAGAAAATTGAAGCTTACAGTATTGGTAGTCATGAGAGCTATCGATTGTTTATGTCAGCAGAACCGTCGCCTACACGAGAAGGTCATATCATACCTAATGGTATCCTCGAGGTGTCTATCAAGATCACTAATGAACCTCCAACAGGTATGATGGCGAACATTCACAAATCGTTGGACAACTTTTCACAAGAAACGTTGGAAATGTGTGCACGAGAAAATGAGTTTAAGAGCATCTTGTTCTCGCTCTGTTATTTCCATGCTGTCGTTGCTGAAAGACGTAAGTTCGGACCTCAAGGTTGGAATAGAAGTTATCCGTTCAACACTGGTGATTTGACCATAAGTGTTTACGTTTTGTATAATTACTTGGAAGCGAATTCGAAGGTACCGTGGGAAGATTTACGGTATTTGTTCGGCGAGATTATGTACGGAGGTCATATTACGGATGATTGGGATCGTCGTTTATGTCGAACATATCTGGAAGAGTACATGAAGCCTGAAATGTTAGATACCGAGTTGTATCTTGCTCCTGGATTTGCTTTACCGCCAAATATGGATTACAATGGTTACCATAGGTACCTTGATGAAAATCTACCTCCTGAGAGTCCAAATCTATACGGGTTACATCCAAATGCAGAAATCGGGTTCTTAACAGCTACATCTGAAAATCTTTTCAAAACTATCCTTGAGCTTCAGCCTCGTGACACTGGCGGTGCTGGTGGTGGTGGTCAAACCAGGGAAGAGAAAGTGAAGCAGATCTTGGATGAAATTCTCGAGAAATTGCCCGAGGAGTTTAACATGATGGAATTGATGGGTAAAGCTGAAGAGAGGACACCATACACAGTTGTTGCGTTACAAGAAGCTGATCGAATGAACGTGTTGACAAATGAAATGAAGTTATCACTAAGAGAGCTTGATTTAGGTCTGAAAGGAGAGTTGACAATTACGAATGCTATGGAAGAATTATCCAATGCTCTATATCTTGATGAAGTACCTGAACTTTGGACGAAACGTGCTTATCCATCAATGCAAGGCCTTGCTGCATGGTTTATTGATTTGCTGCAGAGGATTAAACAATTGGAGAATTGGACTACTGATTTCAACTTGCCACCTGTCGTCTGGTTATCAGGTCTTTTTAACCCACAGTCATTTATCACTGCTGTTATGCAGTCGATGGCTAGGAAGAACGAGTGGCCTTTGGATCGTATGACGTTGCAAGTTGACGTGACGAAGAAAGGAAAAGACGACTTCAACGCACCACCTCGTGAAGGTGCGTACATCTACGGTCTGTTTATGGAAGGTGCACGGTGGGATACGCAAACTGGTATGATCGCGGAATCCCGTTTGAAAGAACTCACACCTGCTATGCCTGTCATTTTTGTGCGCGCTATTCCTGTCGATAAACAAGACACGAAGAATTCGTATGAGTGTCCTGTCTATAAAACTCGACAACGTGGCCCGACCTACGTGTGGAACTTCTTCTTGAAAACGAAAGATAATCCTGCGAAGTGGGTATTAGCTGGTGTTGCATTGCTTTTGAGCCCTTAAAATGATACTCTTTCTGTGCATTTTGAATGACTTATTCAGAACGAGCAAGAACTTTCTGGACTCTTTTTTTATTTATGTAAATATAGGGACTAAAATGAATTCATACATTTATGTTATTTTTATACAATGTATATAAATGAATATATTAATATACTTTAGATAATTATTAAATTTGAG
>Ga0206688_10899391_pt1 | contig 14009 bp, 1 predicted proteins | sample M180m12015metaT_FD_159666 | JGI IMG/M metagenome (GOLD analysis project Ga0206688, IMG submission 159666) | Metatranscriptome of ammonia-oxidizing marine archaeal communities from Monterey Bay, California, United States - M1 80m 12015... | ecosystem: Environmental > Aquatic > Marine > Intertidal... | reverse complement strand
GTTCTATGCAACCTTTCACAAACAAAATCGCTCACGCACACTCACTATCTACAATAAAGTACAAAATAATTTTATTTCAACAGACCTATTAACATTCCAGAAAAAAACAACGTTTCTATCATTAATACCAGTCCTTCAAAATGTTTATTCAATGTCACAAAGCAATGCAACGCCTCTCATAATCCAGTGTTCGGGCTTCTGTGTCGTTCGAAGGAGAAGACCGGTAATATAAGTCAAATCTGTTCGACGTGGTTTCTTATATACTGGACACATGTAAAGTTTCGGATCTTTCGGCCCGGTGTTATTGATAGCATAAATGTGAACAATCGGCAGTCGAGTGAAAAGGATTTTCGGCGGAGATTCATTCAATTTACATGCTTTTCGATCCCAGGCTGCTCCATCGAGGAACAAGCCATGGACATAAACACCTTCAGCTGGGGGACTTGTAATATCATCCTTCATCTGTTTCAAAACATCATTATGCAGAACGACGGAATCAAGAGCCCAACCTTTATGCGCACGCGTCACTTCTTGTCTCATAGCTGTGAGGAAACCTTGTGGATTAAAGAAACCAGTCATCCAGAACACATTAGGTCGTCCACTGAATATCCACGTGGAGAATTGAGTATTTCTTTCAACGAGTTCAGTGAACCAGAAACCAATTGTTGACGATTCCCATGATATTTTCATCCATATGGCTGGTACTCTTGCGTCGAAGATGTTGTCCAAGGCATCACGTAGGTTCTCACTCATGATGATCGTTCCTTCGATGGCCAGTTGCAAGTCAGTCAGTGTCGTCCGTACAACTGTGATGACACGTTGCATACGATCAATCTCTTGTCGCAAGAAGATATTTAATGGTGTCAATAAGCCCATCTTTTGTAAGCGCGCTTTCACAGCGTGCATATCATAATCTGGAGGTAATTTCGACAACATGTCTTGTGATTGCTTCATGACGACGCTCTCACGGGTTTCACCCGAACCACCACCACTGTCTTTCGGTTGGATGTTCAATATAGTTTCAAGTGTCTCCTTCGCTGTGTGTGTTTGATAAGTGATGTCAGCATTCGGATGCAAGCCAAACACTTGTGGCGTGTCCATAGCAGGGAGACTGATGATGTACTCTCTGAATTCATCAATGTTGTTTACTTTAGGTATGTTGTAACCTTTGAAGAAGCAGAAGTCGTCTTTAAACATGTCATCTGTGAACCAGACTTTAGCATATGTGTTTAATAAGCGTTTATCGTAATCATCTGTGACTCTGCCACCATATTGGACTTCGCCAATCATGTAACGTACGGTGTTCCACGAGATGCCTCGTTTAATATCGAGATCGTCTAAATGGTTTTGAACAAATTGAACCGTGGCAATCAAATCTGACTGATTGAATTCATATGGAATGTTCCATCCCAGAGGACCAAATTTACGTCTTTCTTGCACAGTAGTATGAAGGAATGCAACTGCGTACAACATTGGTTTCCATTGCGGTTGAGAACATATATCCAATTGATCTTGAGTTACTCCGGCGTACGTTCGTTTCATACCGGCTTTCACACCTTGCGGCGGTTCATTGGAATACTTAATCGAACACTGCAGCAAACCGATCGGAAAATTCGGATGTGCTTCCGTTGTGATCCATATTCTGAAAGATGGATGTCCTGTTTCAAGAGTCAAAACATATTCGAGTAACTCATCCATGAAGTCGAGACCTAAATGGCAATTTTGAAGTAGAACCCAACCTCCTTCGGAACACGCTTGTTGCAGCAAACGCCTAGCGTGAATTTCTTGTCCTTGACCCATTGAAAGTGAATTGAAGTCGATTGTATGTTTCTTTGCAAGACCTTCAATAGCCGCTGTCGGATCTGATCCCATAGACAACAAACCAATGAGTGGCGTGTGTATATCACTTTCTTTCCACATTTCTTCGATGTTCAATATAACACCATCTGCAAAACGGTTTCCCATGAAATCGGCAATAAATCTTCGAGCTTGAATCAAAGTACGATCTGGACACCATGAACGAATTAATAACAATTTCCTGAAAACATCTAAAGATGTCTGATAACCGTCTGGGATTGGGGAATCTTCGGGCGCATCTTGATCACACCAATTCTTCCATCCGGATTCATTACGAGCAACCTGGTCAAGAATACCTGCAAACTTATTCAGATTGCTGAGTTGAACTAAGTTAAGCCACGTCATGTCTGAAATCCAATTATATGGTTTAGGTTGTACACCGTTCAGATCCAAGGCTGCACCTCCCTTGATGAATATTTGGAATTCTTCATGTTGGACGTAGTTCTGATCAATACCGATCTTCATAGCAAGTAAGAGCGTGTACATGAATTTGTCAACTTCATACAAACCACGTGCAGCATACTTATACACATGGAACGTCAAAAACTCAATGATATTCTGAATTCTTTTTGATGTGATGGGTGATTTCTCTGAAAAAGCCATTGAACCATCGAATAATCCTAAGAACTGTTGTAAGGCGATTTGGTACATACAGTTCACCATACTCATTTCGACAATCAAGAAATACAAAATACTTCCTCTAGTGGCGACCGGACGGAATTCTTCACGAGCAATATTAATCTTCACTTCAGTTTCACTTGCAATGATCAACTTTTCACTAACTTCCTCAGCTGTTACTTTTGTCGTTTTCAACACAGTTACTAAAGATTCATCGTCGACAAGGGAGCCTTCTGTACTCGTCAATCTAAACAGAAGATTATCTTCAAGTTCTTTCATCTTTCGTTTGTTGAAAGTAACATCTTCCATCAATTTTACACGTTCACCTTCTAATTCTTGTTTTTCAGTGTTGATGACACGACCAAGTAACTGATCTTCAAGACCTTTGATTGTGACAGTGAAATCGATGATTGACGTTCGGGCGCTTACTTCCGGTGTATAGGAAGGATTACCCATCTTTGTTGTCAAATACAACATAAATCCATCCATGACATCACACTCCTTGTCTCCAACCTTCACCTTCAATCTACTTCCAGATTTAATGAAATTCTTCTCAAGTACATTATCTAAAGCAGGATCCAGCTCTTCCCCGATATCTTCCAAAAGAAGTGGTCTACCAAGAGACAAACAATCTTCTAAATGTGTACGGAAATATTTGTGATTCAACGTCGATACTTGCAGTTCGTTATTTTTCTCTTTGTTTTTGATCCAGGATTTACCTTGCGTCTGTGGATCTATAAGTAAAGGATAGCGGGTTGCTTTCGTGACAATGATACCGTTCTGCACAGATAAGTCATCGTTGGGAAGACCCTGTAAATTCCATTCACTGATTGTCGGGTTGTCTGTCAACATTTCAATGATGTTCAAGTTACGCGTAAACGGGATATCTCGCCTCTTGAACTCTGGTTCCCATTTGTTTTGCAACATTGTGCGAAACGTTTGATTAAACGGTCCACTGTATGACAAGAATCCAGTCAGCAATAAGACATCTCCGACGAGCCTTTGAATCTGTTCCTGGAATTCCTTACTTTGTTGTGTCCAACGAACTTTTTCACCGCCAAGTCCATCAATAAGAGCAGACGCAGCCTCCATCTTATTCTTACAATTCTGTGCATCATCTAACAAGTCTTGCTTTTCCTTCATTGCAGCATCGTACATAGCTTGCACAGCATCTAATTCAGATTGTTTCTCATCTAATGTAGCTTGAGCAGAGTCAAGATCATTTTGAGCAACTGTAAACTTCGCTTCTTGAATAATTAAATTTGCCTTCAACGGAAGTACTTCTTTGTTTACACCGTAGAAGAAGCTCATAGCTCTTGTCCATTGTAACAATCCTGCGACATCACCACAACTTTTCTTTGCACCTTCCAATGTATAATCAGGCATCAACAAGTAAGCATCAAGTAGCTCAACCATCTCTTCAGTAATGGTATCTTTATCGAAAGTCATCAACCCTTGTAAAAAGGTACTGGAACTCATCAATTTCAACGAGTCAGACCAAGACGGAGTTGGACATGGGAAATTTGGATCACAAGTAACAGTAACGAGTGGTCTTCTGAACAGAAGTAATACAGAGTCCATAATTCTCATAATCAGATGAGGTGGTTTGGCTAATTTACGAACAGTAGATATATGAGCAGGTTTGATAGTTTGTAAAGCTTTTTCAGCCAACTCTAAAGCTGGTCTTGCAGCTTCTAGTTTACCTGTAGCAACTTCTTTATCAGCATTAATCTCTTCGACAATAGCAAGAGCTTTATCCTTTACCTTCTGTACTTCTGCTTTGACTTTCTCAGCAGCAGTTGCTTTGACTGTTACTTCTTTCAGTACTTCATCTGCTTTAGCAGAAGCAACTTTCAAATCCTGTTCTTTTACGACAAGTTCCTTAGATAATTCAGCAACTGATTCTGTAGCTTCAATTAATTTATCGAGACCGGTTTTCATTCTTCGAGCAAGTTCTCCAATATCGCCGTACTTTTGTTCATAAATATTCTTGTAACCGTCGATAAATGAAAGATATGATTTTGGCGTCACATGAGTTTGACGTCGGAATCTCTCAAAGTATTCGACACAGGTGTCGGCGACACCGTCATGGATGACACCCATTGTTTCGACGACAGCACTCTTAGTTTGAGCAGAGCAGACAATGGTGAATTTGGAAAGGAAATAATCTGCAACAGCTATAAGAGCGTCTTTAGGCCACTTACTGAACCAATCCATTGTACAGCCACTAATCAACCCAGGAAATTTGAGTGCTCTGTTCCGGAATTTACCACCGACTGGTGAAAAACATAATACAACATGCAAATTGTCACGTGCACGAGATATAAAGTAAGTGTAGAGATTATCTGGAGTGGGGGGTATTTTGGGACAATTCTTCTTCATAACTGAAACAAGTTCGTTTAATATTTCATCAAGTTCATCTTTGGGAAATAAATTGGATACTTCTCCTGACGACAGAACGTTGTTGATGAATTCTAAGAATCCTTCGCTCTTGATTTCGTTATCTGTAAAAATGAAAGTGATTCCTTTCCCCTCGCCACCTGCGACACGGTACAAATACTTCAAATCTTCTAATAAATTCGTTTGATTGTATGATCGAGTCAATGTGATTTGAAACATTTTATAACCTGCAATAAACGAGGCAAGTTTTGTTAAAGACTGTTTACCAGACCCTCCGACACCGACAAGTAGCGCGTTACCGCGCGATGTTCTTATGATACGTGAGATTTTCACGATATGGATAGCCGCATCACGGAAGAAAACGAGATCGAGCGAGCTTCCTCGCACCATTTCGTTATACGAGATCATGTATTGACCGAGTTTCTCTTTCAGGAAGTCAAACGTTGGGATTGGTTCATAAACCTTGGGTGCTTCAAGATCAGCATCTTCCCCTTCGTCTCCTGTAGGTTCAGGGGCATCTCTCAAGAAATCAACAAAGAACGGTTCAGCCTCAAGCATATCCTTGACACTTTCATCGAGATCGTCTGTAACGACTGCCGTCATTGTCTTCTCAAACCAAACTTTATCCTCGTGACACGTGAATCTGTCAGCGACGACTCTCGTACATTCATGTTTCCACAAATTCAAGATATCTTTCGCTCCGTGGATACCTTCATTTGTTGCGTTCAACATACCTTCCCAAACACGTGACAAATCTCGCAAGTTGAAAACGTAATGGAATTTCGAAGGAGTTGGTAACATTTTGATTTTCGTTTTCTGCCACAAGACACGAGTACACGCAACGAGTTGTCTCGCTAAGTCACAAACGTCCTGCCCAAAGCGTGCTGGACAGAACCAACCACAACCGATGATACCAAAAACTTTATCTATAGAAGCGTTCGACGGTAAAGTACAATTAAACACCGAAAATTGTCGTTTCAGACGTTGTGGAATATCGTTACGACCTCCACCGGGATGAATCATAGCACCGATGAATTGAATATCAGCAATGGTGATGAATTCACCAGGTTTGTCAAGATTATAGAAACCATGCATTTCCATTGTCTGCCGTGTGATTTCATTGGTGATCTGATCACCCCATTCATTAATAATGGGCATGTTGATATCGTCGACGAAAACAGTCATCTTTCTTCCTCCGGGTGGTCCATACGTCGTACCGACCCGTTTATCTACGTAACCTTCAATCGTACGCTGGAACAAGTCCGGTGTACTTGCAGATGAAAAGGAAAACGACTTGAATATATGAGCTTCTGGATTGTACTTATCCATAAAACCTTTGATCATGACGGTTTTAGCCGTACCTTGTTCTCCTATCAACAACACAGCTTTGCCTTGCTTAGCAATTGTATCGGTCAAGAAATCAGTACACACGTTATCAACGTTCGGTACAAGAATAGAACTGTATTCTGGTTTGCTGTCTGACGGGTATATATATTCTTGGACTCGATTTCTCCAATGCTCCCATTCGCCTTCATCATTGACAGCATATTCAAATATAGTTTCGTTAGATCCTTCAGGTATTTCTGGTAGATCGAGGCAATTTGGAGCTCTCATTTCCTGTTCCATGAGATACCGATCATCCAACTCGAGTAAAGCACCACAACTCCACATTATCGAGAAAACAATTAATTTATTCAAATGAGCTGTCTTTAATGGCTGTGCGCCATCCTCTCTTGGGATTAATCCATCTAATAAGTCGGTTGCTTGTTTGATCACATTAATTTGAAGTAAATCCATTTTTGGATTAAGTTTCTGATAAATCATATCAAGCAACTTTTCATAAATACTATCAAAAGTTTGTTGGATGGTTTCAGATTCCATTGGTGTACACGTTCTCTTCAGCCACCCTTCTAAATACGGTCTCCAATCGAGAATGGAAGAACTCATGAACACCATACCGACTCTGGAGACAGTAGCAGGTGAAGCATTATCGACGTTATGCACTTCGAATAAGATCTTACACGCAGGAGACATAGTAATACGATCACCGTTAGCTAAAGTCAACGTTTTGTTATCATCTAAGACAGAATTCAAATTCTCAATCCAAATGGCATCGACAGGACCATCAAGAATAAGCCATAGCTTATCTCCAGCTTTTGTTTTTAATGTTTTTCTCCATAAAGTCGAGAAAATACCGTCTGTCCAATCATTGGTGGCTGCATCTAATCGACCAAACATCTGAGGTGCTGTAATAGCTTTTGGATTCATACGTAACTCTTTATGGGGTTCGCCCATTTCGGTCATGGCTTTCATCAATATATTGATACAGACAGATTTACCAGCTCCGCTGGGTCCCAAGCACATAAGACCGTGACGTACACGTTGAGTTTCAAACAATTGAATGACCTTGAGGAACCAAGGTGGGTGGTTGACAAGACACGCTTCGTCGATTGCTTTAGCGACGCAGTTTTCGAAAACAGGATAACCAGCTTTATCAAGAACGATACCTGGAAACAAATCGTTGATCAAACTCAAGAACAAAGGTTCATCTTCATCGACTAATTTGGAGAGGTTCATGTCACGTAGAACTCTCATGACGGTTGAGCTTTCACTGTTGGTTGGATTAGCACGCTTGAATGCTCCTAAAGTACGAAGGACAGAAAGAATATTTCTGAGACCAAAATCGTAATGGACTTGTTTTGTAAGCTGTTCTTCGCAAAGTTTGTATAATGTGTAGAACTTTTGGGCTAGAATAACGTTCTCTAAGAAACCACAACTAGCCAGTTTGACTCTCATAATAATTTGACGATCCGGAACCATCATAGCAACCGTTCGGAACTGTACTTTGAGATTTTCAGGCAGTTCTTGACGTCCGGCATAACCAGGATTCATAGTCAAGAAAATACCAAACTCTGGATTCAATGCGACATTGTCACCATCAGAGAAGATGAATTCTGTTTTGCGTTCCTTCTTGGAGGTGAGTACAATGTAAATCTGTTGTGCAGCGACAGACAAGACAGGTAATTCAATACGATTGAACTCATCAAAACATCCCCAAGCACCAGATTGTGCAAGTCCTTTATAGATACGGCCTAAACCTCTGAAATCCATCTGATCTGAACAGTTGAAGACAACAACATATTTACCTAAAGCTTTGCCCATATCTTTGGTCGTCTCTGTCTTTCCTGTACCAGCAGGACCAGCAGGAGCGGCTCCCATAGACATACCTAAAGCTTGTGCAATTGTAATATAACATCTATCAGTTAACGGCGTGATAACCAATCGATCTGTACATCCTAAGAATTCATTCTGGTACGAGAAATCGATATCTGTAATTGAGATAGCACACAGATCGGTATCATCTCTGAAATAGAAACGAGATTGTTTTAGCCATTCAAAATCTTGTATGGATCGAATGTGCATGCGCACTAAATCATCGAAGATATCACGTTGATGGACGTGAATGGTAACAAGAGTTTCAAATTTCGTTCGTTCCATCTTCGTCAAATCTCGGATCGTGACGTCAATAAGCGCGTTCAACATGTCCAAGAACATTTGATTGGTTCGCTTCATGATCGTTTTGTCGGTACGAGAATTCTCGAGAGCTTCTTCAGCGTCGCGAGTCCAGATCATCTGAATACCGAGTAATCCAACTTGTGACGCATATGTGTCAAAGAATTGCATCATGTCGAACGATGGATCGTTCACAGATACTGACGCGCTTCTGATGACGGCATGTAATGACGCTTGTGCTTCGAGAAGCAAGTTCAACAACCAGATTTCAACATTACCTTTAGCTTCAACAGGTTTCGTGAGAGGAATTGTTTCTCCTTCACTCGAAATGATTGTCAAGATCTTGTCGTAGTCCTGTTCGTGGAAACCAACGTTCTTCGTGTTATCAAAGATACCCAGTAAATGAGCTTGTATAGTGTGCGAGTCACTAGCTTGACCTAAGATCTCCAACAGTGCTGGATCTGACACGAAGAAGAATCGTGGGAACAAAAGACGTTTCTTTTCTAAATATCCCGTCAACGATTTTTGGCAAAGTTCTAACTGTTCTAATAAATGAGGAAGTAATTGTCCCATTGTTTCATCACCAACACAACAATTGACGACGTTACATATCTCATGCGCACGTGTCATGATTTTCACCCATGATTTATCGATGTTCTGGAACCGTTTCGCTTCTTTCGGCATTTGTTTGGCGATATCACCACCAACAAATACAGCTTCGAGATATACCCAAAGATTCTGTACAATCATCCAGTTATCGATGATGTCTGATGTATTGGAAAGATTCTGCACCCATAACTGAATCTCTTTTTTAAACGGCGCGTTGTATCTGTTACTCATCAACGATCCGAGCATCATCAAACTGTCCTCGAGTAAAGCAACAATTTCTTGTGTGTCGGCACCCTTGAGTAGAAGTTCTCCTCGCGTCTTGAAAGGAGCGAATGATAGAGTCTGTGCTTTCCATTCTGCAACGACTTGAGATAACTTAGCTTCGATATCCTTTTCTTTTACAGCTGAAATACAGATATCTTCAATTTCATCTTTATAAGTAAGAAGTGGAGCTTCCATAATGTTCTTCAAACAAAAATTTTCGTTCAAAATATCAAAATGATGAGTGGTTAATTGTTCAAGTCTATCCCAATGTCTCTGTTTCATAGCTTTGTTTGCCATTAATTCTAAAAGTGGACAACATTCATTGAAATCATCAATCTTTTGTTTCAATTGGTTAAATGCATCCCATTCTTTTAAAGCTTTCGGCAGTCGCCGACACCTGTTCTGAAACTCAATCAGTTCATTATTAATTTTTTCGATATCAACTTCAGTCCAAAGTGTTTCGTAGTATCGACTCACTCCGTCCATAACACTGTTGTATAAACCGTATAATTTCTGTAAGAGACCTAATTCTTTTTTTATTCTTGTGACATCAGGGTAATCTGTTACTGACAGACCGAATAATTCTTCTCCGCCGGAATAGGTTTGATAGCGTCCCCAGATATCATCGAATTGGGTTTGATATACAGCTAACCGGTCACTTGCTTCTTGTGGACTAATTCCAGACACCATAGGACCGTTATTAGTGTAACTTTCGTTGTAGTTCGCCTGATCAACTTTGAATACACAGACAGCATCCAACAATGTATCTTGAAATTGTGGTTGAATTTTGACAAGATGGGATTGCACAGTAGACGCTTGACCAAATAGTTTTTCAACTGAATATCTTAATGCGTCCACCTTTTCGGATTCTTCTTTGTTATATTGGACACCGAATTTGTTTAACATACTGTACGCTTCTTCGATAGGGGATAGTGACATGTCGATTCTTATTTCATGTTCACGAAGATCTGCCAAAGCTGCCATTGCAAAACGAACATCATCTAAATCTTTTATCGGGTGTGCTAAGCGTCTCGTGTAATCCGACGTGAAATTGACAATGTCGTCGAGAATGTCTCGATATTTGTAGTTAAGTGTCCGACCAACCGTCATCTTCCATGATTGTGCCTCAACTTCAAGCGCTAATTTGATTGGAGCTGAGTTCAACAGCATAGCTTTGTTACCAACGTAAAACGAATTCCGTATTATACCAATTTTGTTTTCTAGATCCTGATATTTAAGAATTTCTGTTCGAAATTCAGATAGAATTGGTTCAGTAGCAAGAAATTCTTGAACGACTTCTTCTTTGTCGCTTTTCCATAGAAACGAGTATTCGGAGAAGTAATCTAAGCATCGTACACTGTCCGCTTTCAAAGAGCTGACCGCTGACGACAACATCACTGTTAGCTTAGTCACATCTTTATGTTCAGCAATATATCGATAGTAGTTTTTCGCTTTCGGCATAAGCGCTTCAGACGTCTGAGTCTTTATACGATTCCATTGTTGAACATTACGGCATACTTCTAAGATACTATGAAACGCTTTGTTTAACGCATGTTGAATATCATCTAGTGACGGTTGAATAGTTATACTAGGAATCTCAAGAATAATATCAGCTTTGAAGAATGGCACCAATAAATCGTTTGCTTTATTGTATTTATCTTTATCGACTTTTCCATACCGGTGACCACTGGATCCTTGATATAATCTTCTCTTCAGCAAATCTAAAGAATTTCTGATGCATTTCAGCAATGCATCAACGAGTCTATTATTTATTGTATTCACTAATTCAATTGTTTCTTCTTCAATTTCAGCATCTTGTGCTTTCATTCGAGCTTTCCATTGGGCTTCTTCAGCCGTTTCTTCGACAGAAGGATCATCACTCTTCTTCGGTCTTGAACTTTCTTTTAATTTCTCATGATGATCTTTCAATGCTTCTAATATATCACTCACAGCCTGTTCGACTCGTACATTAGCCGCTTCGATTTCTGTTGCAGCAACTGCACACGTCGCTGTTATACGTTGATCGAACTGCTCTAATGTCCAAGCCTTGTTTCCAGGAACTTCACATACAGTCTTCTCGATTATCTCTTTTAATAAGAGATCAATTCGTGAGTCCATGATATCCAGGAGTTTCTTATTCAACAAATGCAGCTCGAGCACATGAAGGAGGACATCACGGATGTAATGTTTGATCTTCAACGAATTCCAATTCAACAGAGTAAGACCAGGTGAAATTCGAGCTTCAATTTTATTGAGATGTGGTTTCAACATCGCTAAGAAGATAGTCGGTATAGATTTCTTAACAGCTTCATATTCATCGATCATTGATTTCAAGCTGTCTTTGAATTCTTTCAGCTCATCGCGCTTGTTGTAGATCTGGCGCGCACCCTGCGGTACATCAATCTGCATCTTTACCATCGCATCGGTTTCAGAAATCAACTGCGTGATAGCGGGATCAAAATTAACCAACAGTAAATCAGATTCTTTATCACGTACTAAAAGCGATACTTGGAGACCTGTTCGGATAGTGGTCACACTCTCACACCACGCATCGGTATAGACCATTTCGAAATGAATGAGCACTTGTGCGACTTTATTGAAATGATGGATGATCTTTATGGCCTCCTTCTTCTCAATCGTCTCCTTTCGTTTTTCGAAATAATTCATCGGGTCACGAATTCGGCGCGTGAGTTGTCGGGACCATGCAATTTTTCCGGAGATTGGAGGACTTGTTCTCTGTATCGGCGGATCTTCTTTATTCTTGTCATAAAGTTTGCCGACTTTGATAATTTCTTGTCCGAACTGTTGGAACAACTGATCATACTTCGCATCGATTGAGTCCTTTAGATTGACGAGATTCAATTTTTCGAATCTTTCAAGAAGTTGTAACGATTGTATAATGCCAGTCATCTTTTCAAAACAATTATCCATGAACATTTGTAGTTGTAATTCTAGATCTTCCATGTCTTGTTTGAATTTGATAAAATCATGATCGAAGTCTGTCTTCCGATGATCGAGTGGGTCATATGGTTTCACAAGAAGATTTTTATAGATGTTATCGAACCGTGCGGCCAGGACATCAATTCCTTCAATCTTCGACACGTGTAGAACGCTATGGTTCTCTATAAACATCATCAATTCCTTAATCTTCAACAGTCGTTTACAGAATGTATCGAATTTACCAAAGATGTACATTTCAGAAAATTCGAATGGTTTTTCAGAAGGATCGTTTTCGATTTTTTTTTTTGTTTTCTGGAAGTTGACTTGGTACTCTTGATTTAATCGTACACACGATTCTAACTTCTCAATAAGTGGTAGTCTCTCTTGGTCCCAGATCTTATTCTTCCTGTTGTCAGTGAGGTATTCTTTACAAGCTGTCACCATCTGATTGGTTACCTTGATGAATAATGACGTCATTCTTTGTGACGTGTTGTAGTATTGGGATGTGGAATGGATCATTTGGATGGCACTGATCAACTTGGGGATTGCAGCAATCATTTTCACTGGATCACTCTGATAGAGAGGTTGGCATGAAGTTTCTAACGTATCAAGGTATTTCACATTATCTTTCGCCTCATTGGCTGAATCAGTGATTTTGTTATCGAGTTCTTTCCATATTTTCAGCACTTTTGATTTCGCATGAAGCAGTATCATTATGACTGTTTTGCATTGGTGACTTTTGATCTGATCAAGAAGTGAGTTGAATTTAGCTCTTCTCTGTCTCCAGTGTTCTAATTCAGCTATGGGACCTGTATCGTCCGCTTCCTTTCGCATCTGTTCGCTTTCTGCAAGAACTTGTTCGATTTGTTTACTCCATGTTTGAACGAGTTCTTCTAGTTGCAACAACTGTTCAGGGTTGTTAACAACAGTCAGGTAATCACTTCGATTCGTATACGATGATGTATCGATCACTTCACATTCCTTCAACTCAACCGAGTCACTCAACGTTAAATCGGTCGCTTCAAGAAAATGAATGAACGATCCGATGGATTTCAAGAACTTCTTTTTCGACGTTTGTCCTTGTGGTGTTTCATCGAGTTCGCCCCACTTTGACACAGAGTTGACGGCTGGGAAGTAAATGCGCGATAAGATTTTAGAAATGGCATCAAGGAGTCCACACGCATTTGAACAATCCAGTGTACCAACACAAACTTCGTCCGGCCATGTACGGGGCGTGACCGCTTTGATAACGTTCGGTCGTATGAAATATATCAAACGGCCTGTCAAAGGCTTGTCGTACCCGTCGGTGATAAATAACGTCTTACCGGCGTGAGAATGGGTGTCGTGTGCTTCGTCGCTATCTTGATAATACACAAGTAATGTTCTACGTCCGTTGACAGCTAAAAACTGTTCAAATAAAAAGAACGTTTCACGACATCCTTCGAGGATGAATTCAATGACGTTCTCAACAGTAAGTTGAAGAATAAAGGCGATCGATTGAAGAACTAATTGATGTTCTTCGCCCATTTTTGCTCTTATTTCTTCTTTTGTCGTTTTGATTTTCGCTTGCTGTTCTCGTACCATCTCGGCTGTAACGACGATACTTCGTTTACGAGCTTCTGAACCGCTTCTCGATTTCTTTTCAGAAGACTTCATTTTGTCGGGTTGCGGGTAAATCCTTCTTTTATTTCAAAATCTTTTCCTTTTCTTCTGTTTTCTTGAAAAATTACGAACGGATTCGTTAGTACAACATAACAATCAAGATATAGTCTGAACCATCTCCATGAGCGTTCATCTTTTGATTTTTT
>Ga0206688_10508564_pt1 | contig 14083 bp, 20 predicted proteins | sample M180m12015metaT_FD_159666 | JGI IMG/M metagenome (GOLD analysis project Ga0206688, IMG submission 159666) | Metatranscriptome of ammonia-oxidizing marine archaeal communities from Monterey Bay, California, United States - M1 80m 12015... | ecosystem: Environmental > Aquatic > Marine >... | reverse complement strand
TCATAAAAGACAAAATCTATAGCTAATAAATATCAATCTTTCTGACAAAGCAAACAAACACCGGCAAGTTTCCATTTCATAGGGGCAGTCATTCCTTTGTTTGGATTGTTTGATGGATTTTGTCCTTCAGCCTTCAAGTAGACTCTTACGATGAGATACTTGTCGTTTCTTCTTGGATACTTGTAGACTGGGCAGAAGTAATGACTCTTGTTCATTGCTTCCATATCCATCTTTGGATTTCTTGTTCCTGGTTGGCCTTGAGCTGGTGGGGCAGTACTCATTGCGGAAACCATCAGAATTGGGAAGGCTGTGAAGAGAACCTTTGGTTGAGAATCTTCAAGTTTTTGCTCAACTTTGCTCCATGCGGCACCCTCTAAGTAGAGACCATGGATGAATACACCTTCTGGAGGAGCAGTCAAAGTTCTGCCTTCAATTCTTCCATCATCACCAGTGATAATATCTTTCTTGACTTCAGAGAAGTAGGTTACTTCATCGAGAGACCATCCTTTCTTCATTCTTGTAACTTCTTACTTCATGGATGTAAGGAAACCTTGTGGATTCAAGAAACCGGTGAGCCAGAAGGATGGTGGTCTTTCTTTAGCGATCCAGTTGTTCAATTGGAAATGTCTATCAACAAGACCTTTCAACCAAGCGGCAAGAGAAGGTGTAAGCCAAGATCTCTCAACACCTGTTGGGTCATATTACCACGAGGTAGGTACTCTGAAATCAAATACCGCATCAATTGAAGCTACGATTTCTGCAGTCATACTAATTGAGCCATCAATAGCATCAATCATGTCAACCATTGTTTTTCTGACAATGGACAAGATCTTCTGGAACCATTCAATCTCTTATCTTAAGAAGATGTTGAGTGGGACAGTATCGTACTTGCCTGTTACTGGGTCAACCAGTCCTTTTGGTCCTTTAAGCACTTTCAATCTATCAATGACATCAAGCATAATGAAATCTGGTGGAAGTTTTGGGAGAAGTTCTTTCTCAATCTTTTCCTTAACTTGATCCTCACGAGAGAGTCCACTGCCACCTCCTGATGAGTCTTTTGGTTACGTATCCACCAGTACAGTAATCATCTCAAGAGATTCCTTCAATCTGAATGTGAGATCAGCATTAGGGTTCAGTCCGAAAATCGCTGGCGTATCGTTTGATGGCATCTTACTGATGTATTCCACGAATCTCAGATGCTCAAGGTAGTCTGGAATGTGATAGTTGAACTCTGTCACATTATAATCGAAACAATAGTTCTAAGTCAAGCAGTTCTCATTGATCCACCTCGCTGCATAGTCTGCGAATAGCTCTCTGTCAAGACCATCAGTGATTCTGCCACCATATTGCACCTCGGCAATCATGTATCGGATAGCTCTCCATTAGATTGGCATGTTCTATTGTTGGGTCAAGTTAAGATGTCTATCAATATAGAGGAGAGAAGCAACAAGGTCTTCATTGTTGAATTCGTATGGAATACAGAATCCAAGTGGTCCGAACTTTCTTCTTTCCTACACAATTGAATGCATGAAGCAGACGGAGAATACCAAAGATCTCCATTTCTCTGGGGGTTCTACCTTTTCTAAGAAGTCCTGGTTGACCAAGGTGTTGAATGTTCTGGAGAGACCAGCCTTAAGACCCTTTGGTGGCTCGGTTGTTACCTTGATTGCCATCTGCAAAAGACTAAGTGGGAACTCGTTTGTTGGGAGGCATGTGATGAAGATTCTGAAATTCTCATGGACTACCTTCTCCTTTGGATTAAGGATGTCTTCCATTTCAGCCATCATTTCAATACTCAAGTGACAGTTGTTGAGAATGACCCACTTACCAGCGACGTGACCTTGGTCAATCAAAGTTTTGGCTGGCCCTTCTTAGGCTTCACCCATCGATACTTTACCGGTTGGGAATTGCTTGTGCTTCTTGGCATATTCATCGATGGAACCAGTTGGATCGGCACCAGCTGAGAGCAAGTACAAAACTGGTCTATTTGGAGTGGTCTCCTGGTAGATATCAGCCATGAGGTCAGTCACTGGCTGGGTGTATTCTTCACCAAGGACAGCAGTGATGAATTGTTCACCTGCAAGCATCGTTCTATCTTGTCTTAATGCTCTGACCAAACAGAGATGAATGAAATGACCAATATTCTGATCAGCATTGATCTTGTCCTCGTAGTCTGGAATTGGAGCATTTTCGGGCTCGTTTTCATCGATCCATGCTTTCCAGATTTGGTCGTTCCTTTGAATCTTATCTTGGAGCTCTTTGAAGAACATGCCATGATCATTAGCGAACTTATGCTTTGACAAAGCCTTCAAGTTGAGCCATTGAGTTTGCTCCATCCATGGGAAGATCTTGTTTGAGTCATCAACACCAGCTCCCATTTTGAGGAAGAGGCCGACATCAGCTTGGTTGAGCTTGCCATCCTTGATGAGGATCTTGGTGGCCATCATCAGTTTGAAGGTGGTCTTGTCTCGCTCGAAAAGACCTCTGTTGATATACCTGTAGACCTTGTAGGTGAGGCACTGGGTGATGTTGTGGACTCTGTCCTTAACGAAGTTCGATTTGGCAGAGTTGTCAATACCATAATCGAAGAGGTCGAGGAATTGTTGCAGTGAGGTATTATACATCCAGTTTACAAGTGTCATCTCTACAACGCAGAAGTATAAAACGGCACCTCTAGCAGCTACAGCTCTGAAGTTCTCTCTCTTCTCATTGATTTCAATTGTCTTTTCTCTAGCTTCCTTGAGCTTTTCATTGACTTCCTTGGACTTAGTCTTAATAAGATTAAGTACATCAATAAGTTCAGCATTTTCAAGGAGTGAACCCTCAGTGTTAGCAAGTTGATCAAGCAATTGATCTTCGAAGTTCTTCAATGTCTTTGTGTTATTAGTAACTTCTTCTTGGAGTTGTTGAAGAGTATCTTCAAGAGACTTTTGTTCTTTACTAATCAACCTACCTAAAAGCTGTTGTTCAAGACCACCCTGTGTTACAGTAAAGTCAATAATTGTAGTCTTAGCAGCCAATTCTGGTGAGAAAAGAGGATTTGCAAGACGAGTAGTCATGAAAAGATTGAATCTTTCATCATAATCCATTTCTTGATCTGAAATCTTGATTAATTTTGCTCTACCCTTGGAGATGATCTGTTTCTCAAGAATTGGATCCAGCATTGGATCAACCTCATTCTCAATTGACTCAATGAGAACTGGCCATCCGTTTTCAAGTGGAACTCTTAAAGCATCTTTCAAGTTTGGATTCTTGAGGGTCAAGATGCAATTGTTTTGCTCAAGAGTTGGATTTCTGTTCTTAATCCATTGGATAGCTTAACCTTAAGGATCAATCATCAGTGGGTATCTTGATGATCTGGTAACCATAATACCATTTTAGATTGAGAGCTCATCTGATGGGAGTCCTTCAAGATTCCACTCACCAATCTCTGCCTAATCGACCAAGAATTAAGTAAGCTGAAGATCTTCAGATACTGGTATTTCTCTTGTGACAATATCAGTATGGAAGTATTCATCAAGCAATTTTGTTCTGAATTCAGAGTTGAAGGGACCACAATATGACACGAAAGCACATGCCTTAGCAACATCACCTGCAAGTCTCTGTTTTAATGATTTGAATTCTGCAGCATTCGCAACCCATCTATCTTTGTTGTCTTGAAGTGAGTTAATAAGTCTGTTAGCCTGCTCCATCTTCTTTTTCGTCTTGTTTGCTTTCTCCTGAAGTGCATTCTTCTCAGCCATTTGTGAATCATATTTAGCTTTAAGATTAGCTTGAAGGACTTGGACTGCTTCAAGTTCTTTTTCTGCAGCTGCAAGATCATCTTAAGCCTCTTTAAGTTAAGTAGACTTAATTTCTAAAAGTCTAAGCTTAGGTCTGACAATCTTAGATGCTTTATGGTAATCACTCATTGCTCTGGCCCAAGTACACAGGCCCTTCAAGGCTGCTGAAGCTACTGCTGCTACTGTTGGATCGAAAATATCAGTACCATCTAATGGAGCCTTTATATTTAGATATGGTTCTAATAGCTCAATTGTTTCTGGATTAATATTATCCTTATCATCCTGTGAGAATGAAAGCAAATCTTTCAAGAAAACATTACCAGATTTAAGAGTCTTAACTGTAAACTCAAAGTATGAGTTAGCTACAAATGTGATTTCTTGCTTTTTAATAAAGTAATCAGGTTTAACTTTACATGGAACAAGACTCCTCTAGAACAGAATATGTACAGTATCCATAATAACAGTACAAATATCTGACGGCTTAGCCATCTTACTCAGCTCGTTGATGTTTGCTGGTTTAATAGAATCTACGGCACCTTCTGCCGCATGCAAGAACGGCAGCGCCGCCTACAGATCTTTATTTGCATCTATTCTTTCTTAATCAATTTAAGCAGCTTATGCTTTACAGTTGGAGGCTACAATAGCTACTTATTCTCCAGTTTATTTAGCTTTTTGGTTTTCAACTTCAAGCTCCTTAATAAGCTTATCTACTTTCTCTTATGTATCCTTAAGTTTAACTTCTTCTTTCTTCAAATCAACTTTGAGCTCTTCAACACCCTGAGCTGCTTCAAATAATTTTTCGAGTCCCAGTTTGATATTTTGGTCCTCAACATCAATAGCATCATACTTTTTCTTATAAACATCTTTATATAAATCAATGAATGATAGATAACTTTTTGGTGTTACGAATACTCTTCTTCTCATTCTTTGGAAATAAATCTCACAAACTTCTGTCACTAAATCATGGCATTTACCCATGTGCTTTTCAAGTTATTCTCTAACTTCTTTTTTCGCATCCATTTGGAAACCTCCCAAGAATTTATTTGCTACTGCAATAAGAGCATCTTCTGGCCATGGGAGGAACCAATCAATTGAGCATTGAGAGAAGAGTGAGGGGAACTTTTGTGACCTTTCTCTGAACTTGGTACCGACTGGTGAGAAAGCCAAAATCATATGGAGGCAATCTTTGACTCTGTTAATGAAGAATGTCCAGAGTTCAAGAATGCTTGGTTCATATCCTTTTACTCCGACTTCTTTCATATAGACATTTTTACTTTCAAGAGAGAACAAGTCTTTATCTTCTTTGGGGATCATACCTGGAATATCACCTGTAGCAAGCATACTGTTGATAGATTCAAGGAATGATTCAGATTTAATTTCTGAATCAGTCATAATGAATGAGACAGATTTGCCCATTGGTCCTGCAATTCTGTAAAGTTCTTTAATATTTTCCAAAAGATTTGTGTTACTGAACGTCTTAGTAAGTTAAACTTGGAAGAAGTTCTACTTAGAAATGAAAGATGCAAGTTTGGTAAGAGATTATTTACCTGATCCACCAACACCTACAAGTAAAATGTTTCCTCCTGGTGAATTAATAATTCTCGTAAGTCTCAGCAAATGTCTCAAAGCATCATCGAATATAACTAATATCATTTTCTTAGAAGGATTCTTTTCGTTATATTCCTCAAGCCTTTAATTACATCTAGCTCTAATTGAATCCATATCTTAACAAGCTTCGTATACAAATGGAGCTTCTTCAACTACATCACCTGCCTCGTCAAGAACATCATCTCTCTGGAAGTCAGCGAATTAATAGTCAGTCAAGAGTTATTCATCTTCAAAACCTAAGCCTGATGCATCTCCGAATCTGTCCTTAGTCACTCTATCAAGCATATCATTGAAAATCTTTTTGTCTGCATTGTTGATAAGTTTATCAACAAATGTTCTAGAGCACTCATGTCTCCAAAGGCAGATTAAGAAAAGTTCTGGGCTGATCTTTTCTTTAACATTTGTGCAATTAGCAATGACTTTGTATTATGGTTAAGCTACTACTTTGCAAATACCTCCAAATACACTAGCTAGATCACGAATATTGAAACTATAGTGGAATTTGGTTGGAGTTGGAAGAAGTCTTCTTCTAACTGCATCCCAAATACTAATTGTGGCATCAATCAAGAATGGTCTCATGTTGATTACATTCTGGGAATATTTCTTGGGATTGAAAAGAACTTGAAGAATTCTACCATAAATGTTCTCAACTGATCTTTGAGATGGAGAAGTCATATTCATGTTGAAAAAGTGTCTCTTGAATCTTGGTGGGACATCATTACGTCCACCAGTTGGGTGGTTCATGGCAGCAAGATATTGCAAGTTCTCAATAATCTTAAAGCTTCCAATATCATCCTTGTTTAAGAAGTAAATACCTTTTTGTTCAACAAGTTGTCTAGCAATTTCAAGGGTTTCCTAATCACCCCAAGTATTGATTAAAGGCATTGATACATCATCAATAAACACAGTCATCTTCTTGTTTTCTGGAGGAGTATATGTCTTCACTTGTTTCTTCTCTACTTCTGATTCAATGGAGTCTTGGTAGTTCCTTGGAGTAGTAGCTGAGGAGAAATTGATTCTCTTCAAGAGCATTACCTAGTTATCGAATTTACCGGTGTACATGAGAATAGTAGATGTCTTGGCTGTTCCTGAACCTCCTACAAGAAGAGTATTTTGTTGACCTGGCTCTGATCTCTTGTCACTTCTCATTACTGGTAAGCTAGAAATCTTCTCAATAATGTATTCAGCTCTAGTTGAATCTGATGTTGGAATAAGAAGTTGTGAGAATTGAATTCTCTTTGGTGGTTACCATTCTTCTGCTTCCCATTACAACCATTACTTTTTCTCAATGCTATATTGATAATCGAAAATGGTTTCTTTATCAATAGATTTGGAAGCAGCAATTGCTGGTAGTGGAGCACTCTTAGATTCAAAGAATTTGTGCAGCTTTTCTCTGTCCTCAGTTTCGAAAAGGCCACCACATCCCCAAGCAACACAGTAAAGCCATATCTTTTCAAAGGATGTTTCATCAATTACTCCTTATTGCTCCACATATGGTTTCAGAATAGCAGTAAGAAGATTAAGAGTTTATGTAATCATTATTACTGGAAGAACTGGCATTACTTGAGTATATTCTTTATCAACCATTTTGAAGAAGTTTGTACCTTAAGTGAAATATTTAGATGAATATTTTTTAGTCCAGTTTCCTTCTTCTGGATTACAGAATTCCTTCACCTCAGATCTGTCTTTGCACCAAGTTTCGACCAGTGGTTACCATCCAAGATCAGTTGGGGATACAAAGATGATACCACATCTTGATACTGTAGCTGGAGAAGCATTGTTAAGGTTCTCAACCTCAAAGACCATTTTACAGTTTTCTGACATTGGAATTCTTTCAGCATTAGCTAAAGTTAGAATTTTATTATCATCCAATACTGTATTCAGATTCTCAATCCAAATGGCATCGACTGGACCATCGCAAATAATCCAAGAAATATGTTTATTACTTTTACTGTTGCACTTCTTCCAGATTTGTGAGAAAACTCCAGGAATCCAATCATTAGTCACAGTATTCATCATACCATACATTTCCTGATTCTTAATGGCCTTAGGATTCATTCTTGTGAATTGATGCTTCAAACCAAGATCAGTCAGAGCTTTAGTAAGGCAATTCATAATCGTAGTCTTACCACTACCTGCTGTACCGACAACCATGAAACCATGACGTACAAGATTTGTTTCATAAAGTTAGATGATCTTATTAGTCCATTCTGGTTCATCTTTGAGGTTGTTATCTCTCATTTATTGTCTGATAGCCATATCCTGGTCCTTGTAATATTTCTTTGGAATATCACTATTTTTATTTGGGAATAGAGTTGGGAAAGTATCTCTAATCAGAGAAAGGAACAGTCCAATATCATCAAACACAAACTTAGATAAGTTCATATCTCTCAATGTTCTTGCAAGGATGAGGTATTCATCATGGTTTGGATTATTAAGATCTTCTCTCTTAGAGTTACCAGCAGTTCTCAATACTGATAAGATGTTTCTCAAACCGAAATCATAATGTCTTTGCTTTGACAATTGTTCCTCACAAAGTTTGTATAGAATATTGAACTTCTTGGAGAGAGGATCAATGTAAGTATAACCTACAGAGGCAAGCTTTACCTTCATAATAACTTGCCTATCTGGGACCATCATACTTACACTTCTAAAAAGTACCTTCAAGTTTTCTGGCAATTCTTGTCGACCAGCATAACCTGGGTTCATTGTAATGAAGTAAGCACATTCCTTAATCAAGATAAGTGGCTCTGGACAACCTGGGAAATCGAAGTATTTTGCTTATTGCTTTTTAGCTTGATTAATTGACTCAACCTATTAAGCTACCACAGATAATGTTGGAAGAGAAATTCTGTTGAACTCATCAAAGCAACCCCAAAGACCACTCTGGCAAAGTCCTTTGAAAATCTTAGCCATATCCTTGTACTTGTGCTCATCAGAGCAGTTATTGACAACGACAAAGATACCGAGAGTACGACCAAGATCCTTTACAGTCTCTGTCTTACCTGTACCAGCTGGTCCTGCTGGTGCACCTCCATACAACATACCCAAAGCTTATGATAGTGTGACATAGCATCTATCAGTTAATGGTGTGATACAGAGTCTCTCCTTTGCTCCAAGGAATTCATACTGATAGATGAATGGAATATCAGTAATATCCACTGCAACATCCGAAATGTCAGTCCTCCATTGGCACCGAGTGTTTTTGGCCCAGTCGAAATCATTCACATCCTTTACTTTATATTGTTTCACAAGATCAATTATTTCACCATAAAGATCTTTTTGATGTACATGAATTGTTACAATTGTCTCAACTTTCGTTCTCTTCAATTTATTTGGTCCCATATCTGAGAGACACATTGCAGTCAAGTCAGTAGCAATTTTATTAACAAATGCTTCATTTTTCTTCAATTCAGCAATCTTTTCACTTTGTTTTCCTTTTTCAAGACCTTCTTGTACTTTGAATGTCCAGAGAATTTGTACTCCTAGCAAAGCTACCTGGGCTGGGAATGCATCAATAAATTCTGCCAATGGCATAGAGAAGCAATCTCTTGAGCCTCTAGAGCAGATACCTCTCATTGATCTCTTCATCTCCAATTCAAGTCTGCATAACCATTCTTCAATGTTACCTTCAGCTTTGACTGGATCAGCAAGTGGGATTGGTTCTTCATTTGGACCCATAACAGCTCTAATATCTACTATCAGTCTTCTGTCTTATTCATCAAATGATACTTTGTTAATAGCCTCGAAGAAGTTTTCAAAATCATCTTAAACAGCTTAAGGATCTGAACCTACAGACAAAATTTTGAGCAACACATCATCTGAGCAGAAATAGAATCTTGGGAAAACACTTCTCTTTGTTTCCAAATAATCTTCTAGTTTTCTCTGGCACAAATCAAGACCATCCTTCAATGTTGGAAGTTAATTCTTCAAGAAATCATCACCACATTGTTTGATAACATTTCTGTTCTCATTTGCTCTTTCCATAATCTTCAGCCAAAGTCTATCAATTTGCTTGAATTTTTTACTTTCAGTGGGCATTTACTTAGCAATATCACCAGCTGCGAATACTGCTACAAGATTGTTCCAGAGGGTTTAGACTTTAAGCCATTTTTCAATTGTGTCTGCTGCTTCTGAAAGTTATGTAGATTTTTCTGTTACAATTGGTCTGAATGGGGTTACATATCTCATAGCATTCATTTGATTCAGGGCTACCATATGTTCATCAAGTTTTTCTTGCAGATCAACAATATTTCCTGTGAGCATGCATGGAGCTTCAACACCCTTTCTGGTTCCAATCTCAAGTTCAGCATCTTCCCAATATTTGGAGATATCTTCATTGAGTTATCTTTCAAGTTTCTCTTACTTATCGGCTGAATCAGCAATATCCTCAATGTCATCTTTGTTCTTCAACAGTGGAGCTTCCAAAAGTTATGAAAGAACAAAGTTGTCAGCGTCATATGGAATTTCGCATCCTGTCAACTCAATCACATCTTCCCAATGTCTTGGTCTGATTGATGGTTTGGCAAGAGCATCAATTAAAGGAATAATTTCAATAAAGTTATCAATTTCAGTTTTAAGCTCTCTAAAAGCATCGTATTTCTTGGTCGTTGATGGCAATTTGGTGCAGTCTTTAGCAAACTGTTCAATTGTTTCAGTCATTTTTTCAATCTCTTCCTTAATTTCTTACCAGCTAATATCTTACCACTTAGAAATCGTATCTTTTACTTTTTGATATAAGTTGTAAAGTTTCTCTAAAAGTTCAATCTCCTTAGCAGTCTAAACAAGAGCTGGATAGTCTTGATGTGGAAGACCGAAAAGTTTTTCACCTGCATGATAAGATTCGTACTTTCTCTTTCTAATTGAATATTCATCAGCAAACATTCTAAGTCTATTTAATGCTTCTTTAGGTTCAATACCTTGCACCTTTGGACCATTCTTTTCAAAGTTTTCACTGAATTCTTAAACATCAATCACTAGATTGTTGATACCCTCGATCAAATCCTTCTTGAATTAAGCTTAGTTTCCTTGCTATTCGTTTCTGATTTAAACAGCTTACTGTACGAGCAATCCCCAATCTTTATCAAGAATGGTAGAGGGATCCATTTCTTCCTTTTCCATCACTTCTGGGAGATAAGTGTCGAGAAGGCTGTACATGTCAACAACAGGTCTGAATTGGATTTCTATCTCAGATTCTTTTTGTCTAATTTCTTCCAAAGCATGCATAACATTACCTAAACTATCAATATCCTTAGCTGGCTTCTCAATCTTAAGCTTAATTTGCTTGATGTCGTCAGTCAAATGCTCAAGCATGGTCTTCGCTCTCTTGTGAAGGTGCTTGGAATAAGCCTCTTTCCATTGCTCGATCCATTTCTTAAGTCCCACTTTAGTGTTCTCAGTTTTTAGACTTAAAGCGCCAATTTGATGGATGCTGGCAATATCAGCAACTTCGTTTTCGTTAGCGGTATATTGGATCAGTTTCTCTTCAAAATCTTCAAGCTGTGGGTCGTTCTTGTTGAAGTTCTTAAGATCTTCATCAATCTTTCTCTTCCAAAGCCAGTTGAATTTGTCGAATTCCCCAAGGAATTTCTTGACATTGTTCTTTGTTCCCTGAATGGAACCGGTTAAGAGAAGAATAACCTTGACAATTTCTTTATCCTTGGCAATCCAGTCATAGAATGGCTCTCTCTGGTCTTCTGGTTGGTCTTTCTGATTCCAGTTCTGGACATTCTTTGTTGACTTAAGAACGTGACTTGCGGCTTTATTTATAGCACTTTGGACTTCATCAAGAGTTGGCTTTAGTGTGCAGATATCTCCCTCAAGGGTCACATCTACTTCGAAGAATGGTTTTAAGATTTACTTAGGCATGTTTCTTCTACCACAGATTCTCTCCTTCATTTGGTTCAGGGAGTATTTAGTGGCATGCAAAAGAGCTTGATACATTGACCAGTTGTAATATTTGGACAACTTTTGAATTTCCTCTGCAGAGATTGGTTCAACGTGTTGGTCAAGCTGGTAAGAGCAGATTGTTTAGATAAGATCTTCAACTGCGCCTTCAACTTCGTAGTTCTTACTCTTGAGCTTTTCGGCCTCTATTCTGATCCAATCCTCTTGCATCTCGACGAATTCTTCAAGGGTGTAAGTCTTGGAGTCTTATGGAAGGTTAACAAGAACTGTCTTGGATAAGCTCTTAAGATTATTCTCAATTCTGTTCTCCATAATATCATTGATGTTGATGATGAGTTGCTCAAGCTTGGAAAGGCCTTGATGAACATGAGTCAAGTAGCCATCAATGTTCATTGAGGTCCATGTCAATGTAACCATACCTGGTCTCAGCTTGTACTCCAAATCTTCCAAGTGTGGAACCAGAAGACTTTTTGTGTTTGGTCTGATTTTATTCACTATTCTGTCATATTCTCTTAAAACAAACTGAAGCTCATTGTTATACATCTTGAATTTTTCTTCCTAAAGGAGGACAATCTTGGCACTCTCTGGGATATCAATTCCGATTCTTGACAGACATTTAGCCTCTCTAATCAAGGTCAAGATTTCAGAATCAAAGTTGACGTAAAGCTTGTTATTCTCTGGATGCCTAATGATGAGGGTAGCTTGGAGGCCAGCCTTAGCCTTTTCGACCTCAGCTGCCCATTTCTACCTCCAAAGGTACTCAAATGAGAAAAGAGTATAACCGATTCTGTTATACATCTTCACATATTTTCTTGATTCCTTTGATTTGATCAAATCTTGAGGGAATTATTCCATAGGACCTGAAATTCTGTGGAACAGATGTCTTGACCAAGTGATGCTACCAGAAACAGTCGGCATGTTTCTAACAATTGGTGGCATTGTCTTGAATCTCTGATATTGATCCTCAACAGATTGGATTTCTCCACCATAGTTTTGGAAGAGAAGAGTGTATTTAGCAATCAGACCGTTTGGTCCATTTTTGAGGTTTTCTCTCTTAAGAATTGCTTTGAACTTTCTCAAAAGCTTCAAAGAATCTTCAATACTTGTAATAACTTCAAAGTTCTTGTCAATATATCTCTGAAGGTCAGTTTCAACGGTTGAGACACCAACATTGAACTCGACAAAGTCTCTATCGAAGGTGTTAGCGGTGTACTCCAGGAGTTGATGGCCTTTTCTCTTGAAAGCACCAACAATAGATGTGAATGAATCAATGATGGGGTTAATACCTTCAAGATTGTGGTTACCGAGAGTTCTGAATTGCTCAATTGTGCTGAATAGCTCAATCAATTTCACTAGTCTTCGTTAGAACAAGTCGAACTTTCCAAAGATTTGGTTCGTTGAGAATTCAAACTGCTTGCCCTTTGGCATGTTCATAAGTCTCTCCTTTGTGAAATTGTATTGCTTCTAGTATGCAGTGTTGAGGTCAATGCAGCTTTGCAGAATTGGGATAAGCTCATCTGGTGGGTACAATTTCTCCTCCCAAAGGACATCGTCAGTCTGTGGAGCTCCTCTCTTGCCAGTCTCGCCTCTAGCCATCCTCTTGAAGTTTAGGATGTACCATCTGCATCTTGTGATCATCTCAGTGGTAATTCTGATGAAGAGTCCTGTCATTCTTTCGTTAGTGTTATAGTATCTAGCGATAGTGTGGATCATTTTGATACTGTTCATCAACGCTGGAAGAGTCTCTTTGATGGTATCAGGAGTTCCATTGTAAAGAGGTTCAATGAATCTCTCAAGAGTTTGAAGATATTTCACGTTGTCTTTAGCTTCGTTCAGTGCTTCTGTAACTCTCAGTTCAATGCTTCTCCACTTGGATGTAGCGAGATAGATCTTGTCTCTTGGTCTTCCTAGTTGTTCAGCGGTATTAGAGGATGCTGCAGTCAGAACATCATATACAGTTCTGCAATTCTTTGTTCTCAATTGCTCAGAGATACCGGTCAACTTTCGCATTCTTTGCTTCCAGTAAAGAAGTTCTTCAGCTGGACCAGCATTCTTGTCCTCCTTTCTCTCAGCATCTGCACCTTCAAGAGCATTTTAGATCTATTCGCTCCATTCATTGAAAATTCTCTCAAATTCAATGATCATGTTGGCATTGATTGATCTTGCTTGGTGAATACTCTTAGCATCATTTTCATATTGCCTGTCATAAGCTTCGAGAGTGATGTTAGTTTGAAGACTCTTAAGTGCATCTCTAAGTTCATCTGAGAACTTATTGAAGAAATTTGCGAATTCCTTCTTTTGTTCATCCTCACATGAACCCCATTCAACTGGATCAAGCGTTCCAACCATTGGCTTGTAAACACTGTTGATGATGGTATTCAATGAGTAAACAGCATGCTCTGAGATCTCACCAAACAGTATCTCGTTGTCACTGGTACCGTTGGTGTTCACAGCTTTACCTGGTTTTGTAGTCCTGACGAAGTAAAGCCCTTTACCCTTGAGTTTTACTTTTTCACCGTCAGTTACGAAAAATTCTTTGTGACCGCCATAGTCTTGGATCTCACCACTCTCATTGACTTTGTACTAGGTCTAATAGTATACGAAGATCTTAGCATCTCCAGCACCTGAGAAAAAGTTTTCAAACAGTGGTGTGAACTATGGGTTTCTAAAGATATCAAGCGCATCGTATTCTCCGATTTCGAAGACATCTTAAACAATTCCTGCCATCCATTTGGATCTTGCGGACATAGCCATTTTGCCTCTTTTTAACTTGCGTAAATTTAAAT
>Ga0206688_10486205_pt1 | contig 14417 bp, 2 predicted proteins | sample M180m12015metaT_FD_159666 | JGI IMG/M metagenome (GOLD analysis project Ga0206688, IMG submission 159666) | Metatranscriptome of ammonia-oxidizing marine archaeal communities from Monterey Bay, California, United States - M1 80m 12015... | ecosystem: Environmental > Aquatic > Marine > Intertidal... | reverse complement strand
CTACTATATTTTCTGTATTTTCTATAAATAGTATGCAGAAATGCGTGTTGTGAGTATTTTTTTTAAAGAAAATTTTTATTAAATACAATATTTAAACTGATCCAATGTTATTTTAAAGTAACTATCTAACAAAAAAAGAAGGATAATTTTCTTTTATATTGTAATCTTCACTAATTAACTCGCCTAAACACTCACTATTGTTTATCGAGCTTCCTCATTGACAGGAGGAAATTTTTAACGGAGTTTGTAATAATGTTCACTTTTTTGTATGTATGTAAAATTTCTATTAAAAATTAATCAATTTATTTATTGTTGAAAAGCGCTACGACGAGCACGGGATTCTTCTAAGATACGTCTTAATTCATCATCTTCATCAGTTGTATCGTCAAGTAGAGGAGATGCTGCTCGAGATGGTCCACGGGAACCAGGGCGTGAACTTGGACGTGAAGCTGGGCGAGACGTTGGGCGCGATGTGTTGCTTACTGAACCCTTTCGTGAACTACTTCGTGGTGTTGACCTAGCGCTGTATGCCGATGACCCAGCTGTCGTCATTTGATAACTAGACTTCGATTCTTCTCGGGAACTTCCCATATCGATTCTAGCTTCTGATCTTTGTTGGTCTTCTTTTTGTGGTACCATTAAAGATGAAGTATGTGATTGACCACGTTCCTTTTTAAGTTCAGATTCTAATTGATCGCATTGTTTCTTTAAACGTTTAACTTCTGATTCGTGTGTGTTAACGATTCCTTTAAGTTTGTCGGCTTCGTTCGATTTTTCATACATATCTTTACGAGCGACTTCACGTTCACGTTGGAGTTCCTCTTGGACTCGTTTCAAACGATCTTCAGAATCGCATTGCTGAGCTTCGAGTGAATTTTTTAATTCATTTTCCAATTTGCCTAATTTAGTTTGGTGTTCACGGATTTCCTTGGTATGCATCTCGATCTTTTGTTTGCTTTCTTGTTCAATTTCGATCTTGGTTCGTTTCATTTCTTCGTAACTGGCTTGCATTTCACCAATCATTCGAACAGCGTCTTTGTGTTCAGATTTAGCTTGGTCTTTTTCGCGTTGAACCTTCTTTAAGTCTTCCTTTTGTTTTTGGATTTCTTTTCTTAATTGGTTAGCATCGTTTTCAAGAGCTAATCTCTTAGATTTCAATTCTTCAATGAGCATATCTTTTTCTTGGATGGTCTTGATTTGAGCTTCTGATGTACGTTTGTGTTCACGAATATGTCTTTCAAAGTCTTTCTTGCTGTCTCTTGTTCGGTTCTTTTCGTCAGCAATTTCGTTCTTCAATTCAGATTGTTCACGTGTAATGGATTCGATTCTGTTTTGTAATTCTTGGATGGTTTGGGTGGCTTCAGTGTATTTAGATTCGATTTGTACGACCTTGGATTCGTAGTTTTGGATCTTACGGTTACCTTCTTCCATGATCTTTTCGAGATCTTGTTTCTCATGTTTCTGTTCCTTGTTCATCTTCTCCATCTCATCAAACTTAGCTTGCCATACTTGACATTCTTGTGAAATCTTCTTTTTGTCCATTTCCAAGTTGCTAATAGTTTGTGAAATGTTGTCGGTCTTTCTCTTGATATCTTCGTTATCCTTGTTTAAGTTGGAGTTCTGTTTCTTCTCTGATTCGAATTGATCTTCCAAATATTTACATCTGGTAGTTCTTTGGTCGAATTCTTTCTCGATCTTTTCAATGATGAAGGTAATTTCTTCGGTGGTCTTCTCGATCTCGTTGGCAGTATCTGGGAATCTGTTCTTGTGGTCTGGAACAGTGACATGGTTGACTTCAACGTTTGTCAATTTCTTCGATACATTTTGGATTTCTTGAAGGACAGCAGTCTTTTCTCGTGAGATAATGTCGTATTGTTCTTTAGTCTGTGAAATAGTAGATTTCAATACTTCGACTTCACGTTCCAACATACGGACACCAGACTTTAATCTTTCGATTTCGCTATCCTTCTCTTGGATCTTGTTGTATAATTCGTTGTGTAATTTCTCGTTATCGGCACCCATTGCACGGATTTGTTTCTGCAAGTTGGTGATCTCGGTGTTCAATTTTTCAATTGTTTCTTTACCGTGATCAACTTGATCTTTGCTGAGAGCAAGGTTATTTTGTTCAGTTCTAAAGTCCATTTCGGTCTTAGACATAGCTCCTTTGACAGCGGCTAATTCATCTCTGAGATTTTTGTTTTCATCATCAGTATTCTTTAAATGATCACATTTAGCTTCGAGATCCTTAACCAAGTTAATGGCTCGTTCAAGTTCTCGGCTCATGTTCTCATTGTTAGCCTCTTCTTTTTCTAATTTTTGTACAGCAGCTCTTAATTCTGCATCCATCTTCTTGTTTTTACCTTCAGAAGTTTGGAAGTCTTTTTCCATGCTGCTGAGAGCATTCTTGCATTCATCGAGTTCTTTCTCTAATCGTTCTTCCTTCTCCATAGCACGGTTAAGGGAGGATTCCATTTTGGTAGTTTGTTTGTGACTGTTAAGAATTTCTTCTTGCAATTGGTTGTTTTTGCCAAGTGCAGCATCGCAATCTTGTCTCAATTTTTCTGCCTCACTTTGGAGCATTCTCATTTGATTCTCTAATGATTTCTTCTCTTCTTGAGTAGTCTGCAAGACAACAGCGATATCTGATGATTTACGGTGAGTTTCAAGTAACTCATTCTGTAATCGGTCACGCTCTTGATCTAATGAAGACATTTCTTGTTCTAATTTTTGTAATTTATTGTTTAGAGAATCTTGATCTTGTCTCATTCTGTTGCTATCTTGAGCAGCAGAATCGTATCGAGATTTGGTTGAATCATATTGGTCCTTGAATTTTTCACAATCAGATCTGTATCGGTCACGTTCTTCTTTGCAGCTTTCGTAAGAGGTTGTTAATTCAGCAATCTTTTTGTGGAATGCTGCGAGTTCTTCTCGTAATTTTTCTTTATCACCCAAACTTCCTTCGTAATTTTCCTTTAATCTGCAGACAGATAAGTGAGATGCAATCATATCTTGATGGATCTTTTCTTTCTCCTCTTGCAATGCAAGATGTTCTTGTTCAAGTTGATGGTATTTCTCTCTTAAGCTTTCGAGTTCTTCTTTGATTGCTTTCTTTTCACTTTCAGCAGTATCGACTTCATGTTGTTTGTTGGCTAAGTCTCGTTTAAGAGATGTAACCTCACCTTCGAGAGTTGTCATACGGCTTCTCAAATCATCAATGATTGAGCTCTTGTGTGACACTTCTTTGAGGTATGAGTCGCATTTGCGTTGGAGTTCGAGGATTTGTTTCTGTAAGTTCATCATTTCTTCTCTATCTTCAGCTGTTCGTTGACGAGCTTCTTCCAATTGTGTTTCAACATAGGATTTCTCCTTTTGTGCTTGAGTCAACATATTTTCCAACCGTTGTACCCTGGTGTTAAGAGCCTGGATCTCAGCCTTGAGTTCTTCTTTGCTTTGTTCGCTTATTCTAAGAGACTCCTTAACTTCAGTTAGTTGTTTCTTGGTGTTCTCCAATTCCTTTTGAAGATCCTTGTTTCGGTCTTCAGCACTTTCAAGGGCAACTTCCAATTCAGAAATACGTTTTTGGGCATTCATGAGCTCTTCCTTCAATTCATTCTTCTTATCTTCAATGACTTTGTTTGCTTTTTCCAAAGCATTGATTCTGCTCTTGGTGGCATTGAGTTCATGTTCCAAGATAGTTACCTTTTTGTGTGCAGTCAACATTTCGGTTTGTAATTTATTTTCTCGTTCTTGACTACGTTTGTAACTGTCTTCCAAAGTCTTATATCTAGCCAAAGTGGTATCCAATAATTTTTGGAGATCATCGCGTTTATCACAAGTCAATTCGTATTCACCTTCAATCTTGGTGAGTTTCTTATGCAATTCCATGTGTTCAGCTTCCAAAGCTTGTTTCTCTTTCTCTAATTTGTCGACTTGCATTTCGAATTTTTCAGCCTTCATCTTATAAGATTCCAAGTCTCTTTCGAGTTGATCCTTTTCACGTTCAAGAAGTTGAATGGCTAAGTCTTTGTCAGTTAATTCCTGTTCAAGTTCTTTGATTCTTTTGATGAATTCTACTTTTTCTCCATCAGCGTTCTTGAGAGCAGCTCTCAATTCACGGACTTCCTTAGTGAGTTCATTAACTTCTTTTCGTAATTTGTCTCGTTGAGCCTTCAATGAATCGTAATCTTTAGGTCCTCCAGCATTATGGGTCAATTGATGGATTTCAGCCAAGAGGCGAGCATTTTCTGCTTCTAATTTGGCATTTCTTTCTCTCAGTTTCTCCAATTGGTTCTTCAAATCTTCGATTTCTTTCATCAATCGTTCGTTCTTTTCTTTAAGGGAGTTCTTATCAGATTCAGCTTCCATCAATTTAGTATTAAGGGCATTATTTTCTTGTAATAAAGCACGATGATCAACATTGAGACGGTCTAATTCAGCCTTGAGGTTTGCGATTTCTTGTTTAGCTGCTTCAAGATCTGATTCTAAACCGGCCTTGTCCATGCTCAATCGGTCGATCTGTTGTTGTTTTTCTTTGATTTCACCTCTGAGTTGTTCAACAAGTCGCTCGGTTTCCCCGAGTTTTCTTGTAATTTCATTGATGTCATCCTTAAGTTTCTTGTTTCGCGAGTTAGCTTCATCAAGTTGTCCTTTAAGTTGTGCATATGATGCAGAATCTTCTTGGATCTTACGTTCAAGTTCATCGATTTTTCGGTCACGGTCTCGGATTTCTAATAACAATTTCTCTTCTTCGCTCTTCATAATAACGTATTGTGACTCTAAATCAGCCAATCTACGTTGTTCTTGAGCCAAATCTTGTTGTAATTGTTCAATAGTGGCATCCTTCTCATCAACAGATGAAGTGACCTGTGAAAGTCTTTGATGTAAGTCGTTAATCTCTTTGTTGAGTTTATCGATCTTATCTTCGAAGTTACCGCGATCAGCTTCTGCTTTGCTTAATCGGATCTTCAACAAAATGATTTGTTGTTGTAATCCAGACACCTCGTTGTGGACGCTCAATAACTCTTCTTGTAATTCCTTTTCTCTGTCCGTGAATCGGGCATTGATGCCTTCCAATTCTCGGATTCTACGTTCTGATTCAGTCAATAATCTCTTGTATTCATCACGTTTGTTGCCAGCACCCTCCAAATCAACTTCCAATTTAGAAATCTTCTTGTGGAGAAGTATATGTTCTTGTTGGAAGTTATCTCTCTCTTTCTCAACATCTGCTTTTGCAGCTTTAAGGGCATCCAATAAGGCTTTAACTTCTTCGTATTCTTGTTGGGAAACAGTCTCTTCACTGGATCCCATTTGTTCCATTTGAACATGATGTTCCATGGATTGTTGTTGCCCTAATATTTCCTGTGGTGTTGGCATAGATTCCATTTCACGTTTAAGTTGATCATTGGCATCTGTGATTTCATTGACTGATCGTTTCAAGTTACTATTTTGTTGTTTCATGGCGTCATTGTCTTTAGCTAATTGTGCGTTCTCAGATTCCAGATCTTCAAGTGTTTTGTTAGCGAATTTAAGATCATCCTTTAATCTATCATGTTCACGTTGAAGTCTGTTGAATTTTTCTCTAAGTTCGTTGTATTCACGTTCAAGATTAGCAAGAGCATCTTCTAATCTTGCCTTTTCATCACGGAGGGTATCGTTAACCATACCCAAACTAAACAATTTAGCTTTCAATGCATGTAACTCGTTTTCGAGTAAAACGTAGTCTTTCGTTAATTTTTCATAAGCGTCCTTCAATTTTTGTAAATCTTTTTTGAGGGTAGAATTCTTTGATTCCAAGCTCTTGACTTGTGATGTCAAACTGTCAATGATGGATTGTTTCTCAGCATTTTCCCGAGTCAATCGATCGATTGTTAATTTCATGTCAGAAATGTTCAATTGCAATTTGCTAATTTCATCCTTATTTCTTTGGATTCTGGATTTAGCCTCTTCCAATTCTCCTCGTAAGCTTGATTCGTTTTGTTGCGATTTTCGCAATTCCTTTTCGAGTAAGCTTACTTTGTCTTGTAACTCTTTGCTCAATCTCTATATCCTCCTTCTCTTCTCTAAGAGCGTTCAAGATATTTGTGAGCTCCGCTACCTTCTTTCTACTTTCGAACAGTTCCCTGTCGATCTCTTCCTTCCTTCTTTGGACAGCATCCAACATAGCATGCAATTTGTTCATAGCTTCATTCAAAGATTCATTTTCTTTCTCCAAAGTAGCTTTTTCGGCCTTCAATCGGTCAATGGTCTCTTCTTTTTCCTTTATTTCTTGAAGTGCTGATTCAAGTAATCGTGTCTTTTCATAGTTCTCCTTTTGTAATTCACTTACTTGAGCCTTTAAGTCTTCCAAGGTTCGGAGAGCATCTTCCAACTCTTTCTCGAGTTGTGCCTTTTGTTTTTGAAGGTTATCCACTTGTGGTTGGAGTCGCGAAATAAGAGCTTTAGCTTCTTCTAATTCGTTGCTCATATGTTCATTTTCAAGTTCCAATTTTCGGTTATGCTCTTTCATTTGATCATATTCTTCTTGTAATCTGGCAAGTTGATGTTCGAGATCGTGATTCTTTCTCTTCACATCTTCGAACAATTGGGTAATCTTTTGTAATTTTGATTCGGAAACAGACAATTTATTTTCCAATTCAGTTTCATTTTCTCTGCTCTGTTGTAAGGCTGATTCAAGGTCGGTGATTTTGGTTCGGAGTTGTTCGATCTCGTCAGCCTGTCGCTTAACATTTTCCTTCATGGCTTCATAGGCAGGTTCCAATTCAGCCAATTTAGTATTCAACATTTGGACAGTGCTTTCTAAATCACGGACTTTGTCAGTCAAACGGTCAATTTCTTTTTCTTTCTCTTGGATGTCATACTTCAATCGTTCAATCTCATCTTCAAGTTCAGCCCTGATGTGTCTCAATTGAGTGATGAGTTCATTCTTTTGTCTGATCTCTTCCTTCATTTGTTCGTTGATAGTTCTCAATTCTTCAACTTCTTGTTGTAATCGTTCAATGTCACTTCTCAAAGTCGAAATGGTTGATCGCAATTCCCTGTTTTCACGCTGTAATTCATCAACTTGTTGTTGCAAGTTGCTGATTTCAGCTTGTAAAGCAGGGATCTTTTGAAGGGCTTCATTCAATTCCTTTTGAAGTTTTTCATTTTCCAAGATCACCTTTTGCATCTTTGATTCGAATTCAGCAATTTCAGCTTGTAATTTGACAATTTCATCTTGGAGACGAGCTTGTTCGCGCATGCTTCGTTCGTAATCTTGTCTTAATTGGGTAACTGTCTGTTTCAAACTTGCCAATTGTCGTTCATAACTTGATACCTTGCTCTTCAATTCATCAATGAGACTAGTCATTTGAGAAATTTCTTTCATGGCATCTTCGTATTTGAATTTGATATCAGATAATTCTTGTTCAATGCGAGCATATTCTTCTTTCAATTTCATGAATTGTGATTTCGAGGCTTCCAATTGGTCTTTCAAGTCACGTTTTTCATAGATTTCTTTTTCTAATTTGGCCTTGATTTCAGATATAGTTGTGGTCAGGGTGCGGACAGTTTCTTTGGTTTCTTTCAAGTCAGTTGTCATCTTGTTGAATTTGGTTTCCAATTCACGATGTTTGGTGGTCAAGGTCTTGAGGGCTCGTTCAGATTCATTCTTTTCTCGAGAAACGGTTTGGAATTTGGTTTCAAGAGATTGGAATTTAGTGGACGAGCTTTCAATTTCTTGTCTTAATCGAGTTTCTCTTTCAATACTTCTCTTAAGTTGAGCCTCAACTTCAGCCAATCGTTTGGAGCTAGCATCAGCCTTCATCTTTAATTCGACGGCTTCAGTTTTGACCGTGGTGATGGTCTTCTCCATGGTGGCGATCTTGGTAACTTGAGTGGTGATTTCTTCTTGCAAGCACTTGGATTCATCTTTAGATTTGTTGGTTGAGGATTTGACAGTTGTGACTTCCTTCTTCAAGTTATCACGTTCACTTTCGATTGTTTGTTTTACAACATTCAATCGTTCAATGCAAGTCGTCTTCTCAATCAATTCCTTCTTGAGTTGTTCCATTTTCTTGGTGGATTCACGTAATTCATTTTGGGTCTTTCCTAACTGTTCTTTTTCTGCAGAGCTTGTTTGGTAGATACGCTCCTGTTTCTGTACAAGGGTTTCCTTTTCGCCAAGCAATACCTTTTGTTGGTTTTCAATGTTTTGACATTTATTTTGAATGGCTTGAAGACCACGTTCGGCCTCGGTCTTTTCTTGTGCTACTTTTTCAATCTTGGTTTCCATAGTCTGTACTTTGTTTTCCATAGTCTTCATGACCATTTCAGATTCTCGGCTTGATTCTTCCAAGCTTTCAATCATTACTTCACGGTTGGAGACTTCAGTTTCAAGAGTTTCGACTTTAAGTTGGACTTCCTTGATCGTAGTTTCCATTTCAATGACAATACGCTCTTTTCGGGTAATTTCTTGTGTAAGAGATTCAATCTTTCTTTGGAGCTCTCTGATTGATCCTTCCAATTTCATAATTGTTTCTTTGTAGGTGATTAATTCTTTTCTTAATTCATCCAATTGCATTTGCATGCTGTTACGTTGTTTAGTTACAGTTTCAATCTCAGTTTCTAATTGCGATACCTCTTGTCTCAATGAAACAAGCTCTTCTTCTAAGAAGGCCTTTTCTTGTTCCATACTGACAACCAATGATTCGAGTTCTTCGATTCTCCGGTTGGAAATCAATATGGTTTGTTTCAATTCATCGTTCTCTGTTCGGATTCTTTCGATTTCAGATTCGATTTCAGTGATGGTCATTTGCAATTCACTAACTTGTCCTTCAAGTTCGTGGATTTGATCCTTGAGTTGATCAATGACGCTTTCATATTCATGGATGGTCTTTTTGGCCGTATTCAATGATTCTTCTAATTGGACAATGATTGATTGTAAATCAGCAATCTTCTCCATTAGAGATCTTTCGCGTTCGATACATTTTTTGTAAGATTGTTCAAGCGTAACATATTTTTTGTGGAGCTCATGTAATTCAGCATGTAATTCATCACGCTTCTTCTTGACTTCAGTTAATTCATCTTCAAGCTCCTTAATTCGTTGCATTGCGGATTGGATCTGTTGTTCCAAGGTTCGTTTCTCTTGTTCCAAGATATCAATACTTGATCTCAATCGTTCAATTTCTTGTTCAAGTTTCTTTTTGGCTTCTTGGAGATGAGAAATCTTAGTTCTGAGCTGTTCAATAATTGTTTCTTGTTCATAGATTTGTTTAGCTTGTTCAGTATTAAGACGTTGAAGTTCATCATTGTCGTTCTTCAATCTTCTATTTTCTTCGCTCAATGTTTTTACTTCATCTTCTAATCGTTCGATTTTCACCAACAATTCGCTGTTTTCTCTCAAAGCAGCTTGTAATTGTGGTTCAAGTTTAGCAATACGTTGTTCGGCTTGTCTCAAACTTCGTTGCATTTCAAGACGTTCATGTTCGGATTTGTCGTATTTGACCTTGAGTTCATTGTACTTGCTGTTAAAGGCAATCAATTCCTCGTTAAGACGATCCTTTTCTTCAGCCAATTGTTGATTAGCAGACTCGAGATCGCTGATCTTTTGTCTTAATCGGATGAGTTCATCCTGGAGGGTCTTGTTTTCTTCACTCAAAGCATCACATTCTTGTTGTTTCTTGGTAAGTTCATCTCTTACTGATTGTAATTGACCAACCAACACAAGGATTCTAGCTCTGGCTTCTTCCAGAAGATGGTCCTTATGTTTCAATTCCCGTTTGTATTGTTCAGCAGCTCGTTGAGCATCAGTTAATTGACGTTGAGTGTTGAGCAAGTCTTCCTTTAAGTCCTTGAGTTTCTTCTTTAATTCTTCACATTGGGCTTTGTATTCATCTCGTTGTTTGATAGCTGCTTTGAGTTGTGGTTCAATCTTCATCAAAGCGTTCTTAACAGTGACTAATTCGGCTTCCAAAGCTTGTGCTTCTTGAACCAATTTGTCAAGGTTAGTTTTCAATTCAGCGATCTGTTTCTTAGCGTTAGCAAGTTGACTTTCAAGGTCGTTCTTTTCTTGCTCAAGCATTTCCAAGACTGTTTCTAATTCACTGATCTTTCGTCGTAAGGCATTATTTTGATTATGGGCATCATCAAGTTCATTCTGTAATCGCTCAATCATGGCATCTCTGTCACGAATGATGTTACGGATTGAAGCCAATTCAGTTTCCAAACTGCTGATCTTGCTTCGTGCTTCTCTCAAAGCATCTTCAAAGTCCTTGATCTTTTGTTTCAAATTCCTGTTGTCCTTTTCGGCATCTTCTAATTGCATTTCCAAAGAGTTTATTTCACGTTCAAGTTCAGTGACACGTTTCTTCAAGAAATCGTTTTCACCTTCAAGATCGTAAATTCTTTGTTCAGCAACAGTAAGTTTTTCCATAACCTTATCCTTTTGTTGTTCAGCCAATTGCTGAGCAGTTTGAGCCTTTCGGAGTTGTTCCTTAAGGGTATCAATCTCGGTTTCCTGTTTGTAGTTGGTGTTCTTTAATTCGTCAATGATTCGGTCACGTTCAAGGATTTGGTCAGCATATTTCTCACAGATCTTTTGATGTTCAAGATATTCACGTTGGATACGTTCAAATTCTTCTTTGTATTTCTGTGATAGACCTTTTTCAGTTTCGAGGTGTCCGACAACATGATCTCTCTCCTGGTATGCCATATCGATTGCAGATTCTAATTTAGTAATCTTAGCCTTTAATGATCTAGCTTCATTTTCAAAGTTACGTTGAATAGTTTCAATTTCAGATTCCAAATCAGTAACTCTGGAGCGCATATCCGATACCAGTTTTTGCAAGTTGTCCTTATCCTCTTCACTAGCTTTGAATAATCCGTCCAATTCATAGTTTCGTTGTTTCAAGTTGTTGATGTCGTTCAATAATTCCTGTTTCTCTTCCGTGATTGCTTCAACAATGGTCTTCATGTTAGTCAATTCAGCTTCAGCAGCTTGGAAGTCCCGTGATACCTGTGATAATTCCTTTCTCAATTGCTCAATGATACGTTCTTTTCCAGCTTCGTCTTTGTCCAATCGTTCCATCTTAGCCAAAAGTTCCTCGTAGTTCTTCTTTAGTTCATTGTATTCATCCGTACTCTTCTTGCAACGTTGCCTTGCATCATTACATTGCATTTTCAAGTCTCCGATGACACGTTCTGACGTTGATAATTGTTCTTCGAGTTGCCTGATCTTTTTGTCCATATCCCGTTTCAACTCCTCATTTTCACGTTGAGCTAATTCGTTCATTGCTTCGAGTTCAAAGATTTTCCTGTGGGAGTCTTCGAGTTCCTTAGCAAGACCTTCATATTTGTCGTCGTAGATTTCGATGTTGCCGAATAACGATGCATTTTGTTCCTTAATGACATTGATTTCCTTTTCTAGGCGAGTGATGGTTGATTTTGCGACGGTCAGTTCCTGGTTCACCTTACTTTCATGAGCTTGATGTTTCTGTAAGGATTGTTCTAAGATTGGTACACGGGCTTCATAAGCGTTAATTTCTTTGCGGTATTGAGAGTTTTCTTCTTGGAGTTTTTGGATCGAGATTTCAAAGTCAGAGATTCTGCGGTTAGCAGCAGCCAATTCCTTACCTAATCGATCCTTTTCACGGGCGGTTGATTCCAGAGACGTCTTGCAGCTTTCGAGTTCGCGACTGTACTTCTCAGCGTCTTTGCGGAAGTTGTCTTTTTCATTTCGGAGTTGTTGAATTGTCTGGTCCTTGTTTTCGAGATCCTTAAATGCGTTGTCAAGTCGTTTTTGCATATCTGCAATAATAACTCTTAAACGGTTCAATTCCTCGCGTGCCTTCAATGCCTCTTCCAATTGGGATTTCAGTGAAGCCTCCTTACGTTTCAAGTCAGCAATGATGTTGTCATGTTGAGCGTATCGTTGTTTGGTTGCCTCTAATTCACGATCCAGTTCCTGGTTTGACCTTGATAAACGTTCGTTGTCCTTGGTTACACTAGCATATTTCTTTTGTAAAGCGTATAATTCACGTTCACTATTTTCCTTATCCTGTTGTAACTTTTGGCCAACATCTCTCAATTCCATTAGGGTACGTTCCAAAGCGGTCAAATCTCTGTGTATACGGTCTTTTTCCATTTTCGTCTTATGCCATGTGGTTTCCGATTCGTGTAATTTTTGTTGACATCCACCATACTCCTCTCTCAAGCGATCATTCTCGCGTTGAATCTCACGGAGTTCATTTTGCATTTTTTCGAGGTCCTGGACACAGTCTTTGAGTTCTTCTTCCATGGCTCTTCGTTCTTGAGTTAATTTCTCGAACAGGGAGTCACGTTGGATTGCTTCACGGGTAGAGGCTTCAAGTTTGTATTGCAACTCTTCGATCTTACGCTGTCTTAAGATAACATCGTCTTGACCGGCAGCTGCACGTCTATTAGCCTCTTCCAGTTTGTTTTTCAAGTTGGTGTATTGTTTGCTAGCTTCCGCAAGGTCTATATCACTTTGAGCCATCTTCCGTTTACAAGCCTGTATTTCACCGAGAATTTCTTCACGATCCTGTTTCAAGCGTTCATTCAAAGATTCCAACTCCGTTGTGCGTTTCTGCGATGCCATTAGTTCAGTCTGAAGGTTATCCTTCTTCTGTTGTAATGTTTCATACGCAGCACGCATGGCGGAGAGTCTTTGAGTTGCAGGAACAAGTTCTTGTTGAAGTTCTTGCTTCTCTTGTTGAGTGGCTTCATACGCCGCCTCTAGACGAGAGATCCTCTTCTGAGCTTGGAGGACCTCTGTCTGCAGCTGCGTTTTCACCTGGTTGGTGGCGTCTTCACCACTAACCAACCTCATCAACTGCTTCTTAAGCTCAACCAACTCAGTTTGTAAATCCGTTTTTCGGATTTGCATACTTTCGTATGACTCTTCAACCTTGGTGATTTTTTGATGATGAACCTTCAGTTGTTTTTCAACGTCCAGCTTTTGTTGGTGAATACTATCTCGAGAGATAGTTAATTCGTTGATCTCTTGACGGGTGGTCTCAAAATCATCCTCTAATTTAGAGATTTTCATTTTCAACTGTTTGTTTAAGTTGTCCTTATTTTCGAGATCTCTTGACATTGAGTCCATTTTTCGTTGGCATTCACGGAGTTGTCCATTAATACGGTTGTAGTCTTCTTTGGTTTGGGCGGAGTTCTGGGTGATTGATTCGATTTGTTCCTTGAGATGTTCACGTTGTTTGAGGGAGCTTTCTAATTGTACTTCGACTTTTGATACTTGGTTCTTGGCAGAATTTAATTCAGTCCGTAATTCCGTATTTTGGGTACTTAATTTGTGGTTGGAGTCTCTTAATGTTTGATTTTCCTGTGTTAGTTGTTCCAGTTCGCCGTCTAATGCCTGTTTTGATTCTTTTAATCGTTCGATTAGTTTGTCCTTTTCCGATGCTTCTTGTGCGATATTTTGATGAGTTCGTCGTAGGTCCTGTAATTGATTTTGAAGTTCTTTGAAGGCTTTCATTAAACCTTCTTTTTCTTTAATGAGTTGGTCGTCTTGGTAGGAGATGGCTTTTCGGTAACCTTGTGAGATATCCCTGAATTTTTCGTCCACTCCTTCCATTCCTCCAAACTCGTAGTCCGCACTTTCCCCATCAAAGCCTGATGTTGTTCGCTGTTGGCGCTTTTTGCTACTAAAATCGACAGAGTCACCATCTTCGTAACTTTTGATCTTATCACAAAGCCATTGGTAGTCAAATTCCATATCCGTTTTTTCGTTTTCGATACCTCGCATCTTATCAGCCAGCAAAAGTTTTTCTTTTTGTGCCTGCTCCAACATGTCGTGACATGTGTGGAGTTCTTGCTGTAAGCGCCGTATCGATTGGTCCTTTTGATCGCGACTCATTCGGAGACTATCATATTTCCGGTAAACTTCATCGATGACTTTTTGAGACGAACCCAGTTCATCCTTCAAATGTTGAATTGTCATCGATTTTCCATCAACTTGTTCCTGTAGTTCCATACATTTTTGTTCTCTTCCTAAGATTTCAACTTCAGCGGTAAAATCCCGTGTCTTTTGAACATTTCGTAGATCTTCCGTTATCCGCATAATAAGATCCTCCTGGGATTCTACAGTTGCCTGTAGTTCCAGGATTTCTATCTCTTGAGATGCCGACTTCGTCATCTTGATAAAAAAAAAATGTTTAAAAAAACGTACTAAAAAACTTTCCAGTTAAAGTACGAAATCAAATTGAAGATAATATATAAAACTTTTGGAACTTTCTGTTAATGGTTTTATGTTAAATACCGTAGTGTAGTAGAACATATATATATATACTTAGTATATTTTTTATATGCTAGATTGTAAAATAATCTATTAAGAAAGCTTTATTATGATAGTTGTGTCCCCCTCGGCTTTGCTCCAATAACCTTTCAAATAGTGACTGCCTCGCACG
>Ga0206688_10356570_pt1 | contig 17087 bp, 12 predicted proteins | sample M180m12015metaT_FD_159666 | JGI IMG/M metagenome (GOLD analysis project Ga0206688, IMG submission 159666) | Metatranscriptome of ammonia-oxidizing marine archaeal communities from Monterey Bay, California, United States - M1 80m 12015... | ecosystem: Environmental > Aquatic > Marine >... | reverse complement strand
TCGATTATCTTAGCGACAACGCCGGCACCAACTGTGCGCCCACCTTCACGAATAGCGAAACGTAACCCTTCATCCATCGCAATCGGTGCAATCATTTCAACTGTCATTTTAATGTTGTCACCTGGCATTACCATCTCAACACCATCAGGCAATGCAACCGCACCAGTTACGTCCGTCGTACGGAAGTAAAACTGTGGACGGTAGTTAGAAAAGAATGGCGTATGTCGACCACCTTCATCTTTGCTCAAGATATAAACCTCAGCTTCAAACTTCGTGTGAGGAGTAATCGAGCCCGGCGCTGACAATACCTGACCGCGCTCTACTTCTTCACGCTTCGTGCCGCGCAGAAGAACTCCAACGTTCTCTCCCGCTCGGCCTTCATCAAGAAGCTTTCTAAACATCTCGACACCAGTACAAGTCGTCTTCTCAGTGTCCTTGACACCAACTATCTCTATCTCTTCACCAACCTTAACTATGCCGCGTTCAATACGACCAGTCACGACCGTGCCGCGACCCGAAATTGAGAACACATCCTCAATTGGCATTAAGAATGGCTTTTCAACATCACGCTCTGGCTCAGGTATGTAAGCATCCAATGTCTCAACCAGTTTCTGTACAGCTGGCGCACCTATGTCAGATTGATCACCTTCCAAAGCTTTCAGAGCAGAACCAATAATGATTGGCGTGTCATCACCTGGGAATTCATACTGGTCTAACAGTTCACGAATTTCCATCTCAACCAGTTCCAACAACTCTTCATCGTCAACCATGTCCGCTTTGTTCATGAACACAACGATGTAAGGCACACCTACTTGACGAGAAAGCAGGATATGCTCCCGGGTCTGTGGCATGGGGCCATCTGCTGCCGAACAAACCAGAATTGCACCATCCATCTGCGCCGCACCTGTGATCATGTTCTTCACATAGTCAGCGTGACCTGGACAGTCAACGTGCGCATAGTGGCGATTCGGTGAATCGTACTCAACATGAGAAGTCGCTATCGTGATACCACGCTCTTTCTCTTCCGGCGCATTATCAATCTGATCAAAGTCACGCATCTCACCACCGTAGGCTTCCGCACACACCTTTGTCAGCGCTGCCGTTAACGTCGTCTTTCCATGATCAACGTGACCTATCGTACCTACGTTAACGTGTACCTTCGTTCTTTCAAATTTTTCCTTCGCCACAATTCTATCCTCTCTCTAATCTGATACTAACCTGCAGTGTTGTTGATAATTGACTCAGCAATGTTACCGGGTACTTCTGCGTATTTATCGAACTCCATAGTATAAGTTGCACGACCTTGGGTTGCAGAGCGCAGATCTGTCGCATAACCAAACATTTCAGACAACGGAACTCCGGCATTAATTACCTTACCCATTGCACTATCTTCCATACCACCAACCATACCGCGTCGCCTGTTCAAATCACCCATTACATCGCCCATATATTCTTCGGGAGTTACTACTTCCACAGCCATCAGGGGTTCGAGTAAAGCTGGGTCTGCTTCTAATGCGCCTTTTTTAAGCGCTAAAGATCCGGCAATTTTAAATGCCATTTCACTAGAATCCACGTCATGAAAGGAACCATCATAGAGAGTTACTTTCATCGCCAACAAAGGGTATCCGGCTAGACATCCATTTTGCATTTGCTCCTTAACGCCCTTATCTACTGCTGGAATGTATTCCCTTGGTACGATCCCGCCGACAATTTCATTGACGAATTCGTATTCCGAATCTGGATCAAGCGGCTCAAGGCGCAACCAAACGTGGCCGTACTGTCCACGACCACCCGATTGCTTTACGTGCTTACCTTCAATCTCAACAGATTTCTTGATTGTTTCCCGATAGGCCACTTGTGGCTTACCAATGTTAGCCTCAACTGAGAATTCGCGTCGCATTCTATCGACGAGCACATCTAAATGCAGCTCACCCATTCCTGAGATAATGGTTTGGCCAGACTCTTCATCGGATTCGACACGGAAGGATGGGTCTTCTTGAGCAAGCTTACCCAAAGCAATACTCATCTTTTCCTGGTCTGCTTGACTTTTCGGCTCTACTGCAACGGAGATTACCGGCTCTGGAAAATCCATTTTTTCTAATGTTACGACATTATTCGGGTCACACAGGGTTTCACCAGTGGTGACATCCTTTAAACCAATAGCAGCCGCAATATCACCTGCCATTACTTCTTTGATTTCTTCACGAGAATTAGAGTGCATTTGAACCATTCGGCCTACACGCTCTTTCTTATGCTTAAGAGGATTATAAACGGAGTCCCCAGAATTAAGGGTTCCTGAATAAACACGGAAAAAGGTTAAAGTACCAACATAGGGGTCAGTTGCAATCTTAAATGCTAGCGATGCGAATGGTGCATTATCATTAGCTGGGCAGGTGGTTTCAGTTCCGTCTTCTTTAGTGCCTTCTATTTCTTTAACTTCCGTTGGTGCCGGCATGTAATCAATTACCGCATCAAGTACAGCTTGCACTCCTTTATTCTTAAAAGCCGAGCCACAAAGAACGGGAACAATCTCATTTGCTAATGTGCGCTGACGAATTGCTGACATTACTTCTTCTTCGCTAAGCTCTCCACCCTCGAGATATTTCTCCATTACTTCTTCATTAGCCTCAGCAGCTGCCTCAAGCATGTGTTCTCGCCAATGATCAGACAGAGATTGAAGATCTTCAGGAATGTCTTTGTATTCGAATGAGGTGCCCTGATCGTCTTCACTCCAGATAATAGACTTCATTTTCACCAGGTCAATAACACCTTTGAATTCATCTTCTGCACCGATAGCTAATTGCAGTGGAACTGCGTTGGCACCAAGACGCTCCACCATCTGTTCGACCACTTTCAGAAAATCTGCGCCGGCTCGATCCATTTTATTTACGAACACCATGCGCGGCACTTCGTAACGATTAGCTTGTCGCCAAACAGTTTCTGTTTGAGGCTGCACACCAGAAGAAGCGCAAAGCACAACGACAGCTCCATCTAGCACACGCAAAGAACGTTCTACTTCAATCGTGAAATCAACGTGTCCCGGTGTGTCGATGATATTAATTCTATGCTCATCGTACTGTTTATCCATACCATTCCAGAAGCAAGTTGTTGCCGCTGAAGTAATGGTAATACCGCGCTCCTGTTCTTGCTCCATCCAATCCATAACCGCTGCACCATCGTGTACCTCACCAATCTTGTGTGAAATACCTGTATAAAACAAAACACGCTCAGTGGTTGTTGTTTTACCCGCGTCAACATGTGCGGCGATACCAATGTTTCTATAACGGCTTAGGGGATGTTTTCTAGCCACGGCTTTACGCTCAAATAGGTAAAATTAATTAAAAACGATAATGTGAAAAAGCACGATTAGCTTCAGCCATACGGTGCACATCTTCGCGCTTCTTAACGGCACTTCCCCGCCCTTCTGCAGCATCAGCAATTTCGCCAGCTAAACGCAATGCCATAGATTTTTCACCTCGAGAACGGGAATGCTCTACAAGCCAGCGCATAGCTAATGCGTTACGGCGCTCAGCACGAACTTCGACAGGCACTTGGTATGTGGCACCACCCACGCGGCGAGATTTTACTTCTACCATCGGAGCAATACTGTCCAATGCTTTTTCGAAAGCTTCTAGGGGGTCGGCGCTGGTCTTTTCAGCGACCACGTCCAGAGCACCATACACGATCTTTTCAGCAACAGATTTCTTGCCATCGACCATGACATGGTTCATGAATTTAGCTAGGACTTTACTTCCGAATTTGGGATCTGGCAAAACTTCACGCTTCGCCACTACTCTGCGTCTTGGCATATATGACCTCTATGTTTATTCAGGATAGTCCAGGATTTTTCATTAGAAAAAGTTCTAACTAATACCTGGCCTTACTCAATCTCATCGTTAATTTTAGAGAGCTCCGATGAGTCACGCATTCCATGCGCTTGTTGTGAGCTCTTGAAAAGGAATTACTTAGGGCGCTTAGCCCCATATTTGGAGCGGCCTTGTTTACGATCAGACACACCAGATGTATCCAAACTGCCGCGAACAGTGTGATACCGTACTCCAGGTAAGTCTTTGACACGGCCACCGCGAATTAGAACCACCGAGTGTTCTTGCAGATTGTGGCCTTCCCCACCAATGTAGGATGTGACTTCATAACCATTTACTAGCCGAACACGGCATACCTTCCGAAGCGCTGAATTTGGTTTCTTGGGAGTTGTCGTGTACACACGCGTGCATACGCCGCGCTTTTGCGGTGAACGCTGCAGAGCAGGCACGTCGCTTTTAGAGATCTTGCTCTTTCGAGGCTTTCGTACTAATTGGTTAATTGTGGCCATCTATCTCTCTTAATATACTCGTTCTAATCGTTATCCCAAATTTTAAATAATCCCCTACGAGATTTTCTTTAATTTGGAGTCCTGAATCGAAGGATGCGAGAGTTTAATGATCTCACATCATTGAGTCAACAGTTTTTGCGGCTGAATCCCCCTGTTTTTCTAGCCTTCAGCCTTTTCCTTGAGCTCCTCGCTAAGAGCTTCAGTTAACGCTGCTTCTACGTCACTAGCTGAAACTTCCAGATCAATTTTATCCTGATTCGCCTTCTTGCGAGCATCGTGATAAGCCAAGCCCGTACCAGCAGGAATCAAACGCCCAACCACGACGTTTTCTTTCAATCCGCGCAGAAAATCACGCTTGCCGGTAACTGCTGCTTCCGTGAGGACCCTGGTGGTTTCCTGGAATGACGCTGCGGAAATGAAAGATTCCGTAGCTAATGATGCCTTGGTAATACCCAAGAGCATGCGATCAAACTTCGCTGGCTGCTTATCTTCAGCCTGCAGATTGTCATTAATTTCCAAAACCTGGGTAAAGGTAAGCTGTTCCCCTTTAATCAGGTTGGAGTCGCCTGGCTGAGTGATCTCAATTTTTCGCAGCATTTGGCGCACAATAACTTCGATATGTTTATCGTTAATACGCACACCCTGCAAGCGATAAACATCCTGCACCTCATTTACTATGTACTGGGCCAGTGCTTCCACACCTTTCAAGCGCAAAATATCATGTGGTGCTGGCGGACCTTCAGAAACTACCTCGCCTTTTTCAATATGTTCACCTTCGAACACAGTCATGGTACGCCATTTCGGAATCAAAACTTCGTAATGATCTGATCCATCGATAGGATTAACGCCATCCTTTGGAGTGATTACCAGTCGACGCTTTCCTTTCGTTTCCTTACCGAAGCTTACAGTTCCTGAGATCTCAGCAAGAATAGCTGGCTCTTTGGGCTTGCGCGCTTCAAATAAATCGGCAACCCTTGGAAGACCACCAGTAATATCACGAGTCTTTGAGCCCTCTTGTGGAATACGTGCAATGACGTCACCAATATTCAAATCTGCCCCGTCATTCAAGCCAATAATTGCATTCGCTGGCAGGAAGTAGTGAGCAGGAACGTTAGTTCCGGGCAAACAAATTTCCTTGCCTTTCTTGTCAACGACATTAACCGCAGGACGTAATTCCTTGGCTGAAGAGGCTCGTTCCGCCGGGTCAATGACAGAAATACTCGACAAACCAGTAATTTCATCTGTTTGTTCGCGGACTGTAATACCTTCTTCCATGTGCTCAAAAGAAACCTTCCCTGCCACTTCAGAAACGATTGGATGGGTATGTGGATCCCAAGTCGCAACAACTTGACCCGCTTCCACTTCCACCTTTTTACCGATCGTAATTAGCGCCCCATAAGGGAGTTTATAACGCTCTCTTTCGCGGCCATTGGTATCATTAACAATTAGCTCTCCAGAGCGGGATACTACTACTAGTTCGCCTTTAATATTCTCAACCGTCTTCATATTGTTGAGATGAACAGACCCGGTGTTTTTAACCTGGACATTATCACTAGCAGTTGCTCTAGATGCTGCACCACCGATGTGAAAAGTACGCATCGTTAACTGCGTACCTGGCTCACCGATTGACTGAGCAGCAATAACGCCTACTGCCTCCCCGACATTAGCAACATGACCGCGAGCCAAATCTCTTCCGTAGCACTGGCTGCAAATGCCGAAACGCGTTTCACAAGTAATTGGCGAGCGCACTTGAACCTGATCTACGCCACAAGTTTCTAGAATTTCCACCATGCGCTCATTAATAACAGTGCCAGCTTCAACAATAACTTCATTGCTGCCTTCTTTTAAAACGTCTTCGACGAGAACTCGACCCAACACCCGATCGCCAAGTGGCGCAATGATGTCGCCCCCTTCAATAATCGGCGCCATGGTTAGACCTTGATCGGTGCCACAATCATTCTCAGTAATTACGAGGTCTTGGGAAATATCTACCAGTCGGCGCGTCAAATAACCCGAGTTCGCTGTCTTCAATGCCGTATCTGCCAATCCTTTTCGAGCACCATGAGTCGAAGTAAAGTACTGCGATACGCTAAGACCTTCGCGGAAATTTGCCGTAATAGGCGTTTCAATAATTGAGCCGTCTGGACGCGCCATAAGGCCACGCATTCCCGCTAATTGTCGAATCTGCGCTGGAGAGCCTCTAGCACCTGAATCGGCGTAGACATAAACTGAATTAAAAGATTCTTGTTCTTCTTCTTTGCCCTCTTTATTAATAACAGGTTCGCTAGATAAGCCCTCCATCATTGATTTCGCTACAATGTCATTGGCTCGCGACCAAATATCGATAACCTTGTTGTACTTCTCGCCTTGAGTTACAAGACCGGAAGCAAACTGTGACTCAATTTCTTCTACTTCTGAATTGGCCTGGCCGATAATGGCAGCCTTCTCATCCGGAATTACAAAATCGTTAACACCAATTGAAGAGCCCGAACGCGTTGAGTAGGCATAACCCGTATACATCAATTGGTCAGCAAAGATAACTGATTCTTTTAAACCAACATTTCGATAGCAGGCATTCAGAATCTGGGAAATAGGCTTCTTGGCCATCTTCTGATTGACCATCGAGAATGGCAAGCCTTCAGGCACAATATTGTATAGCAACACACGACCTACTGTGGTACCCACAATCTCGCTGTTAGATTCCTTGTTACCTTCATCATCAACAATGACTTCTTGAATGCGCACCTTAATCCGTGCTTGTAAATGCACTTGCTTGGTATCATAAGCACGTTGCACTTCTCTCGCGTCAGCGAAGATCATACCTTCACCTTTCGCATTTACGCGCTCACGCGTCATGTAATATAAACCTAAAACAACATCCTGAGATGGCACAATGATTGGCTCACCATTCGCAGGCGCAAGAATGTTGTTGGTTGACATCATTAGAGTCCGAGCTTCAAGCTGAGCTTCTAAAGTCAACGGTACATGCACCGCCATTTGGTCTCCATCGAAGTCTGCGTTGTAAGCAGCACACACCAATGGATGTAATTGAATCGCCTTACCTTCAATCAGTACTGGTTCGAAAGCCTGAATACCCAGACGGTGAAGCGTAGGAGCACGGTTAAGTAATACTGGGTGCTCCCGAATCACCTCAGCAAGAATATCCCAGACTTCTGCTGTCTCTCTTTCCACCATCTTCTTGGCGGCTTTAATAGTAGTAGCAAGGCCCCGACGTTCTAGTTTACCGAAAATAAATGGCTTAAATAATTCTAGCGCCATTTTCTTAGGCAGACCACATTGATGCAGTCTCAAGGTAGGGCCAACTACGATCACGGAACGACCCGAATAGTCCACACGCTTCCCGAGTAGGTTCTAACGGAATCGACCTTGTTTTCCTTTGATCATGTCAGCCAACGATTTAAGTGGCCTTTTATTAGAGCCGGTAATAGCTCTGCCACGACGACCGTTATCAAGAAGTGCGTCTACTGCTTCCTGTAACATTCGCTTTTCATTGCGAACAATAATGTCTGGAGCATTCAGATCGAGAAGACGCTTCAAACGGTTATTCCTGTTAATTACACGGCGATAAAGATCGTTTAGATCAGAAGTTGCGAAACGGCCACCGTCGAGAGGCACCAGAGGACGCAGATCAGGTGGTAATACAGGCAAAACTGTCATCACCATCCATTCAGGCTTATTGCCAGAATCTAGGAACGCTTCTAGTAGCTTTAACCGCTTCGATAATTTTTTAAGTTTAGTTTCAGAATTTGTCGCAGGAATTTCTTCGCGAAGTCGAGCCACTTCAGCTTCTACGTCCATGTCTTTCATGAGGGCTTGGACGGCTTCGGCACCCATTTTGGCTTCGAATTCATCACTAAATTCTTCCATGGCTTCGTAATATTGCTCATCGGTAAGCAACTGTCCCTTTTCCAAGGTAGTCATACCAGGCTCTGTCACCACAAAAGACTCAAAGTAAAGAATTCGCTCAATATCCCTCAAAGTCATATCAAGCAACAAACCAATTCTTGAAGGTAGCGACTTTAAAAACCAGATATGAGCCACCGGGCTAGCCAGTTCGATGTGACCCATACGGTCACGGCGAACCTTAGAAAGAGCAACTTCTACACCACACTTTTCACAGATAACACCACGATGCTTAAGACGCTTGTACTTTCCACACAGGCATTCGTAATCCTTCACTGGACCAAAAATCTTTGCACAGAACAAACCGTCTCGTTCTGGTTTAAACGTACGATAGTTAATTGTTTCTGGTTTCTTAACCTCACCAAATGACCAGGCTCTGATCATTTCCGGTGATGCTAACCCAATTCGAATGGAATCAAACTCATCAGATGGTGATTGAGATTTAAGCAACCCTAATAGGTCTTTCATTCTATTTCCTCTCCAGCCGCACTCTACAAAGAATGCGGGCTCAAAAATTTATAGTGCAATTCGGATAACACTCATGTCCGATTTTCGAAACCGAATTACTTACTAACATCTAATTCCATATCAATCCCGAGAGACCGTATTTCTTTGACTAAAACGTTAAATGATTCCGGCATTGCAGGCTCCATTCTGTGATCGCCATCCACGATGTTTTTATACATTTTGGTGCGCCCAGCAACGTCATCCGACTTTACGGTTAACATTTCTTGCAGGGTGTAAGCAGCGCCATAAGCTTCTAGCGCCCACACTTCCATCTCTCCGAAGCGTTGGCCTCCAAATTGCGCTTTACCACCAAGTGGTTGCTGAGTTACCAAGCTATAGGAGCCTGTCGATCGAGCGTGCATCTTATCATCAACCAAGTGATTCAGCTTAAGCATGTACATGATGCCAACAGTTACCTGTCGATCAAAAGCGTCACCAGTTCGGCCATCAAAGAGTGTGACCTGACCACTATCATCCATATCAGCTAGCTTTAACATCTCCTTGATTTCCGCCTCTGCAGCTCCGTCGAATACAGGTGTAGCCATCGGTACGCCTTCTCGGAGATTTTCTGCCAGTTCCAGGATTTCCTCGTTTTCAAGGCCTTTGATGTCTTCTGTACGCTGGCCGATTTTGTTGTATACCTCAGTGATGAGTTTACGAACTTCGGTTACTTTCTTTTGCGCATCAATTAATTTACCGATCTTTAATCCAAGTCCTTTCGAAGCAGCACCAAGGTGTGTTTCAAGAACCTGTCCGACATTCATCCGAGATGGCACACCCAATGGATTTAGTACAATATCCACAGGCTCACCTTTTTCATCGTATGGCATATCTTCTACTGGCATGATCACAGAAATAACACCTTTGTTACCATGGCGTCCTGCCATTTTATCGCCAGGTTGAATACGGCGCTTAATAGCAAGATAGACCTTAACAATCTTTAAAACCCCTGGCGCCAAATCATCGCCTTGAGTAAGCTTTTTCTTCTTGTCTTCAAAGCGCTCATCAAGTTCCTTGCTGCGCTCTTTCAACTGCTCTTCTGCACGCTCTAATTGCTTATTCAAAGAATCGTTAGACATTCTTAGCTTAAACCAATCGTCTTGTGGAAGTTCGTTCAAGTAATCATTAGTAACCTTCTGTCCTTTCTTCAATTTGGGAGCGCCAGCCACCACTTTGCCGACAAGCGATTTTTGTAACCGCTCGAAAGTTGCTGCTTTAACAATTCGATATTCATCATCGATGTCTTTTCTAACTTTCAACAATTGAAATTGCTCAATTTCGATAGCTCGTTGGTCTTTTTCGAGACCGTCACGCGTAAAGACTTGAACATCTATTACGGTTCCCTTAACACTTGTAGGAACCCTTAAAGATGTATCCTTAACATCAGACGCCTTCTCACCAAAAATAGCCCGAAGGAGTTTCTCTTCTGGCGTTAATTGGGTTTCTCCCTTTGGAGTGACCTTTCCAACTAGAATATCTCCGGCGTTTACTTCGGCTCCAATATAAACAATACCGGCCTCATCGAGCTTGCTGAGCGCGCCTTCACCAACATTTGGAATATCAGCGCTAATTTCTTCTGAACCAAGCTTGGTATCTCGTGCTACACAGGTTAGTTCTTGTATGTGAATGGTAGTAAATCGATCTTCTTTAACTACTCGTTCCGAAATAAGAATTGAGTCTTCGAAGTTATAACCATTCCAAGGCATAAACGCGATGCGCATATTCTGACCCAAGGCAAGCTCACCCATATCGATGGATGGGCCATCAGCTAGAATATCACCGCGCGCAACGGCATCGCCGTCTTTAACCAGAGGTTTTTGAGAAATACAAGTATTCTGATTCGAGCGGGTGTATTTAGTCAGGTTATAGATATCTACGCCCGCTTCTCCAGCATCCGTTTCTTCATCATTCACACGAACGATAATTCTAGCAGCGTCTACAGATTCAATGACCCCACCGCGGAATGCAACAACACACACCCCTGAGTCGCTCGCGACATTGCGCTCCATGCCAGTTCCCACTAAAGGCTTCTCAGTCTTCAATGTTGGAACAGCTTGGCGCTGCATGTTTGACCCCATTAGTGCACGATTGGCATCATCATGCTCCAAAAATGGAATTAGAGCAGCGGCAACAGATACCATCTGCTGTGGCGCAACATCCATATAGTCCACTTCTTCCCGGGCCTTTAAGGTAGTTTCACCCTTGTAACGCACAGTTACCAGGTTATCTACAAATCCACGCTTCTTATCTAGCTCGGCACTGGCTTGAGCGATAACAAAGTCGCTCTCATCGATCGCCGACAAGTAATCAATCTCATCAGTAACTTTGTTGTTTACAACTTTACGATAAGGGCTTTCTAGAAAGCCGTAGTGATTCGTTCGGGCGTAGGTTGCCAACGAATTGATCAGACCAATGTTTGGCCCTTCAGGCGTCTCGATGGGGCAAACTCGGCCATAGTGAGTCGGATGCACATCGCGCACTTCAAAACCTGCTCTTTCTCGCGTAAGACCGCCTGGCCCAAGCGCTGAAACTCGACGTTTATGCGTAACCTCTGACAGTGGATTGTTTTGATCCATGAATTGAGAAAGTTGACTGGAGCCAAAAAATTCTTTGATTGCCGCAGCAACTGGTTTCGCATTAATCATATCTTGCGGCATTAAGCCTTCAGAATCTGCCATGCTTAGGCGTTCTTTAACCGCACGCTCAACTCGAACCAATCCAACTCTGAACTGATTCTCTGCCATCTCACCCACAGAGCGGATCCGGCGATTACCTAGATGATCAATATCGTCGACAGAACCAAACCCATTGCGGATACCAACCAAAGTCTTAAGCACATCAACAATATCTTCTTTGCTTAGTACTGATTGGCCTTCAGATTCAGGTCGACCTAGTCGTCGGTTAAATTTCATTCGACCAACGGCCGATAAATCATAACGCTCTGGAGCGAAGAACAAATTAGAAAATAGGTTCTCAGCAGACTCCTTGGTAGGCGGTTCACCCGGGCGCATCATGCGATAGATTTCAACCATGGCTTCCAATTTGGAAGTAGTTGAATCTATGCGCAATGTATCAGATACAAATGGCCCGCAATCTAGATCATTCGTGTAGATTGTCTCAAAACCTTTTACACCGGCCTCGACAAATTCAGCGATCAACTCGTCGGTGAGTTCTACATTACAAGGAAATATTACTTCGCCAGTTTCTTCATTGACAATATCTTTAGCGAGCGAAATACCAACTAAATAGTCATTGCTTACAATTAGTTCAGTTAGCTTAGCTGTTTCCATCTGCCTAATATGCCGTGACGTAATGCGGCGTCCTTCTTCCACAATCACTTTACCCTTCTTGTCTTTAACAGCGAAAGTAAGTACTTCACCGCGCAAACGAGCAGGAACCAACTGTAGTTTAATTTCTGGTTCTTGATCTTTCTTTTGAGAAATTTTGAAGGTATTGTTCTCGTAGAACATTCCTAAAATTTCCTCAGAGCTATATCCCAAAGACCTCAAGAGTATAGTCGCAGGTAATTTACGGCGACGATCGATTCGAACATAAACCATATCTTTAGGATCAAACTCAAAGTCTAACCAAGAGCCACGGTAAGGTATTACTCGAGCGGAATAGAGTAATTTGCCTGAGCTATGAGTTTTTCCACGGTCATGATCAAAAAATACACCAGGCGATCTATGCAATTGTGATACAACAACACGCTCGGTACCATTAATCACAAAAGTACCAGAATCAGTCATTAATGGGATTTCACCCATATAAACTTCTTGCTCTTTGATATCTTTAATAGTTTGAGTTGTTGATTCTTTATCATAAAGAATCAACCGGACTTTTACGCGCAGAGAAACCGAATAAGTCGAACCTCTCAGCTGACATTCTTTTACATCAAAAGCGGGTTTTCCTAAGTCGTAGCTCACATACTCCAGAACTGCTTTACCGGAATAGCTGACAATAGGAAATACAGATTTGAACGCGGCGTGTAAGCCTTGATCTAAGCGTTCCTCGACTGAGGTGCCAGCCTGAGTAAATTGTCTGTAAGAATCGATTTGGATAGACAACAAATAAGGAATATCCATTGCGCTTGGCAGCTTTCCGAAATTCTTACGAATACGTTTTTTCTCTGTATACGAATAGGCCATGTTGTGTTCCTAGCGTTATGTACTCTCAACAAATGCGGTTTGCATTAGTAATTACTGCTGACAGATTTACTCTGCCAATTTTGACAACAGTTACAGCATCAAACATCCGTTATCGGGAATTCTTCTCCGACAAAAAAAATCCACACAGACTAACGCCAAGCATAAAAAATGCTTGGCGTAAATCGTGTTATAACTGTCGCTTCTTACTTAAGCTCAACGGAGGCGCCAGCTTCTTCCAGTGCTTTCTTGGCTTCTTCCGCTTCTGCTTTTGGTGCAGCTTCTTTAATAGTTGAAGGCGCTCCATCTACAAGCTCCTTGGCTTCTTTCAAACCAAGGCCCGTAATCCCTCGAACTGCTTTAATGACGTTTACTTTCTTCTCGCCTGTCGCTGCAAGAACAATATCAAACTCGTCTTTTTCTTCAGCTGGGGCAGCATCGCCACCAACCGCGGCAACAGGTGCAGCAGCAACAGCCGCAGCTGCTGAAACGCCGAATTTTTCTTCCATTGCTTCAACTAGCTGAACAACATCCATTACTGACATATCAGCAATTGCATCTAAAACTTCTTCTTTAGATAGAGCCATAACTCTTATCTCCTAAACTAAAAATTAATTAAACACGGTTATTAATGAAATTAGGCTGCTTCCTGCTTCTGATCTCTCACTGCCGCAACGGCACGAGTAACCTTGGAAGGAACTTCATTCACTGTACGTGCAAGTTTCGTTACTGGTGCCAACATGACACTCATTAACATGGATCTAGCCTGATCAAGGGTTGGTAGTTTCGCCAATACGTCGATCTGATTAGCTTCCAGTAACTTGCCTCCTACAGAAAGTGCCTTTATCTCAAACTCTTTATTTTCTTTTGCAAAATCCTTAAGCACACGAGCAGCGGCTCCGGGATCTTCTTGAGATAATGCGAGCAGAGTTGGGCCTACTAAAACTTCTTGAATACACGCGAACTCAGTATCTTCTACCGCTAACTTCAACAATGTGTTGCGAACGACGCGAAGATAAACCTTATTTTCTCGTGCAGTTTTTCGAAGTGCAGTAAGCTCGTCTACGTTGACCCCGCGATAATCAGCGAGCACAGCAGACATGGCACCAGCAGCAGCCTGATTGACCTCCGAAACGATTAGTTTCTTGTCTTCAAGTCCAATAGCCACTTGTTTTAACCTCACTTAGTTGAACCGTTGCCAGTTCAGTTAAAAGTACTCAAATAACAAGTACCCGTTCTGTTTGGTGATAAGATTCCCAGACGACAGTCTGGGTCTGGTTTCACCATCTGCGTAGGAAATTAAGAGCTAGCGACTTCAATCTGCTGTCTCGCCTACGGTCTTTGATGGAATCACCACTAGGCGATTACCACAAAGTCATTGGAGAACTAGAACATTCTAGTTCTCGAAATTTCAGTTTTTATTAAATCGTTAGAGACGATTGATCAATTAAGAGGCCAGGTCCCATAGTCGATGACAACACTACCTTCTTTATAAAGACACCTTTTGCTGAAGAAGGTTTTGACTTCTGCAAGTCAGCAATTAGTGCTTCAAGGTTTGATCTCACCGCGTCACCATCGAATCCAACTTTGCCAATACCCCCGTGGACAATGCCATTCTTGTCAGTTCGATAACGGACCTGACCCGCTTTAGCATTTTTAACAGCAGTTTCCACATCAGGAGTCACTGTACCTACTTTAGGATTTGGCATTAATCCTCTTGGGCCAAGTACCGTTCCTAATTTGCCGACAACACGCATTGCGTCTGGAGTAGCAATGACCACATCGAAATCTAGGTTTCCACCTTGGATAGACTCCGCTAAGTCTTCGAAGCCCACAATATCAGCACCCGCTGCCGTAGCTTTGTCGGCATTAGCGCCTTGGGCAAAAACGGCGACTTTTACATCTTTGCCTGTACCGGCAGGCAAAATGGTGGAACCTCGAATAACTTGATCAGATTTACGTGGATCAACACCAAGATTTATTGCGACATCTAGTGATTCGGTAAATTTTCCGGAAGCAAATTCAGATATTAGAGATACCGCTTCATCAATCGAGTAGTTTTTCCCTATTTCGATTTTTTCAGCCATTTGCTTTCGTCTTTTGGATAGCTTTGCCATTTTAATCTACCCCCTCGACTTCAATTCCTGCACTGCGCGCACTTCCAGCGATTGTTCTAACTGCCGCATTCATATCTGCCGCAGTGAGATCAGCCATCTTTTGCGTCGCTATATCTTCTAGCTGGGCCCGATTTACTTTGCCTACTTTTTCAGTATTTGGTCGTCCGCTACCTTTTTTCAAACCCGCAGCCTTGCGCAGCAATACAGATGCTGGTGGAGTTTTGGTAATAAAGGTAAAACTTCGATCCGCATAAACTGTTATCACTACCGGAATTGGTAATCCAGGCTCAATCCCCTGAGTCTGAGCGTTAAACGCCTTACAGAAATCCATTATGTTCACACCATGTTGCCCAAGCGCTGGACCAACAGGTGGACTTGGATTGGCTTGTCCAGCGGCAACTTGCAGCTTGATATAAGCCAGTACTTTTTTAGCCATTGATAAATCTCCTATTTGGGTACGAGCGCTTAAAGCTTCTGAGGCCTATTCAGACGCTCAAATTAAATTAAATGAGCTATCTGTTTAATTATCTAACCTCAGGGATTTCAGCTCCCCGGCGTTTTTCTTCTTATTAAAAGAAGAGATTCGACTTTTTACATGCTCATGAAACTGGCTAGTTCCAAGAACACAATGTAGCTAGCTTTTCTCCACTTGGCCGAACTCAAGTTCAACTGGTGTAGATCTTCCAAAAATTAATACTGCAACGCGAAGGCGGCTCTTTTCATAGTTGACCTCTTCAACGGTACCAGTGAATCATTAAATGGGCCATCAGTAACACGAACCATTTCTCCTGGCTCATAAATTGTCTTATGAGTTGGAGTCTCTTCACTATCCTCCATTCTCTGAAGGATCTTGTTTGCTTCTTTATCACTAATTGGAGCAGGTCTTTCTGCTGTTCCACCGATAAAACCCATAACCCTTGGGGTCTCTTTAACTAGATGCCAAGTGTCATCATTCAATTCCATATGTACTAGGACGTAACCAGGAAAGAATTTTCTTTCACTCTTACGTTTTTGACCTGCCCGTATCTCAAGCACTTCTTCTGTGGGCACGAGCACATCGTCAAAGTAATCATCCATACCCGAAAGACTGATACGTTCTCCCAGTGCATGCATCACCTTTTTTTCATAGCCCGAGTAGGCGTGGACTACATACCACCGCTTAGCCATTAATTCCCTCTACGTGATAAAGGATGAAATTACACCACCCAGAAGTGCATCGAGCAGCCAAAGAATTATTGCCACAATAAAAATGACAATTAAAACTACTATAGTTGTCTGCGTGGTTTCCTGCCTGGTAGGCCAAACGACCTTGCGAATTTCCACCCTCGCCTCTAAGCAAAGATTTACAAAAGAACGTCCCCTGTCTGTTTGTGCCGCAATCCAGCCTGCCGCGCCGGCAGCGATCAATAACCCAATCGTTCTAAAAAACAAAGATTCAGCCGAAAAATAGGAATTTCCGTAAACTCCCACGGCCACAATAATGGCTACGATTATCCACTTAACCAAATCCAGGTTATTACCTTCGCTATCAAATTTTTCTGACATTAGTTTGTCTATTCAAGCCTTAATAGTTAGCAGTACTCATATTTTTCTGCCTGCCTTTAAGTGGCAGGCCAGGAGGGAATCGAACCCCCAACCTGCGGTTTTGGAGACCGCTGCTCTGCCAATTGAGCTACTGGCCTACATCAACTCGATACTATTCAATTCTTTTCTCTAAACGTTTCGTTAATCTTAGCAACACTCAGTTGCTCGAAGATTAGCGTGTCGAGAAACAATCTCCCATCAATTGCTCTTATTGACTCGAGAACTCGACTCCTCAAGGATCGCAATCCTATCCAATCTTAATAAATCTGCTGTTATACGCGTATCCCGTTGAGACGACAAAGCCAGCGCACCTTTTTGGGTGTGCTGGCTTAACAATTTATTAACTGAAATTATTCGATTATCTTAGCGACAACGCCGGCACCAACTGTGCGCCCACCTTCACGAATAGCGAAACGTAACCCTTCATCCATCGCAATCGGTGCAATCATTTCAACTGTCATTTTAATGTTGTCACCT
>Ga0206688_10859785_pt1 | contig 68641 bp, 1 predicted proteins | sample M180m12015metaT_FD_159666 | JGI IMG/M metagenome (GOLD analysis project Ga0206688, IMG submission 159666) | Metatranscriptome of ammonia-oxidizing marine archaeal communities from Monterey Bay, California, United States - M1 80m 12015... | ecosystem: Environmental > Aquatic > Marine > Intertidal... | reverse complement strand
GTTGATAATTTAGCAATTCCACCGTTGCGATTGTCACCGTCATCTGTCACACGAATGACTAATGATTTGAGACCCGCAATTAAAAAGTCATTGGTCCAACAATTACCATTCTTTTGTTTGGTACTTGCTGGACAAGTACATCCGGCCACTTTAAATTTACCGGCTGGTACAACACAATCATTGCCAGTAGCCGAATCAATTAATTTATCACAATTAGGACAACCGTAGGAACGTGAACTACCGTCTTGTTTCGTTTCAAGTGTATCTGCATTTGGTCCAACTCTGACTTTTAATTGTCCAGTAGCACCATTCATGGCAAACTCACCATTGGTATCACCACTTTCTAATGTAAACGTCAACGCATCACCGTAACCATCATCTCCATTGTCTTGATCGGTAGCAATAATTGGTGTACCTACTCTGTCACCGATTTGATAGTTGTCAATAATGTTACGGTACTGTGCCAAGATGACTGGTGCTTCATTGACATCTATTACAGTGACACGCATGGTTTGAATGGCTTGAAATTCACCGTCACTGACTTGTACAACAACATTCCATAATGGATACTCTTCAAAATTCAATACACCATCTTTGTGAACGGTTACAATACCAGTGTTGGCATTAATTTGAAAGGTATTGAATTGATTTGTTACTTCTGCATAACTTGGTTTTTGTGAAACTAACGCATACGTTAATGCTGCTTCGTCACCGAAATCCACATCTTTTGCTTGAAGTACACCGCCATCAATCTCTACATCTTCAGGTTCATTTTCAGTAATGGAACGAGCGTAACTAATTCCTTGCACCCAGTAAGGTGGTTCGTTAATGTCTGTCAATGCAATCGTCACTTTCGCTTGATCTGTCAATGCACCTTTACCTGTATCTACTACTTCAATGGTCAAGACGTGTTTTTGATCCGCAGCTCTTTCGTAATCTAATAAATTAACTACTGTTAATTGACCAGCTGTAAAGAAATCGAAAGCAAATTTTCGTTCATCGTCGCCAGCTAAAATGCGCCAAGCTAATTTTTGTCCTTGTGGTTCAGTACCCGTGTTATCAATATCTGTAGCTACAAGTGGTGAACCTGCACCGGTCCATGTTTGGAACATACCAGTAATATCAACTGGACCACGTTTAGCACCGATTGGATAATCGAGTGGTACATTTTCTGGAACAGACAACGCTTGGTCGTTGACTACGGGTGCTTCGTTGACGTTAATGACAGTGACTTGCACTGCTTTGGTCGTCGACAATGGGTTAGGACGATTCATTTCAGTAGCTGTCATAATGACAACATAAACATCTTGCGTCTCAAAATTAAATTTATTTTGACGAACTGAAAATTGTCCAGACAAAGTATCAAAATTAAATAATGGAGAAGGAGCTTTAAAATATTCAAAACAATTTTGACGTAGCATACCATCGAAATCAGTGTAACACCATGGTCCATCTTCGTCGTCGTCTGGATTACGACAGAAACTGTGATCTCCATTGTTGCCTACAATAGATCGGTAGACTGTATTTTTCCATGACAAACATGCAGTACCATCTTCACTCTCCGCTTTGTTACCTGCATATTCCAAACCGCGTTGTTGTGCACCCCAAGAAGAGGCACCTTCGTACCATCCAGCAATAGAGAAAGAGACTAAATCTCCATCATCATCCGGTGCCGGTACTGGATCACCAATGTCGGTGCCCGGTACACTGTTTTCATCCACATTGCAAGTGTATCCTTCTAATCTAGGTGCTTCATTGACATCAATCATATGAATTTCTTGCACAGTAAATCCAGTCAATGGATTTGCTGGTGCAATTTTCATCATAGTAATACCGGTTGTAGTACGATATCCTGAATCGGTTATAGTTGAATAGGCAAATTCCATTGGCATCGTGTAACAACCACCATTGTTGATTGGATCGTAGTGATAACCTTTGCAGCAATGGTTTGCGGGTGTAGCAGTCGTACAAGGTGATTGCGATTCACAGACTAATTGACACGCTGCTTCACTTGCAACATTGTCTTCATAGTTTTGTTTCGCATCCATCTTATAGACGTCGGTTGAAGCATCATCGATAGATGAACCAAGACCTTTCATATTACATTTATTGGAATAAATGGAGTTTGGTTGAGATTTAGAACCGCCACATCTACCACCTTGTGACAAACCAAAGTAATCAAATCCTCTCATACTGGCGGCTTGTGCACATCTTTGAATTGGTTGTTCACGTCCTACTTGTGGAATTGGTCGAATAGTATCTGCTTCGGTAATGTCGCCATCGGAAGATGGTTTTCCCATTTCAAACAAACGATCTACATCTTCTTGTTTCAAAGCACGATGCCAAGAAGCAGCAGAGCGAACCCATCCTTTAAAGAAGTTGTCGTTGTTGCTGGCTTTTGGATTACAGTACTCCCAACGACTGTTGCGATCCGTAGTGTAACACCAAATTCCTCCTGGTTCATTGTCTGGATTACGACAGAAATTATGATCACCGACACCTTTGTTTGGATAATTAGAATTAGTACGACTGTGACGGTGTGGTGATTGATCTGTCCATTTTTGACAAGTACGTCCACTGTTAGCTACATTTTGACAACCACGGTAACCATGTTCACGTGAACCTCGAATACCTTCATCGCAACTGTTTTCACCTCCAATTCTAAAAGTATCACGATGTACATTAGGTACACCTGCTTTACCAGAAACAGTACCCGTACGTTCACCGTCACGAAAGACTTGTTTGTTACCGGAAGCATCCACTGTAACAACAATATGAGTCCATTTATTTTGAGTCAAATAGTTAGCTGTGTTTTGTGAGAGTTCACTACGTGTACCATCCACTGCAAATTTCATTGAACCCGAAGCTTGGGAATGTGCCATAATGCAACTACTAGAACCACCTTCAGCACAAATACTAAACAACCGTGCATTCTCTGGCGTTTCGTCTTTGTATTTAACCCACATGGCAAAAGAAAATTCATTGCCAAAAGCAGGATATCCACCAAAATCAACGTATTGTTGATCTCCAGTGGCGGCTGAATTGTCTTGATTTAATTTCAAACCGTCTTGGTCACACGATGGCAATGCACCACCTGCTTTACTCGTTTTAAACATACCGTTCATGTCTCCTACAATATCTTTACCAGTACAATCTGTATCGTCAAATGTCCAAGAATGTTTCACACCAGGTGCTGCCATAGTATCGGAAGCAGGTTGTGGTAATACAGTAGAGACCGTTGAATCTTGTTCTAAATCTTCCCATCCATTCGCAGTTTGTACATCGTTGCCGTAACATTCAACATGTTTGTATGAGTGTGGAAGCATGGTGCCTTTGACTAATGTAAATTCTTGTGTTGGTAATAAACCAATATCAGTACATGTAGCAGTTAACATGAATGGAGCTTTTTTACCGTTCAAATCTTCTGGACGAGTTTCATAATTAAAGAAACGTTTGCCACCATTTTTAATGGAAATTTGTCCAGTCACAGAATCAATTTTAAATCTTTCTTCTTCGTTGCCACGTGTTAATGACCAACTCAATAAATGTGAATGGCCACCATCAATATCCGAACCTGTCATTGGTTTACCAACTAAAGTATCGACCAATGAATTTTCACGTACGGAAACGGGCTGTGGTTTATCAGCAATTGGATTTTCATTGACATCAATGACATGCACACCTACTTTGGCTACCATGTTGGCACCATCTTTATCGGTAATTTGAATATCTAATTCGTAATCAATTCTATTTTCATAATCTAATTTAGGATCCGAGACACGCAATTGACCATTGCAAGCTTCAATAGCAAAAAGACCTAAATCATTACCAGCTACAATCGTATACGCCAATTCGTCTTCCGCATCTACATCTGTACCAACGACCCAATTACCAATAAATGTATCTTTTGGCATGTTTTCTTTCACGTAACGATGCGTATCTAAGAGAAGTGGTACTTCGTTGACATTTTTAATACGAATGGTGATCGTCTCTTCGTGAGACAAACGACATCTGCCATCGTTTTCAAACAATCCATTGTAATCTACGTCACACGGTGATGGTGTCGTACCATCTACACGGTAACCGTCATCAATTGCACCGACTACAATAGTATACGTAGTACGTTCTTCGTAATTGAGGTAGGCTTGGTCAACTGTCAACTGCGCTGTTTCAGCATCAATTTGAAATCCTTTTGAACCTGCATTCATATCTTGATCACGAATGTAATAACGAAGACGAGCGGTTTGTCCACCGTCAACATCACTAGCAAAGACTGGATCACCAATTGCAACACCTGGACGAGAAGAAAAGACAACCGTATATTCTGAAGCATCTGAACGTCCATCTACTAAATTAGCAGTGGCACCCAAACACTCTTGATTTCCATTCACTAAACATAAAGCACCAGTATCTGAACCAGTAGTCCATTCACTTTTTTTAAATTTTTGATAGTCACGTCTACCTGCAATGCAAGTTTCGACTTGCAATCCTTTTGCACCATCATTTCCAAGACACAACGATTTAGCATCCGTAATGCGAAGACGTCCATCTGTACTGAAAGAAAATTGTTGTCTTGGTGCTGGTCTAGCAGTACTACATTGCGATACAGTTACTGCATCACCGTCTTTTGGATCGGAAGGTACAGTAATACAACTTTGAGAACCAGCGACACGAATTTCCATGGCGGGTTCAGTTTCTTCTGCAACGGATAACTCTTGAATAGGTACAACAGGTGCTTCGTTGACATCGGCAACCATAATAGTTAACGGTACCGAATGTTCCATAGGTGGAGAAGCACTGTCTTTGACAAAGACAGTCACGTCAAAGGAAGAAACAGCTTCAAAATTAAGAACCGCACCGTTAATAACAGAGACTTGTCCAGTTTGTCCGTTGATTGTGAAACGACGTTCTTGTCCAACCATCCAATAGGTAAGTCGTTGACTGGCATCGACTTCGGCGGCTGAAATTCTGGAACCCACTTTAGTTCCCGCTTTGCTGTTTTCTGGCACCACACGTACTTCACGCATTGCAAATTTAGGTCTTTCATTGACATCACCAATACGTACTTTAATATTATTTTCGTGCGATAAACCACCGAGATCTTCGACACGTACACGTATAGTATATTCTCTTACTGTTTCAAAATTGAGAGCAGCTTGTGATTCGACACGAATTTGTCCATTCGTTTCATCCATGACAAAAGCAGTATTACCAAATCCACCTTCTTTCGTGAAAGATCCATCCATTTCAGTCGTTGCAATCGTATCCGATTTATCGGACAAAGACATAGCAAAACCCCACGATCCACCTTGATCTTGCGTTTTAACAAGAACACGATTTACGCCGGGTTGAAGTGTCACAGCCACAACTTGATCAATGGAATCACCGTAACAGTGATCCGTAAATTTCGAGGCAACCATGTCACCATTGAACCACACCATGTGTCCATCGTTGGAACTGAAACGAAGTTCAACAGAACGTGGCGTTGAACGTGAATTGACTAAATAGGTCATTGCGTAAGACTGTTCACCAGTACAAATTAAATTATCACATTTGGATGGATTAATGGAACCCACACCAAAATAGTGACAATCTAAATCAATACCTTTGCTGTTGCAGCCATTGCCACAAGACGAAGTCATTTCACACATGTCTTTGTAAGCGGTCCACGTTTTACCTCCCATTTTTTTACCTGCAACCGCCCAAGCACTAGGTTCTTTGTCTTCGATACGTGAAGAGGTATCTACTTTATTACCGTTGGCCAATCGATCAAATTGATGTGGTCCTTCTTTACTATCACCTAATATTAACCACGCTGAAACAAATCCTTGATCATCTAATCCATCACATTGTGGCACTTCACCGTCAATAATAGTGTATTTAAGTCCACGCCATGGTGCTTTAGTATCTTGATCGGTAGCAACTACCACAGCACCGACAAGACTAGTTTTATCACTGTTTTCATCAATTAATTTGATTTGTCCAGATGTAATAATAGGTCCATCGTTGACGTCTTCAATTAATACAGTGGCCGTACCTGTATTGGACAAAGAAGCACAATTGGTTTGTCGACGTCCACATGGTCTAGCTACATCGCTGACTTTGACAGTCAAGGCATAGGAAGAAATGGATTCGTAATCGGTCAATGGTGCACCGGTGGTTGTAATTTGACCAGTTTCAGAATGAATGGCAAATTCACTTGGTGCACCGACAAAAGCATAAGTTAATTTATCACCGGCATCGATATCTTTACCTTGGACGACAGCACCACAATTAGTGCCTCTTGGAGACATTTCTTTGACGGAACGGGTTGTATCAGGGAACCAAGGTCGTTCGTTCACGTCGTGAATGTATACAATGGTTGAATTAGCACGTGCAAGATTACCTAAACCACTGTCCGTAGCAAGAATAGACAACTCAAATTTAGATTGATATTCAAAATTTAAATTAGCAGAACCCGACAAAGACAAGACACCTGTCACTGAATTAATAGCAAATTGATTGTTGACATTACCAGCAACAATGCTGTACGCCAACGTTTGTCCTTTACGAACATCGGAAGGTGAACCAACATATCCAAGTACACCTGGATAATTCGTGTTGCCAATTGGATGTACAAAAGAGCCAAACGTAACCCAATGATTGTCCGTTTCATGACTTAAATCATGCATTTCAACACCACGACTGTTTTCGTCGACGTGAACTACATATTGATACATTTCAGGTGGATCGTTGGATTCAATGACTTGTACATTAAATGTAGCAGTATCAGTCAAACCAGTTGGATCCGTAGCTGTCACTTCAACTGGAAAGAAGAACGTTTGGAAACATCCAACACATTTGCTGTACGTACAGCAAGTTGTCCAGTATATCTATCAATTGTAAACAAAGCCATTGCGCAATACGCTGCATGTACATCTCCTCGTCCAGCATGTTTTTCTAAAGTATCTTTATCATTTGTTCCTCCTGTTACTGTAGCACTACTACCTGTACCAGTAGATAAACCACTTTCACCAACCGTGTAATGCGAGTAACAGGGAGGTCCAGTGACCGAATACACCAAAGCAAGATCTCCAGAACGTTCTGCTGTACCGACTGGTCCAGCTTGTATGCGCATATGGTTAGGCATTTCAGCGTTGGAGGATTTCGCTACGATTTTAAGACCGAAACGTGTTGTCGATGGAAGACGTACTGGTGTTGTTTTAGTCATGTCGTTGGAATGTCGAGACAAGAAGATGTATTCTTCCTCGCCGTCTTGACGAATGAAAAAGTCCATGTAATCTGTGGCATCCGCACCATTCGAAGCATCATGTTTCGTTGTTAAATCAAAGAACCAATCTGCTGAATAAGGTAGTTCCAAATTTGCTTCGTAAATACCGTTTTGGCAATCACCTAAACGAATACCAAGACCTTTTTGTTGCACATCGTAATCATAGGAAGTGACTACATTGCCACCTTCGTCAATCGAACCAATCACATACATGCGATCGACCACCGTAGTGACCTGTTTCGCATTTTCCTCGGCAGTTGGCCAACGTGCTACTAAAGCACCACGTTTAGCACTAGTTGTCGTTTCGCGAACAACACCGGCACATTCATCACCCATTTTAGCACATTTATTATACAATGCATCAAGTCCCATGCCCGATTCAAAATTGCCATGCCAGGAAGGTACAGCTGTATCGGTAACGGAACCGTAGAAAGTAACACGTGCAATTGAGCAGAATTTGTCGGTCTTATCTGCTACACCAGTTGGTTGAATACGCCATTGTGTCGATGGTGCACCAATGAAACCGTAGTTACCACCGAATTTTTTAGTTTCACCAGCATTTCCAAGATCTGTGTAAGTGACTACATCTTCAAAAGCACCCGTAGCATCGTTCTTACGTTGAACAGTTACACCACCACACACATTGCCACCATTAGTGACATCAAGGGAAGTGACTTGAAATTTAGTACCAGGATTAGTAGCATGTTCAAAGGTCAAATGACTGTTTGATACTGCACCAGCACCTTTAGCACCGTGTTGTCCTAACTGAATACCATCTGAACCACGAATAGATCTTGGATCAACCGAAGTAGATTCATCTACAATTAATCTACCACCTTCTGAATCTTTCATTGCAATTTGTCCCTTAGATTTACTTGAAGATTCAGCTGCTTCAATGATATCTTTCCAAGATGCAACTGTACCTACTTGACCTACATCACCAGCAGTTTTACATTCTTCTTGAGTCATAAATTTATCGTAGACATTCACACGTGTCAATCTACCTTCATAGGCTTGATTTTTGTCGAAACATCCACCATCACAATCTTGCTCTTGACCCAATACAAAAACACCTTGCGCCCACATGTTTTGTTTGTATCGTGATCCAGAACCACGGAATTTTTTACCAAGAGTTCCATCTAAATAAACCATACCTTGTCCTTTTTTCCACGTCATACATACGTGGTGCCATTTTCCATCTGCAAATCCACGTGTAGCAGATCCTTGTCCATTGTGACGGTATGCGGCAGGTGCATCAATGTTGTAAAGAAGGAAAGCATTGTTTTCTCTATTTTTAGTGCGTGTAGAGTATGAAAATGGTGTGTTGCCACCTTTTGACCGAACATTTTCATGATTAAACCAAGCAGAAACAGTAAAGGATGAATACCAAGAGGTTGGTGTTGCTGAATTATGATGTTTACCCAAATTAGTAATTTGAATACGTGGATAGGTACGTCTTTTGGAACCACCTTGTTTCCATACTAAATCTTTACCATCCCATGGATCGACGCTGGCTTGCGACGATTCAATTGTTGCGTCACGTACCCAGACACTCATAATTGATGGAATGACACGTGTACCTGCAACATCCATAGTACCTACATATTTATCTTTTGGTTCTGCACGATCCGAACCAAAATACAATGCTCTGTAATCTTTTCTCGATGAATCCTCCATATCCCACTCACATCCGTTGTCAAGAGTTGTAGCAGTAGTGCTGTCTCCAGTTGGCATAACAAACATGGAAGCCATGCAAGTTTTTTGGAAATTGAACGTGACGGCACCGCCAGATGGATAAGATTTTTTGTAAATGTTCCATGCAATAGCATCCGAACCATGTGTAAATGTAACCGTTTCGTCGGCTACTTTAGTAAATCCAGTAGGAGCACGTTCATCACTTGGATTGGCACTGGTAGCACCACCGTAGACACGAGTATCTACGATGACATAGACATCTGCACCTTCTTCTAAATTCATATTGACAGTCTCGGTATTTTTGTCATTGTCACCACGAATATAAATAGCACCGGTATATTTTGTTGGGAAATCAACAAGTGTATAATCACGATTTTGTGCATATTTGACTCCTTTGTACAAAGTATCAATCTCCGTTGCAACACCTTCAACAGATGCATAGGAAGAAACCTCCAAGATTGCTGGAGCAATCAAACCATACGTTGCCATGGAGGCAGCACCCAGATTTTTACGAGTGTACATATTAGTTGGAAGACCACAGTTTCCTTGAATACAATTGACTTGAGTACGAACCCATGAAGAATCTTTACAGGTCGATTCAATAAATTGAACAAATACAACTGCTTTAGAGACTGCTTTGACAGCAAATTTAGCATCGCCTGGTGCAGCATAGCTCTTTTTGTAAATGGGCCAATTGGTTTCCGTACCACCACTGGAATACGTCAATGTTTCAGTGCCATCTGCAACAAAACCATTTGGTGCATTGGATCCAGTTTCAACTGCAATGTAGACAGTAGCAGGTTTTTTAAGTTTCAAATGAATATTCTCCGTCGATTTATCTTTGTCACCTCTTAAAAGTAAAGAACCACCATATTTTTTGGTATTAAATTTAGTAAATGTACCGGCACCACCATCGTTAGTCGCATATTTGACAGTTGGTTCCAAAACATCTAATTCCGTTGGTGCAGCTACTGATCCACCACCTAAAACATCGACCCACATTTTTCTACCGTTAATGTTACATCCAGTATTCTTAGACGCCTGAACACCTGCATTGTTTTTAGGCATAACCAAACCAACACGTTCACATTGATCACGACATTGAGTGAAAGTCATTGAATTGCCTCTAATACCACTTGGTTTACAGGTACATGTGTTTTTGTTGCAACGACGGTTGTTGGAAGTACAACCAATTCCTGCCCAGCAAACTTTATTTGGAGATCCACAACCACTGTTACAAATAGAAATACCTTTTTTATTGTCGGCACTGACGCAACGACACCATGCTTTGTAAGAAGCTGGTCTTCCACTTGCTTTACCCCATCGGGCACCTCGATTGAGAGTAGAACCAGCAGTGGAAGATCTTCCAGCTTGAGAAGCATACGCCACGACTTCCAAGTAATTTGTACTGGACGTTGCATCGTAGTTGGTATCAATAATAGCAATGTCTGGTGTGACTGGAAGTGCGTATTTGACTGCTTTCTCGAAAGAAGCAATACCACCTTTAGCACTTGCTTGACTGGTCCATGCTACTGCAATTTCTTTCGATGAACGAAGAAGATCAGCTGACACACTACTGACCCAAGCCGCACCATCTTTGTTTGCACTGATTTCAACACCGGAAGTAGCAGTGGCAAGTGAACCAAACTGACCTTTAGGTCCGTATGCCACCATTGTCCATCCACCACCATCCGTTGACAAATCACAATACACAACGTTCTTACCTGCAAGAGTATAGATACCACTGGTAGCAGTTGGACGATTGATATTTAATTCCGAACAAGAAGCAGGCAATTTAGGAGAAGGCATACGTGTAAGTTCGTAGACTGACACAGTGGTTGGACCACCTCTACCTTCTGAACATTGAACATCAGTCACTTGTTTAGTACCAACAGGTACTGGAACAGTTTCATCTTTGTAAACGCAAGCTCCGTTTAACAAACCAAATTGACCTTTTGGTTTTTTTGAGACCATATCGTAATCTACCACTGTTTTGGTAGCTTTGGCAGCAGCAGCACAGGTGCCGACGGGATCTACACGAGAAAGTACAGGCACCTCGTTCAAAATGTTACGCACACGTTGCGTAATTTTAATATCTGATGCATGTACATAATTGGCCAAATATTTCCAACTGGAATCGGAACGTTGTGTAACTTTCCAAGCGTAGACTTCATGTGCTCCAACATATCCTGGAGTACCAGTACAATCTTCGGTAAACAAGAAACATTCATCGTTCAAACCGTTGCGTGAAATGTATTCGGCAACAACACACGTTGCAGAGACAGCACACGCTTCTTGACAAGTCAATGCTTCCCATTCAGTACCAGCACTATCCATAACACCAGCGGTCACACGTTTGGAAGCCGCTGAGAATCCACAATATGTTTTTGATTGAGGTGTAACAACAGTAGTAAATGTATTACCACCATTAGTACCATCTGAAAAGCATCCAACTGTTCTGTATGGGCGTGCAAGTGAAGACGCAGCAGGTTCTCTGCCAAGACTTGGTACAAATGCATGCGCAGAAGAAGCAATGGATAATTTATCAGTAATATCATCTAACCAACCACCAGTACGAACAGTAGTAAGAGCTGCTGGACCACGAACGACCTTGGCTGCTCTAGTAAATGGTTCTTTACCGACTTGCATCATACAAGAAGTGGTGTTGACAATGCCAACGGAACCTTTACCTACCATTTTATTTGCACCTTGCCACAATTCTACATTGGCATTGGAAACAACGATATCTTGATCAGTGGCGGCAACTGGTTGACCAATAAAAGAACCTCTCCATGCATTTTCCAAAACAGAACCAGTAAAATCAGTGACATATTTAGGTGCTTCACTCACATCACGTATATTAATACGGAAATCAGTAGCAATCTTTTCACCATCGGAATCAGTTGCTTCAATGGTTAAGAGATGCGTATCATCCATTTCATGGTCTACCATGTTTTTAGCTACTTTAATAGTAGCCACACGAATTTTACCATCTGCAACTCGAGCGTCAGCAGCATCGGATTCTAATAATTTAAAAATACCAGCGTCGTTACCAGCAATAATAGCATACGTATTGGTATCTCCTTGATCCACTGTATCTACAGCTACGGAACCAACAACGGTATCAATGGCTGAGTTTTCGTCTAGAATAGCACCGTAAACAATGCTAGCGAAGCCGTCTTCAGCAGTATATTTAATCACTGTTGATTTAGATAAGAATGGTGGACTTAATTGTTGTGAATCGGAACCATCGGCTGGATGAAACATTGGTTTTTCATTCACATCAATGACACTTACAGTCATGAAATTTTCACCCCATGCACCACCAGCATCGGTTGAGCGCACCGTAATTCTGTAATGTACACATGGAAGTGTAGTACAGTAGCGATGTTGACGTAAATGTTCATAATTCAATGAAAAAGTATCGTCTTCGTTGTATGCACGTAAGACTGTGATTTGTCCAGTAGTAGGTTCAATGCGAAAGATTGGATCACCAATAACAAAACAAGATGTACCTCTACATCCTTCTAATTTACTAATGGTAAATGTAGGTACAGCGTAGTACCCTGCATCTTCGTCGACGGAAATAATTGGTGTTCCAACCAAAGCACCTTCCGCTGAGTTCTCTTTAATTGTTCTGGATTGTGGTGTTAAAGAAGCAGGTTCGTTTACATCAATCAATTCAATAGTCAATGGACCACTGTTTTTCAAACCAAATTCATCTACTACAGATACGGTCAAATTATATATTTTCATCGTTTCGTAATCCAATGGTTTATCAGTACGAGAGACCCAAGCACCTGGACGATCGACGTAGACTTGACCTGTTTCTTTATTAATAGCAAATTTACCTTCGTCATCTCTTGGTTCAATCAATGCATAAGTCAATGTAAATCCAGCATCTGGATCTGTACCTGCATCCACCAGTAAGAAACCTACTTTATCACCCATAGCTGAATTTTCTTTGACGTAACGTGTAGCACCATTAAATTTAGGAGCTTCGTTCAAATCAACCAAAGTTACTACCACCGTAGTACTATCTATCATGGCTTTAGGTTTGCCACCGTCCATTACACTGATCGTTAAACGCACTTGTGGCATTTGTTCGTAATCAAGAGCTGTTGGATCACAGACATACAAATCAGCTACGGTTGGTTTTTTGAAACAGAAAATTCCGTTTGAATCACCACCGGTCACTTTGTATGTCAATGACGATTGACCATACGTGGAAGAGAAAATATCTGGATCGGTAGCTGTAATTCTTCCACCATCTATTTTGACGTATTGAATGACTTGACAATATTCTACTGGACCACCAACCAATTCAAAATTACCTTTGCAGGAACCTTTGCATTGTGTTGGATAAATACGTAAGAATTTACCAGAGACAGGTACATCGAATTCGTTGGTCACACCAGCAATTAATTTATTAGTAGGTCCATTAAAGACTTGTACTTTACCACCTTTAGTGATAGGTACATAGGTCTTGCCATCCACGGAAGTTTGAACCGTATATTTAGTGACAGCTGAATATTCAGCAGCGGAATAAACTTCAACTTCACACAATGTCAAGTAACGTTGATTGTTACCTTTGCCGTTACCAGCAATTTTAATAAATAGATAACGACCCGTTTTACCTTTACCCGATGTATCTGTACAATCAATAGTACCAATATTTGAGGAAAAGATATTTTTACTGAATTGAACATTGGAAGCAGTGGCTGTTTGACGGTTGACGGTACAAGATTGTTTATCTGAAGCAGCATGATTCGCATAGGCACCTGGTGCAACATCTGTATCTGAAAGATATACTTCAAAAGTATTAAGACGATCTCCGCAGCAATCTGCACGTCGCCAAATTTTCACCGTACCTACTTCTACTTGATCTTTTAAATCTAATCTCCACCATGGACGTTCCGTACTGCCAGTGTTTCTATACGACGTTGAAGTAATGGAACATGCTGGATGGCGATTATTGCGACTGCCATCGACAGCATCTGAAGCTGGTGTGGCACTATTGTAGCTTCCAATGTGACTTGCTGATTTACCAAGAGCAATATTACCACCGGTAGCATCTGCACCCCGTATTTTAATAGCAGCCACTGTAGTTTCGGTACCTAAATTAAATTGAAAGTAATTGTTGCCATTGGCCAACGAAGCAGTACCACTTGAACCACCCATTTGCCAGAAACCATTGACACGAGTAGAATCAATAAAGTTCGTTCCACCCACATTTGAAGTCATAGCAGAGGTTGGTAATTGAATGTCAGTATTAGTAGAACGTACTCCTACATCTGCTTTACATACTTCATCACTACCCATTTCAATTGGTGTTGGTCCAACTACAAACAAGACCATATGTTCGTTGGCTTTACCAGCTTTTGGATTGCCACTTGGACCCATGTGATCTTCTAATTTAATGACAACATCGGCACCTTTACCATATTTCTTGCTAAACACTGGATATTCTAAATCGTCTCCGTTCACAGTCACCATAGCAAACCATCCAGTTCTTTTCCATGAATCTTCAGAACTTAATGGACAAGCAAGACCACATTTTTTAACACAGGATCCAGAAGTACATTGCGCACCACGTGGATTAATTAAAGCGTACACCGTAGATGGTACATCCACCGTAAATTTAACGGCTTCTGGATCACTCACTACTGGCAATGCATGACGCAACATTGTCATGTGATCTCCTACTAAAGCACGTGGTAACGTGAAGACGACAGCTGCCTCTGGATTATTCCAATCAACAATGACTTTTTTCCCTGGTGCAAAAGCAGCATCGTTGACAAGCATAGTGGCATGTGTAGCATCAATCCATTGTGAAATTTTGACGGCTTCCACTTCTGTTTCGCGAAGAGCACGTTCACCAACAGTACGTTGCAAGACAGATCCTTTTTTACCAGGTACGATGAGTACAGGTGCTTCGTTGACATCAATTAATTTAATGACAACTTTAGCAGTATCAAACAAGGAAGTTGGTAAACCATCATCTTCTACACGAATGACTAAATCATATCCTGCCGATGTGCCTTGTTCATAATCTAAATTATTTTTGTCGGAAACGACTGTAATTTGACCGGAGCAATCATTAATAGCAAAAATACCTTCTTGATTACCTGATACAATAGAATATCTCAATTTTTGACGTGAATACTTGTCTGGATCAACTGCTACTACTGGATCACCTACTTTAGTATCTGCAATGGAATTTTCTGCCAAACCCATTGTTTGATCGTTGGCAATGGGTTGTTCGTTGCGATCTTCTAAACGAATCATAATTTCTGCACGTGTAGTCATTCCTGGTCCTTTTGGAATGTTATCAATGGCAGCAACAACGACACGATAAATATTAGCATCTCCTTCGAAATCTAATGGTGATGGATTAGATATAGATAATTGTCCGTCTTTTTCAGTAATACCAAAAATAGATTTATGAATTTTTTGACCATCTTTCCATGCTGGACAGACCGTGGCCCATCCATTTTCACCTTCCGATTCAGCAAGACCTTCCACGCGAGACGAACTTGTAGCATCCTTTTTCAAACGTACTACAAAATCACCAGCAATGAAACTGGTTGATTCCACTACTACCGATGTAGTAGTTGTTCCTTTGGTCACTACAATACGTGAACCTTGTGGCATTGCTAATCCTCCAGCAGCACCCGTGCAAGTTAAAGTAGGACTTCTGTCGGATCCACGATACGGACCAGCCATTTTACATTTCAATGTACCACAACTTGAATCACTCATTGCACCTGTTAAATAGTTAAAGTGTCCGTATTGAATCGATTCAATCGTGTATTTAAATTTGCCTTGTGGAGTATCGGAGTCGTCTTCATCAATTGCATCAAGTGGAATACCTACTAAATGATTGATAGAAGCATCTTCTGGTACTTTACGCATCGTATCTAACAACAGAGGTGGTTCGTTGACATCGGTCACTGCCACTTCTACCGTGGCTTCGTCTTGCAAACCTGCTGGATCTGTCACCGACACCACCAAATGAAAGACTGGATTACCATCACTGTTCGTTTTCTTTCCGTTGACTTCTACGTAATCACTTTCATGATTTAAGAGTGGTGTACCATCATCAGGATCTACAGCCATAGCTACCGAGATTTGACCCGACGATTCATCAATAGTAAAGCGATTGCCCCAATTGCCACCAGTAATTTTCCATTTGACTGGACCATGGGTGACCACATCACTGCGTTGAGATCCTTTTGGTACGAGTTGTCCTAAATCTTGATCGGCAGATTGAAGTGGTGCACCAATTTTAGTAGCAATTTTAGAATTTTCAACGACTTTCAAACAAGAACGGAATCCTTTGCAAGGAGTACTAGTAATAATAGGTGCTTCAAACTCATTGAGAATTTGAATGGCAACTGTAGTAATCGATTCTTTGCGTGGTGATCCATCGTCACTGACCGTAATTTCTACCGAAAAGGCAGCTACAGATTCATAATCTAATATTGCTGCTTTAGCATCTTCCGTCACTGTAATTTGTCCCGTTTCGCCATCAATTTTAAAAATGGAGGCAGCAGTGGAAGGTGAAGAAATTGGATCCGATCCACGTGTACGTGCAGAAGGCAAAGTCGTAGCGTAACAGACGGATTCAAATTGAACCGCACTGCCACCAAGAGAAGAAACACCAACCGCAGTTGGAACAAATGTCGAAACAGCAGCAGTTTGTTCATAGACTGAATTGCGCCATGCTCCACCTTTTCGGATACCACCTTTATTGCAATCGTTATCACTTTTTTTAGGATACGTTTGTGAAGGTGTCGAATATGAATTGTCACAGGTACACCATCCATTGTTTTGTAAAGCATAAAATTTGTAACCAGCACAGGCAGTAGCACATTTGTCACTGTCGTATCCGTATTGTTTAGGTCCACAACAGAAATCACGGGCACCATTGTCTTGGTAACATCCTAACCATTTACCTTTACCACTTTCTTTGACTGGTCCACATTCAGCTTTTACACCGTTTGCAGACTCAATATCTAAGGTACCATCTTTGTTGGCCACAATTGTAATACCATTGAATTCCAAGGCTTTTCTGGGTAAGAAATTGCCGTTGGATCCAGTACATGGCATGTTGTAAGATTTGCCAGCACTGTAACGTGTGGCACGTACGCCATTGTTACCACTTTCATGGAAAACAATTCTGTAACGTTCATCTGCATCTACTCCATTGGCACCACCGGCGCCTCCAGCAAGATCTACTACAACATCACCTTTTGCACTTTTAACACGGAACTCAACTTTGACACTGCCGTCACCACCTTTATTAAGAGATGGCACGAAATATTTTGTATCGGATGTAGCACCCGATGCCATTGTATGTTTCCAACAATTAGCACCTGTCAATGTATATTTTAAAGTATCTCTTGCGTCTTGATCGGACGAGAGTACAGCAATACCAACTAATGAACCAGGTTTACTGTTTTCATCAATTTGTCTTGGACTATGTCCATATTCAACAACGGGTGGATCATTTTGATCGACAACAGTAATTGTTAATTTAGAATCATCGGAAAGTCCACTACCAGAAGTATCAATGACACGAATGGTTAATGCATATTGACTTTCTTTTTCAAAATCTAATTCTTCTTTTACCACAGTGACTTGTCCACTTTTATCGTGAATTTTAAAGATGCCTTCTGAATTACCACCAACAATTAAAAATTGCAATGTACCCCATTTACCAGCATCAACATCACTGGCTAAAATTGGTGTACCAATATTTGTATCGATTAATGAATTTTCATCAATGGTACGTTGTTGGTCTTCAATAACAGGATATTCATTGACGTTGTACAACATAATAGTTACGGTAGCCACATCAATCAATAAACCTTTACCGTCGTCTTGTACTTGAATACGTAAATCCCATTTTTGTCTAATTTCATAATTCAATGCTTCTTGATTATTGACAAAGAGTTGTCCGGTCTTGCTATCAATACGGAAAGCAGGTCCTTTGTTCGTTCCACCGTTGCCACCAACTATAGAAAAGGTAATAGTATCTCCGTCTTTGTCTTCGGCTTGTACTGGAGTACCTACTGTTCTACCTTGTACTGGTGTAGCTATTGTATTTTCTGGATAATTAATTAATTTAGTATGTACTACTGGTGGTTTGTTTGCTGGCCATACTTTAATTTCAATCGTTGTTTCGTAAGATTGGCGTGGTGCTCCTGTGACTGGTCTACCTAAAGTGTCTGAAGTAGTACCGTCATCCGTCACTTTAATACCAAGCACATATGTTTCATATCTTTCTAAAAATAAATTTAAGTTTTCTTCCGTAGCGTGATCTTTGTTGACATACAAAGCACCCGATGGTGTCAAACGGAATTGTCCACCTGAACCAGTAGCACAACGTGAACGACAGAAACCACCCGTTTCTGTTGGACAGCCATCTCTTTTCCAAGTACCACCCAATGGATCGACTTCTAACAAATTGTCTTGGTCTGGAATGCGATCGACTAAGATTTGTTCGACTGCTGCTACGTATGTATGATTACGGCAGGTATTACCACTAGTAATTTCATACGACATTGTTTGAGATCCATAGAGATCCATATCAGTAGAGGAAAGTTGACCAATGAACATACCAGTAATAAAGTTTTCAGCTACACCAAAACCAGTTGTAGTAAGACGAGGTTTCTCATTGAGATCATCTATACGTACTATAACATTAATATCATCCGTCAAACCTTTTGGATCTGTAGCAATTACCCATACATCCCATTCGTTTGGTAATGTTTCGTAATCAAACATATCTTTGTTTTCACTGTTGATAGTATTTAAAACACCGGTATTGACATCAATTTCAAACAGATCTTTACCACTACCACGTACTGTATCCAAAGTATATTTCAATTGAACCATATCACCGGCATCTGGATCTTTAGCTGTGACAGCACCACCGGAGACTACACGTTTTTGTGCCGAATAACTTTTCACACATCCATCTGTATTTTTAGACAAGTCGTTTGTCAAATCTGTTCTACGTGATGGTGTGTATGGCATAGCACAATACACTTTGTTGTCTTCTGGTTCTTGAACAAATTCAATCTCATCTAAATTACGAGTGTAATCGGAAGTAGTTACAAAGTATGGTTCTTCATTGACGTTAGTCACAAGAATGTCACATTTAGCATCTGCTGTATTAGCACCAATATCTGTGACTTGAATGGACAATGTATATTTAGTAATCGATTCGAAATCAAGTCCTTCTGTAATTACAATAATACCGGTTTTGAAACGAATGTTAAAATGACGTTTGTCATTACCAGCTGTAATACGATACGTCAAAACATCTCCTGCATCAATATCACTGGCTTTCATTTTACCAATTTCAGTGCCTACTGGTGTTGCTTCATTAATAACAAATGAATTTGAAACAATAGTAGGTGCTTCGTTAGCATCTGTCAAACTGACTTTCATCATCATATCTGTGGACAAAGAACCTAATTTATTATCATCAGAGGCACGAATTTTAATTGTAAAGACATTTGTCTTTTCAAAATTCAAATTGGCACCTTTTTTCAAATAAGTAGCAACTTGACCTGTAATACGATCAATAGTAAAATATTTAGCACCCGTACCACCTACAACAGTGTAAGAAAGTACATCGCCATAATCATCATCCGTAGTAGTAGTTGAAACAGGAATACCAACCAAGGTGCCTGATTTTGCATTTTCAGAAACATCACATTCAGTCATATCTTGAACACGTGGCGGTTCATTGACATCTGCAACATTGACTAAAATTCTTTGTGAAGTAGACATACCACCGGAATCTTTAGCTGTGACGGTTAAACGGAATGGTACCCGTTTACTCATACCAGCAGACATTAAGACACAGTTTGCTTCCACAGCTAAACGTTTGCGTGTTCCTTGACATGGATCACCACCAAAAGCTTCGTTGGTAGCAACAACTGTACAGGAACGTTTGCCAACACATAATGCTTCAATAACACTTTTACTTTCATCTGCATGACATTCACCAAATTTAAATGATTTCAATTTATCAGCACAGGATCCAGATGGATTACCATACGATGCAAAGGCAATGGATTCAATTGTCATGTCTTCTGGACATTGAATGACTTTAGAGTAGGAATATGTACGAGTAGCTGCAATGCATGAACCAACAAGATCATCTAATTCAAATCCTGGATCAATACGTTCACTATCTGCAAAAGCAGATGGTAATGCACTACATTCAGTAACATCAAACAAACCATTGGATGATTCAGTTGAAGCACCAAATGCAGCGACATCACATCCAATTTTACATGCAATTTTAGTAAATTTAGTTTGAGATGGTGATTCACATTTATCCAAACATTGTTGTTGTTCTGGATCAGCCAAGCGAGTAAAGACATCTACTTCAACAGCACACTGTGAAGTTTGTGTGGGCATACCATACAATCTCCAACTTTTACTGCTACCACCACGTACAGTCACTGGTGCATCCGTACCTTTTTGAATATTAGCTACTGGTTTATAATCCCCACCCTTGGCAGTTAATGCAGCAAGTGTAAGATCACCACACGATGGTTGACCAGCTACATCCGCTAAACGAACACCCATTACAGCAAGACTGGAAGAATCTGGCATACTAATATCAATGTAGGCACGATTAATAAAGTTGACTTTTTCTAATTTAACATCATCAATTTCTAAGAAAGAACCCATACCACTGACACTTAAAGAAAGTGGTGCGTTACCAATCGCTTCAAAAAAAACAGTAGCTACTTTAGAAGCAGGTGCTTTGTTGGCAGGGACAAGGAACGAATACATTGGGCTGTTGGATGTCACTGATCCAGAAGAACGATATCTCATGGATAATTTATATTTAGTATCACGACGTATCAATCTATTTTGTGTCAATGTAAATTGCGATTTACCAGAACCAATTAAATATCTTTTTTGAAATTTATTAGCCGGTGCACCTAATGAAAAGGAGATTTTAGGTTCATCTCCACCAGCTACCCATTTAGCAATATCAATGTCACGTTCACTTTCCATATCATAATTTTCAACGACATTTCCTTCTGGTCCATATACACCGACTTCACACAACGTCAAATAATCTTCTACATTTAATTGTACATAGACATAACGTCCATACAAAGTACGTGAACATTCAATTTCAACCGTTTGTCCAGGTGCCACACCCAATGGATAATGATTGCCGTTCACATCGGCATAAGCATCGTTGTCAATACATTTCGCATTAGCAGCATTGCCAGGTTGATCTGTATTACCAACACGAATATTAAATTCACGTAATCTTTTAGCACAACCAACACTACAATCTCTATTGGATAATTTAACACTACTGATAGGTACATCATCTTCACCAAGATCAACTCTCCACCATGGGAATTGTCCAGCTACTTTACTGCGATGTGTGTGAGTACAGGAACCACGACCGTAGTTGCCATTTGAATTGCCATCGACAGCACGTGATGCGGCTCCACCCCATCCAGAATTCATTTGAATAGCATCTTTACCCATAGCAAGATTTTTACCAGCAGCAGATGGAAGACCAACTTTGATGTCCGAGACTTCAACAGAACGGCAAGAAGGTGCCACACCTACAGTACCAGTTACCCAACGAGTATCTTTAAACGAAGAAACTAATTGTTGGTCGACTAATAATTGCACTAAACCATTTGGTAAGACTTCAATGGCATAATTATGCCATTCTTTTTGGAAATTTTTAGGATGACGATATTGAATACGGATAGGCCAACCCGTTGGATTACCACCATGGGAATAACCACGATTGAGTGACATACGATTGGCCCAATGTCCTGGACCAAAGTTGTATCCAGTATGACGAGCTCCAACATTATTACCACTGAAACGGAAGACCATGCATTCATCTGAACCACGATCTGTAGATGCTTGACGTGCACGGAACTCGACACGGACACCACCCAATCTTCTATCAAAGGTACGTCTTGAAGACAACCATTGTCCACTTGGAATAGTAGCAACTCCTGCTTTGGCTGTTACTTTACTACTCCAGTACCATTGAGAACCATCTAATCCATTCACAAAGGAATCTTCGAATTGTGATCCACCTGGGATTGACATTTGGAATGGATTGGATTTCTCTAATGTGACTGGAGAGGCAGCTTTAGGTCCACCGGAACGACAGCAACGTGGTGTTACCATAGCTTCTGATTGTCTAGCTGGATTAACAGTAGCGTACAAACCAGTCGCATCTTTGACACCAAGAACAAAACCAAAAGCACCACCTCTTTCTCCAGTTTTGACCAAAATACGATTCCAACCAGCGCGTAATTGAACATTGCTGTATGTCTCTTGACGTGTAGAGTAACAACGACAAGCGCAACGTTCTCTCTCACCACCTAACAAATTCATATTATTGTGGGAATCAATGACCCAAACTTTGTAACCGTCGTCACTACCACCATGAATTTCAACTTTCATATCTTTAGCAGAATACACATACGTTAATGCATACGAGTACACATTATTGGCAGCATGTGAATTTGTAAAGTGACAATCAAGATTGACACCGTATCCTGCATTGCATCCACCACATCTTGATTTAGCAATTCCATTGTCTTTGTATTCCGACCAAGTTAAATCTTTATCAGATGAACCTTCGCCATGCAATTTATCACCGGCACGCCAAAACTTTTGTTTCATCGTATCTGGGAAACAATTAGTACCAGCATTACACATGGCATTGTCGTGATTCATAACACCGCAATTACGGCTGCAACCATTACCACTGTTGGCAAAGACATTCATTTCAGCTTTATTATCTACAGCACCAAGAACTAACCATTCTGTAATTTGCATGGAACCTCTAGCATTTACGAAACCACGATTTCCTCCCATTGAAAAATCATCTCCATTAAACATTTGATTGGATAAAGCAGCTGTACTTGAACTGGATTCTTTAGGAATGAATGCTGGTGATTTAGATGGTGATTGTCTTTTCATGTTGCCTTTAATTTCAAAAGCATCCCATTTAGAGGCACCTGTACTCCAAGATCCACCTAACCATGGTACACGTGGTCGAATTGGACTTGCATTGTCATCCGATGGATGTTGTCCACTCATGGCTGCTACTTCACATTGATCTTTAGTAAAAAAGTCACTGTAAATTTTAGCTTCCGATATTTCACCAACAAAGGATTCAGAACTTTCAAACGATGCATCTACGCTACCAGCACTGTTCAATCCATTTTGACGTTGTCCAAGAACAACGGCACCCGTATTAGACATGGCATGGGTAGAATAAAATTCAACTTCTTTACTACCATCAATGTAAACAGCACTTTGCACGTTTTTCTTGTAAGTCAAACATAAATGATGCCAATTACCGTCATTGACTTTTTGTGTATGTGCAACAGTACCACCAGCATTAGAGGTAGATAAAGACGTCTTACCACCGACATATGTTTGTAATCTACCTTCAATATCAACTACCATAGCAAGTGAATCTTTCACAGCACCACTTTGCCATGACATCAAGGCTTGTTTTGTACTACCTTTGTTGACACGCATCCACATTGAGACAGTGACACCTAATTTTTCATACATGTCAGTACTACCAACACCAAGATCAGCATGTGCATATTTACTAGTAGTACGTTCGGTAGAGACAATATCGTCAATAACACCTGGTACATCAATAACACGATGAAATTTGAAATCCGTTTTAGTAGCATCAATGCCTTCAGGACAATCTTTAGAAGAAGTCATTTCACGTTTACAATGTCCAGCACTATCACCTGTATGACCAAACGAAAAGAATTCACAACCAGGAGTGGAGTGACAAGCCAACATACATCTTTCAAGCGAGGAATATTTACCAAGATTGACATCCACACTTTTACATTCACCACTAGTAGCTGTATCACCTTTGACAGGTAATAATAATTCACTTTTTGGTATCATATTTGCACCTTTCAATCCCAATGCCAATGCTTTTCTGCGATCAAAGATTGGTAAATTTGTACCAATATCAAAAGCACCCATTCCAGCTGCTTGCCAACCGGCAGGACAAGTACCACCACTTTGTGAACTTTCCATACCACCTGTTTGTGAGGCACCAGCCGCTTCAAAATTATTTTGACAGACAATTGGTTTTTCATCCGGTACAGTGCAACACAAAGAAGATATGGTACATTCAGCACCACGGCAACGTACTCTACAACCTTCTTGATCGCAATCTAATTGTTCCAGACCGGCTTGGTTGCCAGACATAGTTGGTACTACTTTGTAAAAAGTAAACGAATTAGTGGCAAAACCATCTGTACAAGAGCCACAATCTGGAAATTGACATTGTGGACCACGTGTTGTTTCTCTTCTACATACTTTAGAAATAGGATCGTAAGAGAAATACATACAGCCACCTGTTTGATCACATTTAGTTGCACATTGTCCAACTGTAACACCACTTGCAATTTGTGGACCAACATTACTACATCCACCACCGACATGCATGACTTCAAAACGTGCTAATCCATTTGGTGTAATTTTTAATTTAGATAAACCAATTGGAGATGCACCACCTACACAGGTACTTCTTTTGGACCAATTACTGTGAGAAACAGTTTTAACTTCCACACCAGCCGTACAAGATGGTTTCTTTTGACTTTTTTTAGAACGACAACATTGACTGCGAACGTAGCAACGAGCTGCTGAATTTTTGGAATTTGGACAACGTACCATGCAACCTTGATGGTTACAGATTTGTTCAAGTACACTTTCGTCGGAACGTAAACCAGTTGTACGCAATTGACGCAATCCAAATGGACTGTATCCATTTGGACAACTGGAATAAGAGGTAGCTTGATTTGGACCAGCGGAACGTTCAGAACCAGTAACACATTCCATTTCTTCACCAGATGGAAGACGATAATCTTGACCAGTTGTAGCACGTACCAAGCCATTGACTTCTTTTGGTGCAGGTGGTTCCATGGATGAGGTACAGATTGGTTGTGGTTTAGGCAAGACGGTGTATTCAGGTCTTGCTTCGTAATTAATATTAGAAATGACACTAATTTGACCGTCTAAACGATCAATAGCGAAATGTCCAAGAGTATTACCATCTGAAATGGAGTAACGAAGTGTTTTGAAATGTCCTTTATCTTGATCTCTAGTACGAACAGCGACTGGTTTACCAATTTGTGTGCCTAATCTGGTATTTTCTTCTACAGTAGTAGACATACCACCGGCAATTTCTGGTGCCTCATTGATATCAATAATTTGAATAGTAATTGTTGCTGTATCGCTGAGAAGATCGGTACCACCTTTACCAGCCACACCGGAATCTGTCACTTTAGCAGTCAAATAATAGACATTGGTTGCTTCGTAATCTAATTCTTCTTTGTTGACGGTAATTTCACCGTTGCAAGCTTCAATGCGGAACACTTTGGTGGCGTGATTGACCAATGTGAAACTTAAACGTTGATCTAAATCTGGATCTGTAGCTGTAAGACGTGCCGATACTGGTGTATATTTAATTGAATTTTCTTCAACAGATAAAACTACATCTGGAATGACGGGTGGTTCATTGACATCTTCTACAATGACTGTAATTTCGGTCATTGCACCTAATGGTGGACTACCGTTGTCTTCTACAAAAATGTTAAACGTATAACTGTTGACGACTTCAAAATTTAATTGTGCACCAAGTAAACGAATTTGTCCTGTAATTGCATCAATCATAAAATCAGCACCAAGCACTTCGACTGGCATTAATAATTTAATTTCAGATGGACCTTCTCTACGTGGAGCCACTTTTTGAGTAATCCAAGCGGGTGGTCCACTAGCAGCATCGGTTTGTCCACTTTTAATCGTTAAAATTGGATCCGACAAATACATATCAGTGACATCGGAATCAGTGGAACTAATAGAAATACAGAATGAACCGTCTTTGCTGTTGGCTTCCAAGGAATCTTGAACATTATTTTTATTTAATGGTATGACAATTTTAAGAGAAGTTGCTTTAGGTACCATGTATGTGCCCAAGAAATTGTCTGTTACATCTTGTTTGGTTGGTTGTCCATTGTAGGTGACTGAACTCCATAACCATTTACAATTCACTGCTTTCACTTGAATGGAACCAGAAATTGAATTTTTAGATTTAGTCAAAGTAAGATAAGCTTCAGCAACAACGTCATCGGTTAAATCCAATGCATTGTTGACATCGTAACGAATAATACCGGAGGAAATATCTGCACCCGGTCCACTAATTGGCATGTGTGTGACAGCACCAAGTTTACCAAAGGCTTTGTTGCCACCATTGGCATTTTTACGAACGTACGACATTTCTTTCAAGACAGCATTGACTGGACGTGCAACATCAATATTATAAGTACGAAGGAAACCAATTCCTGCTTTAATAGTATCTTTATTAATATTCATACATTTATATTCGCCTGAATTTTTATTATTACGTTCACTTTGCAACATGACGGTAGCTGAAGAAGTACCCATTAAAGATTCTTGATCGGCATATTCAATGACTTTGACACGATTGACCGACCATACCGCATCAGACAGACCAATCGAGATCTTACCTTTCGTTAATTTAATAGTACGTGGATCGTGGTATTGTCTGACTTCGACTCCGTTTAAGGAATTGACTACTTTGCCGTCTTCTGAAATATCAATGCGCCATGTAGCAAATTCATCAATTTTAGAGGTATCTAAGACTCTTTCTTCGGCAGCACGCATGGCACCACCACTTCCATCATCAAATCCTAATATATCATTGGCACCCATTTTATCACTGAATGTTCTCCATTCACCATGTTTACCTACTTTGTATTCAAAAGTTGTATCACCGTCGCAACAGCCTTCTCCGCCAGCTACGTACATTGTGTGTTCACCACTTTCTAAAGTAAAGTCATCAATGGATAAATGAGTAGCACTATTCATATTCGAGGCACCCCACCATAAATTACCGTAATTTGTACGTACGACTTCACCATCAATACTCACTACACCACCGTAACCAAAATCAATACCGTAACGGAATGACATGGTGACTGGATCTTTCAAAGTAAATTTAATATCAAAATTGAAACCAATATTACGATTGGAAGATGCAGTATTTTTACATGTGTTTTGATTTCTAATTTTATAAATTGTATCTAAAAAGGTAGTTCCTTTTTCACAGTAGCCTTCTGTTTCTGGCATTGGTGATGTACTTACTTCCAACATCAATGCAGCACATTCAGCACGTTTTTCATCTAAACTGGCACAGGCATCCCATACTTGTTCTTCTGTTTTTTCTTTTGGTTCCTCATCTGCTTTGACGGAGGGTGCACCTGGTGAGCAACATAAAACTTCTTGACGGAAATTATAATTGCCAGTACCAGTACCCCATCCTGGTTGAGAACCTAAGGAATCTTCATGTGTTCTACACAATCTATTTGATGGATCATAGTTACCTACCGAAGTCCATTCATTTTTAGTACCACGTGTTGGTACCCAGACATCAGAGGAACGCATAAATTTTGTTTGTGCTGGTGCTTGACGTACACCACCAACATTTGCAACTTTACCAGAAACTGGTGTAGTTTTGGAACCATCTGGACAAACTTCATCTTTAGAACATAACAATTGACCAGCGTCAGTACAGATTTGTTTGGCTTTGGTCCAGGACGTAGATTTTGGCATAGGGTACGATTCAACTGTCACAGTAGTGGCTTGAATGGCGGTCGAAGCATCTTTCATGGCACAACAAATGACTTCTTGACGGAATGCATAATCGTTCGTAGAAGTAGACCAGCTTGGTTGAGCACCTAAGGAATCTTTGTGTGTGCGACACAGACGATTCGTTGGATCATAATTACCAATAGAAGTCCATTGATTTGTTTCACCAGACGTAGCTACCCACACATCGGAAGCACGTTGTCCAACAACACCGTCAAATGAATTGACAACTGGTGCTGACAATTTACCATTTGGACATAAATCAACACGACGACACAATGTCATTTTTTTCGCTTGACAGATGTCTTTGGATTCTTTCCAGGTCGTTTTACCCGAGGCAGCTTCCGAGACAGGTATAGTCGATGGTTCTGAACGATCAAAACCAGGATGCGCAGAGACACGAAGTCCAGTACGTGAATCAATTTTGACTAAGAAAGATAAAGATGGATGTTGTACACCGGCTTGACCAGCTTGTACTACAATACTATTTCTTCCTTTTTTAAATGTAATTGATTTTTGTGTTTCCTCTGAACCGTAACAATTGCCTTCAGTAGGACATTCATTTGAATCATCGACTATTAGAGCACCATTCACCCAGACTTTGTATGAATTACCACCGAAACGAACATTAGAGGTACGATCTTGGTCGGCAAACACGTAGGTTAGAGCGTAACCCATACGATCACCTTTATCTGCACCACCCCAATGGCAATCTAAATCAATACCACGTTTACCGTTGCATTCGTCACATTCACTGACCATATTTTTCACAAAATTATATTTGTATAAATTCCATGCTTGACCCGATGACTTTTCAATATCAAATGGTTTGGGTGTTTGAATGTCTTCAAGATCAAACGTATCGTTTGGTTCGACTTGACCCAAAGAGGCACCTTCTGGAGCATCGTCGTTGGAACCAGCACCTCCAGCCAACGTACATGAACCACCGTTTGCAAATGGACCTAATACCATCCACGAATCTGGAACACCGTAATTATCGAAACCTGCATTGGAACTAAACCATGATGGTGTAGTACCACTGGAATAGGAATCAAGTTTAGTAGTGTGGTATCCAATTTGGGTGGATGAAAACCATCCAGGGCCAAGTGAAAATCCAGAGTGTGGTTTGGTTTTACTGTCAGCAAAGACACGCATATGAATTGGACGTTTACCTCCAGATAACATTCCTGGTCCTGTTACTAAATGATTTGTCATCACTTCTTTGTCATTCAATGCAGATCGATGTACCATAATATCACCATACCATCCTTTATATTTGTATGAACTGTGACTGGAACCCCAACCAAAGAAATTGCGTAATTTATAACTTGGATCAATGACGGTATTGGACCACTCCGTTCCTCTTTTACCATCAACAAACAAAGCCAATGTCTTTTGATCTTTGTTGTAACGTATCGTCAACGAATGCCATCCGTTCGATAAATCATTGAAACGTGTCATACCACTTGGTCCATTCATTGTAGAACCACCACCAGAAGTAAAGCGTCCTCCATTGCTACCAGAATTCATGGAAGCACGGAATGCACCACTTTGTGCACCACGAATAGTCAAAATATCACCCGACATGCCATCGGTAAACAAATGCCACCATTCATTGCTTGGAATAGCACCACGTTTATGAATCCAACCCATGACTGTAAATGAATCAGTACCCGATGCAACACTGGTAGAAGTAGAGGCGGTACGAATACCACAATCTTTACTGCCATCACCAAAGCAACCCCAAGCAACTGCACCTTCATCTGTCATAGATAGCGAAGTGTGTGCACCCAAAGTATATTTATCAATGGATCCACCAGCATGTTTAATACGCATTTGAATATTAGCAACCGATGAACGATGTCCGTCGTAATGGTACCAATTGGTACCTCTTCCATACTCATTGTTGTCATATTTTCCAAAGAGATTGGAATGATGACAGGCACCGTACCACCAAGCACCCGTGAAACGTGTAGCACAATTGGCACCCCAACTGTCATTGTCTTCATCTTTAGTTGTAAATTTACGATTGTTATGGTACTGCAATGAATTACCGGCACCACCACCTAAGAACGAATGGAAATTTAATTTCCATTTCGATGCTTTGTCGCCAATGTTAAAGGCAGAGTAAGAAGCAGTGGAACAAGAATTACCAGAGGTATCTCTGCACATGTCAACGGTCAATTCCATTGGACTGTTTTTAGTCAATGCATGTATTGCTTCCATACCAGCATGGAATGATCCATCTTTAGTACCTTCATAGACTACTTTATCATGCTCTATTTTATCTGCACTACCTTCATATTTTAAACCAAAACCAGCTTCGTACTCGGCCATAGTTTTATAAAAATCAGTATTATCAAAACGACGCATGATGACAGTCCATGGTCCATCTGGACTATCAAAGTCACAACGAACTTTGTATCTGGCACCTGTTTGCAATGGATCAATCAAAAACTCACCAGTTGTCGCATCTGGAGCCCATTTACCACCTGCTGTTGAACATGCACCTTGAGTGAGTGCTTTTTCCATGCTTGAAGTTACAGCTTTAGAGGTACAAACAGCTTTATCACCGACATTCGCACAACAGGATCCAGTATATCCTGGGAACCAGTATCCTTTTGCTTCATCGCAAGCATCTTCATCTTTGGCATTGCGTGTACTGTAAGTGGAAGAAGAAAGATCACAATCGGTTTCTGAATTACAGCAACGATCTGAATATTCAGGTCTTGATTTTCTTCCTTGAAGAACCATAATATCTTGACAGGTACGAGGAACATAAGCGTTTCCGGTTTCTGATGATTTTTCCAATAATTTCTCTAAACCATCTACACCAGCTGGTAAGATTGGAGAATTAAAATTACAGGCTTCACCTGCTTTGCAAATGGTACCCGAATCTAATGCAAAACCAGTGGATGCTTTGGATGGTGAGACATACATGACTAAGTCTTCTAAACCTGCCATTTCTGATAATCTTACATCACTAAATTGTTTCATAGTAACTTCTACAGAGAGTGGTACACGGAAAGAACGTTTTGTTGTAATCAATGATTTAGAACCACGTCCTACAAGTTCGCCATTCTTGGCACGCACATCACCAATGACTTCCCAATTTGCAGTCGACATCATGTAATCTTCCCAATCGTCTTGCAATGGAAAGTCTGGTTTGCCACGAATTTCAATTGCTTTGCCAGGTGGAAGAAGAACGGAACCAACGACTTGATTATGCAGTAATGGAGTTTCATACACTTGAAGTTTACTGTATCCAAGAACCCAACGACCTTTAGCTTTATCACAAGCTCCCTTGTCTTTGGCTGCTTTCATTGCGGAAGAAGTGTCTTCAAAGTCACATGTTTCTGAACAACATTTGTCGGCCAATTCTACGGTTTGTCCTTGTTCATATTCACCATCCATAGCTTGACAATCTTTACCTTCATATATTTTAGCTTCGTTGTCGGTATCTACTTTGGCTGTCAATGATTTTTTACCACAAGGTTCCATTGCTAATTTTTCACTGTAACTTGACATTGGTAGACCAGCTGGTACTTGTCCCCATACTTTAACTTCGCACAAGGTCAAGTAATCATATTTATCTGGGTATCTAATGTAAACGTAACGTCCTTGTTTATTACAGGTAATTGAACCGATGGCACCTTGTCCAATACTTTGTTGTTTATTTTCACATGGACTTCCATTACATCCTGGACAGTCACGATTACCTACTTCAACTACAAATCGACTTAAACGAGAACCGCAACAATCGGCACGATTCCATATTTGAACCGATTCGACATTGGCTTCTTGTTCCAAATCAACACGCCACCAACCACGTGTAGCTTTACCCCATCCAGTATTAGGAAACCAATTGTGGTGATGATGCGTATGTGTACATGAACCAGAACCGTAGTTTTGTGCAGTATTACCATCAACAGCTTTATAAGAAGATCCACCCCATCCAACATGTGCTTGTTTGGTTGGTTTGCCACGAGCTAATTCAGCACGCGCAGAAGCAACGAATCCCACTTGAATATCGCCAATTTTAGAACCACGTGCACCAGAGGCAGACACACCAATAGTACCTTTGGCAAGTTTATTGCCGCTTTTCATGTCTGGTTCGTTGTAGGACATTACTTGTGATCCATCTACAAAGGCAACCAAAGATGAACCAAGAACACTAAGTTTTAATTTAGTATCTTTGCCAGCTTTGTGTTTGGCTCCAACACTTTTCAAAACTGTGGTGTCACCACCTTTATTCATCCACATTTCTCTTCCATTAATGTTACATCCAGTATTCGCGGACGCAGTCATACCGGCTTGATCAAATGGAACAACCATACCGACAGCAGCACATTGTGCACTACATTGGGCATAGGTCATTGAATTGGTAGTAATGCCATTTGGTTTACAGGTACATTTGTTTTTGTTGCAACCACGTTCGTTGGAAGCACATCCAAACGCAGTGGAACAAACTTGATTTGGTGATCCACATCCACTGTTGCAGATAGAAATACCTTTAGAATTGTCGGAACTGACGCAACGACACCATGCTTTATGATTTGCACTTTTTGGTGTGAGTTTACCCCATGTAGCACCACGTGAAAGAGTAGATCCAGTACTGGAACCCCCATCTATGACACGAATTAATCGATGTTGATTAAAGTCTGGAGACGTTTGAAGTTCAACATAGGAACATTTATTGTTGGGTGCAATTGCTGATTTATCTAAACAGTTACCACTGACACGAGCACGTACACCAATCCAACCACCTTTACCAACACCCATTGGAGTATTGACTGTAGCAGATACAGTGTATGACGACCATTCTTCTGCACCTTCTTTAATGTAGTGAAGTCCTGGTGTAGCACCACCACCTGGAACAGGTGGTTTTGTTGAGGCAAACAAACCTTGTTGGCAATTACCTTCATTGACACATTCAACATGCATAACGAATCCCCAATTACCACCACGTTCACCGATACGTACCATAATAGGATTGGCACCCGCTTTAAGTTGTACATTTGTGCGCCATTGATTGGAACCGTAGCATTGACACGAATTTTGATTAATGAAATCTTTACCATTTAACCAAGCATACATACCGTCATCGGCACCGTATTTAATTTGAACAGTACGTGCACGGTCACTGTACAAGTAAGTCAATGCAAAGGCTGAAGAGTAATCGCATCGGCTACCAACGGATGAACCGCCACAAAAGTGACATTCAAAATTGAGACCAATGCCACTATTACATCCACCACAAGCGGATTTTGCGTTGCCATTGTCACGGTATTTAACCCATTTTGGTGCACCACCTGAATTAAACTTGTTGTCGTTAATATCAGACACATCACCTTCTTTCCAATCTAATTTCTTTGGAAGATCACGGGCAGCTTGATCTAAACCTCCAGGCGTACCAGAGACACGTCCAAGACATCTAGATTGATCGTTACGGAAGATACCAGTGTTGTGATCGTCGCGATCCACATTGCGAGCACCTAAGACAAGCCACTCTTTGATTAAGCCCCGTTGACTATTGCCATGAGCAGAACCTGAATTATCTAGAGTTTTTTTATCTGCACCAGCATTGAAACCACCTACGTATCCAATTGAACTTTGCATTTCTAACGTTTCACCTCTTGGTGTCCATGTAAGTGGTTTGACAGTGACACCCGTCACAGACAATTCACCTTGTGTTGATCGTTGTGGGTATCCAATATATACTGAAAAACGATCAATATTTTTACCTTGTGAATCAATATCTACACTGATGTATTCCCAAACTTGTTCTACACCACCTGTAGCTTTACAATCGGCATTCATTGTTTTCCATGGGCCAGATGGTGCCGATAACACTTCATTTTTAGATGCACCACCCCAGAATCTGGAATGAATAACAACACGGTCACCGTTCCATCCACCTTTACATCTAACCCAAGCACCAACACGGACGACACCGGCGTATCCCATGTTGCCTGGTTTGTTATGAATTTCATACTCACTACGAGCACCACCAGTAGAAGTAAATTTCAAGACACCACATTTACCATCATTACGATCGGCAACATCAACAGGACAAGGACATTTGTTTTCTTCTTTCAAAGTTGCGGTACAGGTAGCTGCATTCAAATTGTCAAACGCTGAAATAGTACGAATACCACAATTGACGGCACCTGGAGTACATCCCGAAGGAGAGTAAGATCCAGATTCATGACCAATAGCAGTACCTTCTACCATATCACCGTTAATAACAGTTTCAAGTTCGGAACTGAGAGGTGATTGTGCCCAATCGGTAGAAGCTGCAAGTGAACCAGTAGGAGATTGAATGTTTTCAGTTTTACTGACATCGACACACATTGGTTGTTTGGCACCCCAAGTATTTTTAGAATACACATTCATTAAACGTCCCGTATCGGCATCAATTTCCCATTGTCCACTGAGTGTCTCAGTACAATCACGTTGCACTAATTTAGTACCCACTTGAATACCATTCTTAGTTAAATCGTCTTTGTTCATATCTACATCAATACACATTTTAGTTTTAGCATTTTGTAATTTGCCATGTGCTTGAAACCACAATTGATTAATAGCATCCGCGCCAGTTTCTACACAATCAGCAAGGTAGACGGAAGCAGTACCACTGGCACCCGGTTCAGCACGAAGACATTGTGGTCCATCCACTACTTTGCGTGAATAACCTGCTATCGTATTGTGTACATCGGCATCGTCTATCACTTTACTGACAGAGGATTTCAAAGTACATTTATTGTAACGGAAAACCCAAGCAACACATGATGGATTGTCTTCACATGCTTTACCGCATGTGGAACCGACTACAATTTCAATAGCTGCTTCAGCAATCACATCACCGGCATCCGTTAAGGTAGCACCACATAAATATTCACTGTAATCTGCTTTACATTTCACTTGATCTTTTTCTTTGACATCAACAGCATCGAGCAATGTTTTCAAAGTAGAACCTTGATAAATTTTATTTAATTCTTTTCTGCCATCTTGAAACATTGGAACGTCTTGAATAATAATGCGTTGAGCCGTACCCACTTTAGATGGTCCAAAAATACCCTTTTGGCCAATCATAGCTAAAGAGGAACGGAATTCACCAGTTTGAGTTGGTCCAGCACCAATGGAACGCATAGCAGCATCTGACCATTTAGAATGTTTATCTGCAGAGTCTTGAGTAGCAACAACCACAACACGTCCATTTTCAATGGCATCTAAATAGTTGTTGAACGCATGTCCAGCTTTAGAACTGCCATACGTATCATAGGCTTGCGAGTCTAAGACTTTACCAGTGACTTCATACATAACAACAACATTGTGTCCACGTTGTTTTCTAGAAACTTGTTCACCGTCGACAATAATTGTAGATATACCACAACCACTTGTTTTACCTGGATCGTCACAGGCTTCAGAACGTACTTCAACATTAATTTTAGTGGAAGAATATTTAAAAGTAGCACCAGCATCTGGATCAGACACATCTTTGGACAATGGAAGACCAGCCGAGGCCAACACTTCACTGTTTTCTGGAATGGAAACGACGATACCTTCCTTGAATCTTGGCGATTCGTTGACATCTGTTAAGGTAACTTCAACGCTGACCATTGATTTTAATTTAGGTACACCGTCATCTGAAGATTGAATAAACATTTGATACGTTATGATTGGACCTTCGTAATCTAATTTAGCACCGGCTTTGACAAAAATTTGTCCAGTGGATGGATTGACATCGAAGTTATCACCACCACCAACCAATGCATAATCGTAGGATTGTCCAAGATCTTGATCGGAAGCAGTAACAGGTGCACCAACTTTAGTTTTAAATATACTATTTTCTGGAACTGTAAATTTGACACCTGGAGAATAACTTGGTCTTTCATTTATATCTTGAAGAAGAATCGTGACTTGACTGGTAGCACTCAAACCGGCTGCATCTTTGACTTGAATGTCTAATGTGTATTGATCTTGCGATTCGTAATCTAACCACGAGGCATCTTGGACAAAGAGTTGTCCAGAATTATCAATTTTAAATGGAGGCAATGTATCAATAGTTTTAGCCGAAGAGATCGTTGGACTGGTTGAAGTTGTAATACCCTTAGCATCGTCAAAACCAACTACGTAACCCCATGTACCATCTTTATCTTTGCAACCCACTTTAATTAATAATGTATTTACACCTTTCTCTAAAGTGACAGTTTTTTTATCAGTATATTGACCTTTAGCTGGTTGATCGGAGATAGAGTAACAACGACATTGATCCGCTCTGGATCCACCCCATACTTCTTCTCCATTGAGCCAGACAATAAATCCATCACTGGAACCAACCTGAAGTTCCACAGTTTTACGTTCATCACTAATGACATAGGTAAAACCATAGGCCAAGGAAAGTTCAGCCATGCCAGAAGAACCATGGTAATGGCAATCAAGATTGACACCTTTACCACCGTTACATCCACCACCGGCACAACGCGAATCTACTTTTCCAGAATCAATGTAACGTTCCCATATTTTACCAACGGTTTCATCACCAATGGTTGGTTCAACGGTAGATTCTACTCCACCAATTTGTGACGCTGGATTTACACCACAGCGATCGTTTTCCCATGGTCCAAGAACAAGCCATTGTGAAATGACACCTTTCGTATCAATGCCACTATCTTTTGGTCCATTACCACCCGTAATTTCAAAACTAAATGTATCACCACGATCTTCATCGTAAACATCAATTGGAGATCCAATACCCACACCTTGCGTAGCACCTTCGCCAACCGCACGCACCGTATTAACCATCATTGGTTTGTCATTGGAATCAATGACATGAATCGTAACTATACCTGCATTAGTCAAACCTGCACTATCGGTGACACCCACATTTACATGAAAGATGGAGTCTTTTTCATAATTGATTGGTCCATTGACAATAAAAATACCAGTGTCTTTTTCAATATCAAATTCAGGAAGATTATCATCTAAGATAGCATATGTAAGAATATCACCGGCATCCACGTCTTTACCAACAATGGCGGGTTGAACATCGTAACCGTGATTCACTGACACTTCCGTAATCAGAATGGAACCCTTTTTGTTTCTTAATGGATAACCAATGTAAACAGAGAAAGTCGCAACTTTTTCATCTTCAAAATCAACCGTCACACAAATATGTTCCCAAGTATCACGTTTAGATGGGAAACCACCGGTTGTAGTACCAATGGCATTTTTCTTTTTATCCCAGAAACGACTGTGAAGAAGTTGTTCCTCACCATCGTAATCATTGGAGACTTTAGCCCAAGCACAAACACGGAATTCACCAGATTTACCCATAACAGCGTCCGGCGCCTGATGTACTTCGTATTCACCTTGTCTTCTTGCACCACTTTGATGCGTGCCACCATCATAGTCGGGAGCACCAAATTCAAGCACGTAACCACTGTACGTATTAATTGGTGGTCCGTTGGCCTCTCCGCGAATAGTACGTTTGCCGCAATCAATCTTTTCACAACCACTGTCTTCATCTGAAATCCATTTGCCTTGAGCATTTTTACCGTCGTAAGATCCCCATTCGTTTTCAATTGGTTGTCCATTAGTAAAACCACCGTTACCAATTAGATTGGATGGTGAATTTTCTAAGACTTCCAATTTGTGTGCTGGCAACCATGGTTTTTCGTTGACGTCACGAATCGTCATTGTAACAATGCATGAGTCTGACAAAGTACCGGGACCATTGTCTTGTGCTTTAATAGTTAATTGATAAGTATCTTGATTTTCAAAATCTAAACGAGCAGTACCAGTAGTAGCAAGTTGTCCACTGGTTGGATTAATTGTAAAGTAACCATTTGGATCACCAGCACTGATTGTGTAAGTCAACTGTTGTGATCCAGTCACGACATCGGCATCAAAAGCTTGAATGACCCCATCAATGTTACGTGATTTAGCATTTTCATCGACAGCTCTTTTAAAATCATTAATTTCAGGAGCCCAATTTCCTGGTAATATAGTAATGGACATAGTAGTTGTATCTGATTTACCACCTTGATCAGTGGCTGCAACCGTCAACGTGTACATGTCTTTGACGGAATACAACAAGGCTTGCCATCCAGCCGTGCCACCAGCGACTGCTTTCACTCCTTTACGAATTGAAATTTGTCCAGTAGTTGGATGTATAGTAAATGGTACCGATGGATTACCTACACCACTAACTTTACTGTTTCCAGCTGTTATGGAGTACACCATTGGCATAGGAATAGTACGTGCACGTGAAGCAATCGTTGCATCTTCAAAAGTCGTCAAATAAACAAAACCTTTTTCAGTAGAAGCCATAGAAGGAATACTTAAGGCAAGATTGCAAGATTTTATGGTTTCACCATTCCATCCTGTTGTATCTGTTGCAGTTAAAACAAAAGTTTCTGGTTCCATTTTATTTTTCGTTGTTTCGTCGTAGTAACCAGTGAAACAACCCCAAAGCCAACCATTTTTGTTGCCAATGGTATCCCAATGACGTTGTGCACCAGCAGCATTTCTTTGTGCTTTCCATGAATTACTTGAAGTATCGTAATAATTAGTACCAATTTTAGAGGTACCGTATCTATCCAAATAACATTGCCAATCTTTACGTTTGTCAGCAGCACTACCAGTAACAGCTTCTTGTAAACGATAGGCAATTTTACCACTCCATTCAAATTTACCATAAATAATAGATAAGATATCAGATTGAAATGGATCACCAGAAAAGGTAATTTCACCTTCTTGATCTTCGACTCCAACATTACGATCGCAACTATCTGAAGTACCGGTGCAAGCTTTGAAGCGGAAGACACGTGCGTCAGAGTAACGACGGCACCCATTTTTAGCAAAACAAGTTTGACAGACGTTACACGCCGCAGCAGATGCAGTGGCAACATATGGAAGTTCAAGTTTAGCAAAAGCAAACTCATCTTCAATTTGAATCGACATTTTGACATCGGAAACACTGCAAGTTCCAGCAGCAGAACCACCAAAATTAGACAAACGCCAAGTAGTAGAGGAACCAACACTGGACGCGACCACCATTGAACCTAAACCGTCTTGCATAGTAATAACACCAATGTTTTCAAAAGATCCGTCTGATTTTTTACGATCAAGACGTACACTTCCACAATCATCTCCACCTTCTGGTGTTTCCAAAGCAAAATTTTTGATGGAGAAAGAAGCAGTAGCTTCCGAAAGACCAAATTCAACATAGGCAGCTTGACGCGTACCCGTAATACCAACCGTAAATGGTGCTCCCATTGGAAGTGAACGTGCAGCTCCAGTATTAAATTTATCGTTCGATGCAACGTCCAATTTTGCTTCTTGTTTGTACAAGTTACATTGTTGCGCTGAAATTTCATATTCCCAAGCTAAACAATTGACTTTGTCCATGTTACATTTAGAAAGACAGCCTTGAACCGTTTCAAAACCAACTCCAGTAAATGGTGATCCAGCAATGAGATGATCGGAACAACACCGGAAATAGGTACGTATCTTCCATCGACATTGTTCCAACCGTTGAAGGCATTAATATCAGTATGAATGTTAGCAAATTTACGTACAGCAATAGAACCACCTTCTAAACTTTTAGAGCAACGTTCACGAACATTGGCTTTAGTACAGTGATCAGTTTGATATGATTGAAGTTTCCACATTGATCCTGGCCATGTTTTGGTATCACCACAACACAACAATCCAGTTGGATCTGAATAAGTCAGTTCCATAACATCTTCATCAAAAGCTTGCATTGGTTTGCCAATTGGAGTGCCGGTCAATGCAATGTCTGCAACCGCACCTGCAAAAGAAGAACGGAACACAGGTGGTTCATTGACATCAACAACACGGACTAAAAAGTCGTGGCTGTCACAATTATTAGAAGTATCACAAGCTTGAATTTGAAGTGTATAAGATCGAGTTGGTTTCTCCCAATTAATTGTAGAACGAGCCACTTGAATTTCAGCACCAATCATACCAGTCAAACCGGAGTGGTGACCGGAAGCAGCCGTCGTTACTACTTTAAATTCACCTCTGTCATCACCACTGACAAGACGATAGGTAACAGTACGATCAAAAGTACCAGTCTCGTAGTCTTCGGCATCTGCATTGACAACACCCACAACGGTATTCACAGCTGAACCTTCATCCACAAAAGAACCAAGTACAACAGCACCCGTTTCTGGATCTTCAACAAAGGAAGAAGAGTAGTCGTCACATTCGGGCCATCCAGCACGTTCGTTCACGTTTTCTGAAAGACCACAAATGGCTTCATGGTTACCTTCCGACATCCATGATTTAGCATGGAAAAAAGTATGTCCAACACAATGGGAAGACAATTTACCTTTACCAACGAAACAACAGAACGGACGGTCGTCTGAAAAGATTTTCCAGCCTGGTGGACAATTTGTTGTCTTTTCTCTTGGAATTTGTGGTGCTTCGTTGACGTCGTTGACATTGACGTAAATGGATCCTCTTGAAACTAATCGTCCAGCATCTTGTGCTTTGACAGTTAATTCATATGTTGGATTCGATTCAAAATCTAAGATAGCCATACGTACCGACAGTTGTCCAGTCGAAGCATCAATGTCAAACGCATCGTTGTCTTCTACTTCCGACCATGTACGTGTCCATCCATCCAAGACACGTGTCATTTCAATGGTATACGTCATGACAGATCCTTCGTCGACGTCACTGGCAGCAACAGGTACAGGTACACGATCACCTCGGAGTGAATTCTCATCAATGTAACGATTACCTTTCTCAAGCACAGGAGATTCAAACTGATCAATGACGGTAACGGTGTAGACACCTGTCGTAGACATACCTGCTTTGTTCTTCACTTCAATCACAATAGGGTAAGATGGTTTCGATTCGTAATCCAATGGTGTAAACATAGTATCGTCTTTTTTGAAACGTGAAAATCCAGTATTGCAGCCTTCACGAACATCAGCATCCAGACCACTGCAAGCAGTGACTGCTTTACCAGCCGCATCTTCCGACCACGATTTGGCAGATAAATGACATCCAGTTTTACAGGCATCTAATTGACCGGTGGCAGCCGCTCTTGAACCCATTGGGAACGCAGCTGCACAATGAAGATTTACACAGTTAGATAAACGACTACCGATGTCACGTCCACGAACATCAATTTGTGCAATACAATTACTGCCACCTGTATCGGTAACAAAGTCTTTAATCATCCATTTAGCAGAGTAAGGTACAGTTCGCAAAGCAGTAGCACCAGAACCACGTGTAATGGTACCTGCAAGAGACCAAACATCGTTGGCAGTTGGTACTTGGTTGACACGTACTTGATGCATGGAGTATCCCAATTTACTAGCTTGTTTAGCATGTTTAAAAATTAAATGCACTTCAGTAACAGAATCATGTTTTTGATCAAATCGATGTGTGTTCCAAGCACCCCAACGGAAATCTGCATCTACATCAGTGTATTTAGATCCAACAGAGGGTTGTCCCCACATTTTGTTGGACGTGTACACAGCAGAAGATAAAGTAGATGTCTTGACTTTAATTTCAAGACCACTGAATCCAGTATCCATATCGTCGTTTTCACCTACGAATGTTTCAATGGAATCAATGGATGTTGGACTTGTTAATTTAATGACCATTGTAAATTCAGTGCCTGAAGCAGCAGAATATTTGTACATGGAACCAGGTTTGCCTTCAATCAGATTGGCGCAATCTTGACCACCAACATCCGTTGTATCTAAATTAGAAGCAGGTCCAGCACAAGAATCAATGCTGGCATATTGTGACATTTTATCAACAGCGTAATAAATTTTGGCTGATTTACATCCTTTGTTGGCAGATGTAGCCGTCAATGCCATAGAATCCAATGTAATTAAATCGTCACCAACTAAACTGCTGGCAAAACAAGCACCATTTGTTGTTCTGGTTTGTCCTAAATTCTTCATGGTAGTGATAATTTCATATGCAATACCATCGTTTGAAGTTTCAAGAACTAACTCCATGGCTCCATCACTGATTGGTGCACGAACCAAAACTGAACCAATATCAGTACCTGCAGTAAATTGCATACCAATTGCAGCATCATTTGTTTTTTCTGCAAAGGCTACGTACGTACCGTAGTTGCCATCAAAAGCACTCGTTGCATCTGAATCAGCAGCCGCACCACTCGTGAAGGCAAGTGGGTAGTCTGCTCTAGAAGCAGCTACCAATTCACCCGTATCAATTTCACCGGATCCACAATCTTTCGATTCATAAAATCCTACACGTGCAATTTGCCATTCACCAATACCTACAGTGCGACGAATGCGCCAATATTTACCGGCTTTGTTTGGATTAGCACCAAAAACAATTTTGGAATCCGTAGCACCAGTACCTGTCTTTTCAACCGAAAAAGTAGCATCATTGTAATTGACAAATGGACGTCCTGCACCCATGGTAGAGACTTCGGTAATTTTATTAGTAGTTGACATTGGTGAAATGGAATCCATTAAATCAACATCATTATCACCACTCACAGATATTTGACCGGTTTGTGGATCAATCACGAATCGTCCATCGGAACCACCCACAATATCAAAAGCAAGGCCAGCAGTGGAGCCACTGTCACTGACAGCAGCAACGGCAGGACCCACTTTGTAACCTGCATCTGCACCTTCTGCTACAATAGCTTTTTGTGAAGATGCCATAGTTGGAGGTTCACTGACGTCACGGACAGTTACACGCATTTGTGCTTCTGTTGTTAATTTATCAGTATCAGTCACAGCAACAGTTAATTGATAAGCTTTGACATTTTCAAAATCCATGACATCTGCAGATACACCGGCTTGTTTGGTATAGAAACCTTCCAAATAAATTGGTGCGTTTGTACCGACGGCAAGTTGAAGATTGCAAGTACCGTCACTCAAATTTGGTGAGACACCTTCTTCCCATGTTTTTAATTCAAAAAAATTAGAAGATGGACCAGAGTAACCTACGAAACGTGAATCACGTCCATTGGTACCAAGAACACCTTTCCATGAAAGGGCACCGAACGAAATCGAAGTAAGTGCAGATTCAAAGGGTGTTCCAGCAAAAGTAGCAGTTCCACGAATAGTGGCTGATTTAATGGTGTATGTTTTAGCACCGGCATGTCCAGCATAGATTTGACCCGTTCTTTCATTAATAGTAAATAATGGACAGTTAATATCGTCGCCACATGCACCAGCATTTCCACGAGCAATCGAATATTTCAAAGTAGCAGTTTGGCCACGATCTACGTCACGTCCATTGACACGTGCGCCTGGGATAGGAGTGCCACGAACCACACCTTCTGTGGCATAAACGTTCGAAGTAAAGATTTCAGGTGCTTCTGGTGTATCTTCCAATGCAATTGTAACTTTACCTGTATCACCTAATTTATCTGGATTTCTACCATTGTCATGCACATTGACTGTAAAAGTCATACCTGTTTTAGCACCGGGTGCTTCGTAGTTCAACATGTACTGACCAGCACGACGATGTCCAATTGGGAAATGCGTTAATTTCACTTGAAGTTGTCCACTGCAGGCTTCAATTTTAAAGTAATCGTTCTCTTCCATAGTAAATGTATAACCTTGTCCAATATCTGGATCGTTCACTGTTAAAGGTGCACCAACGAATGCATCTAAAGCTGAATTCTCACGAACAAAACGTTTTTGATCGGGAAGAATAGGTTGCTCATTGACATCATCGACACGGACGGTGACTTTGGCTAACGTTGTTTTTTTGGGAACACCTTTGTCTTGTACAGCAACAATAACGTGGTACAAATTGACATCACCTTCACGATTCAAGGATGCCATTCCTAAACTCAATTGTCCAGTTTTAATATCCATTCTAAACATATCAATCGATATTTCAGAAGATGGTTTTAAGACAGCACCATTGACGTAATCAATTTTCGAAGCCAACACACTGTGAAGTTTGAAAGTAGTTTGTCCAGTAGGTTTAAAATCAAAATCAGGATCACTGATTTCAATAGGACGACCAATTTCTGTACGTACCCCTGAATTTTCTGGAATACGGAAGGTTGGTTGTTCTGCGGTTGGATTTTCATTGACATCATCTGTGGTAATACCCATGTTGGCAAACAAAATGTTGCCAGTAGGATCAGTAGCAGAAACGACAATTTGAAAGTATTGAGTAGCAATGTCTTCGTAATCAAGAATACCTTCTCTGGCTACTTTTAATTGACCCGTACTGGAATCCAATGCAAAAACACCACCAACGTTACCACCTTCAATTTTCCATTTCAATCCAGCAATTGTTGGATAGACTAGTTTGATTTGTGGACGCATTGATGTTTCACCATATTCCTCGGTGAAAAATCCAACACCGTCACCACCAATTGCACGAAGGATAACACCTGTATTGGCACCACCTTTTTGTACATTTCGTACATATTCAGTGACATCAATGATTTGCCATCCAGTAGCACCCGTTTTAAAACCAAGTTTTTCTGCTGCCATACATTTTTTCAATGTTGTTTTAGGAAGTGGTTCCACCATATTCCAAGTTAATGAAGTAGGTGACCAACGACTGTTAGGCATAGGACAAATTTGAAGGGGCGAACCTGCATCGTAGACATAGACACGGAGAAGCACCTGTTCCAATGGTTGCACGCAGCCACCAAAAGATGGGAAACGTACTACAACACGTGCATCGTAAGTTGCAGCGGCACAAGCACGAGCGGAATCTTTTTTACCCAACGTATATCCAATTCGACGATTTGGAAAGGCGGTTAAATCAAGACCACGCGTAGCTCTTTCAATACATCCATCGGTTGGCACAGAAACAAGATTTTTAGTGCCATCACCATTAATGAACCAAGCAGTAATGCCATCACTGGCTAGACCTACATTGGTTGGATCAGATGGATCGTAAGATGGTGCAGCAGAACAAATTTCTCTACTTTCTTTGTCATCAATTTGGAAACCAGTAGCACGACGTGCAAAAGAATCAAGAGAAGCACCACGAGATGCACGTTGGCGACAGTCAGCATACCAGCTATCACCCTCACCTTCCAGTTCTTGTACTGTACCATCACCGTTGGCAATCCAAATCGTAGTACCATCTGAAAACAGACCAGCGGAACTGGAAGATCCATCACCCGAAGTCATAACAGCAGCACCAGTAGAGACACTAGTACGGAAACCAGTCATTTCAACAAAAGAAATGGTACAGTACGTACCAGTAGCTACAAATCCTTTCAAACGATAGGCCGAAGAAGACGATGCGACTGAAACCAAATTAAGTTCTAGATTATCATCGTATTTGACTTCACCTGAATTTAATACATCTTCCCATGAACCATCCGCTGGATCTTCGTTTTGTAAAGTAAAACCTTTACAAGAAACACCACCTTTTGGTGTAGTAATAGACATCTGTGTCATAGCAAAATGATCACCAGCACCTAAATCAAATTCAAGAATTGAATCTGCAGTCACTCTTTTATTGGCAGCTACATCTGCAGCACGGTATTTACCAACGTAAAAGACTTCTTCACTTTCAAAGACAGCAATTTCAGAGATGATGACTTTACCACCGTTGTGTGGTGCAGATACAAGAACTTGAACCGAAGTACCACACATGACGTCATCTAATTCAATGACATCTTGACGATTGACAGCATTTTCTTGTCCATCTTCTTCAGCAGCAGTACCAGCACCAATAACATTAATATCGGTGGATTGAGGTGCATATTTCGATTCGTATTGCACTTCAACTCTACCTACGCAATGAAAACCTTGTAATTCAACTTCTACGTTAATGCTTTCACCAGCTGGAATAACTTGTGAATCGTATACTGTTGCACGTTTATTGTCGGTGACTGCAGTTTGTGCAGTCAATTGTGTTTTAGTACCATACTCCAACGTGCCATCACTTTTAGTTTTGACCGTTTGCCAAGCACCAAATGTACCTGTTTTAACAGCACAACGACGTTCGTTGTCACCTCTGGCTACTCTTGCTTTTGCTTCTGCACTGGAATCATCATCTAAGTAACGTGTCACACCAAGAATATTAACAGGACGATTGACAGGCATAGCAGCAACTTGTGAAATTTGAACTGTCTTGGTACTGAGTGCAGCACTGCATTTAGACGAAGTTGTCATGTCGGATGGTACGTATCCACTCATGTCTTGGTCAGTAGCAGAAATAGGTGGACCAATAGGTGTACCAATTTTACTGTTTTCACTAATTCTGGCACAATTAGAGACTTCATCGTTATCTGGACATGTGTTGCGAATGTATGGATTTTCTGGCACGTTAGTAACTTGAATTTGTACATATGTTTCATCGAAAAGTTTGCCATCTGTAGCTTCTACACGCAAACTGTATACTTTTTGTGTTTCATAATCAATAAGAGGTTGGTTGACAATAATTTGTCCAGTATTTGCTTCAACGGAAAACAAAGAATTAATTGTGTCCGATGTTTTTTGTAATTCGTTGTCTTCGTTGTATACATGATTGGGTGAACGTCCATCAAAACAGATAGAATGCCACTGGGCACGAACATTGTCCATGCCAGTAAGGAAAGCAAGATGTTCAACTGGGAGCATTTTTGGATCTTTACCTCTCATAACAATGGAATCTAATTTGGATGGATTTTTACCAGTACCAACTAAAATTTCACCAGCACCGCCAGCAGTTTTTTTAGAATAGGAAATCCAAAGATTGGCTCCACGATAAGAATCAATTAATTTAGCTTCGTTCGTCACGGATTGCGCTAAAACTTTAGTTCCCATCATGGTGATTGGACCTAACGTACAGAATCCAGGTAAATCTTGGAAACCAGTCAAACGCCATTTCTTTCCGTTTCGTTTTCTCCAATTTCCAGTCGTACTTAGTCTTGTAGTAGTACCAACATCTACAGTGGCTTCGGTGGCCCATTTACCTTTGTTAGTCCATCTTTGAAGTTCCATCGTACCACATGGACTAGCACCGTCGAAATGAATGTTTAATAAGGCAGCACGTTCTTCAATATCAGCATCACTGATGGAAGCTTGGTAAGCGTAAGCAAGACCAATATGTCCATCGTATGAACCACCAAAACTACTGATGTCTAAAGAACTGTCACCACTCAACGAGAGTTGTTGTGCAGCACCTTTTGGCAAACCATTAATGAACAATTGTACTTCAGATATAGTATCGTCGTAACGTACAGTCACATCGTTCCATCCCATATTTAAATGACGCCAATTGGCACCATATTTGCCTTGCCATTCGTTATCTCCACCTACACCCATACGTGTCCATATTTGAACACGCATGCCAAGATGTGCACCACGTCCTTTTTGTTGACGGTCGGCTACGTAACCTCCCCATCCACCACCTTGACATCCACAATAATTACAGGTGACATCTTTATCTACACCATTTGTTTGTTTCCATTTAGGTTTGACATCTGTTTTACCTACACCACCATAGTACATACCAAATCCAGTCCACCCACCACTGTTACATCCACATTGGCGTTCTCCACTGCCAGAAGGAATGATTCCCCAAGCTGTATCTCCTGGTAATTTACCATCCGATTTAGAAGAGGCACGACAAAATTGAACTTGTCCAGCATTAAATTTAGAACTAGCCGTGGCATCCGAAGTACGAACGTTATGAATAGGAATATTTAAGTTTTGTGTATCGGCAAAAAAGTGTTCACCAATGTCAAATCTTAAATAATTTTTAGCACGTGATTTGGATGTTTCACAGGCATTGTTTGTGGTTGTTGTGCAAGTACTAGCACTTTCAGGACAACACCAAGTAATAGCAACTTCGTCGTAATCAACACCGTACGTTTTAGTAGCACCAATGTTAAAGGAAGCATCTGTTTTTTGATTGAAATTAAGACCTAACATAACAAGTTCTTGTTTGGAATCATGGGCTTCTTGTGCAACAAGCGACCACCCATTGGTATCATCAATTGTTTGACCAACTTGATCCATACCTAAATAGAAATCACCAGTAGCAGAATCCATTTTGAGTGCATCACCAATAATAGATTGATCGTGATCCGCGGAAGAAGTTGTAACACTATCTTTGTACAACCAAGCAGTGAATGTAAAAGATTTACCATCGGTACCAGTAACGAGAGGTTGACGTGTTTCTTCTCCTGTTTTAGCATCAATGGATAACACTTTACCTCCTACACCAGATCCAGGTGACATGGAATCGACTTGAATTTCACGCCATTCACCAAAGTGATTCGCAGCAGTTTTCAAAGAAATGGAACCACGACGCAAGGCACCGCTTTCGGCAGCATCTACTTTGTCATGAATATCAAACAATTGTTTTTTAGCAGCACACGTAGTAGGATCAGTACCGCAGGCACCAACAGAGACTTGAATTCGATCACGCACGGCTTTAATTTCTAAATCGTACCAATGTGATTTTAAATACGATTTGTCATTGTCTTGACGATGACATGCAGCTGGTGAACATGCCATTATAGAAGTATATCCTGGACGTGGACGAACAGCCATTTGTACATAATCAGCATCTTGGTAATGAGTTGCTTTCCAAGCCCACCATACTCTTGATTGAGCATAATGACCATTACGATCATTTCTACCATTCAAATTGGAAGAGTGACAGGCACCGTACCACCAAGCACCCGTAAAACGCGATGCACAATTGGAACCCCAGGCATCATTGTCTTGATCGTAAGTAGAGAATCGACGATTGTGATGGTAACTGAGACTATCGGTGTATCGATTAATATTTCCATTTGCACCCGTCGTTTGAGTTCCACCATTGCCACCTAATAGTTTAGGTCCAACGGTCGTTTTAGTATTGTGTGAATTGCCCCAAACGTGAAGACGATATTTATCGTTGATGTGTCCAAGACCAAAGTAGTTGTATTTAGTAGTACCCCATTCAGTTCCACGACCCATAGTAACTTGCATTTCCATCCATCCAACAGTTTCAATAAATCGACGCATTTTTTGTAAACCAATCCAATGAGCCCCTTTCAATCTTTTCTCATCATCTTTACCATCACATGGTCCTGGATTAGCAAGATTGTGAACAGAATTGACCAATTGATTGCCACCACATGAATTTTGATTGTGACTTACACGATTCAATTTCCAAGTTTTAATACCATATCTTCTTGGTGGTGGTCTCCACCAACATAATTTTCTTCTTTTAACAGCTAAACGTCTGCTGTTCCATTGTGGATCACCATTTTTGGGACCATATAAAAACATTCGTCCATTGATGTTACGGACATATTTCACACTCACACCAATAGTATGGCCTCTTTCACGTGCAAAATTAATTGCATTACTGATACCAGACCAACCACGTTCACCAGATCCAGAGACGTGGTTACCGACAGTACCACCAACACCTTGATTGGAATTGGTGGAATAAGAAGAACGGGATTCAATGAGATTCCAGTCCGCTTCGAAACGTCCATGTTCAGAGAAACCTTGGACGTAATCGTCCCAACCACGATAAAAGTTACCACCCGCTTCGTTTTGTGTACGACGCATAATAACAGTCCATGGATTTGCACCGCCACTTGGTCCACCGGTTGGTTCACTATCCATATCACACCATACTTTAAATGGATCGTGACCATTGCCATTAGGTGATATCAAGTAGACACCACTAGTAGCAGTTGGTTTCATTTCAATGACATCGTGACAATGTCTTGGCATACGTTTGGCACAGGCTTTCACGCCACTGGAACATCCCGATGGGTAGACTTCTGCCAAGACAGTAGTAACACCGTTGACAGTTTTTTTCAAACGACGACTCGATATTTCAACCCCCATTTCAAAGGTATAGAAATTTTTAGCATCTTTGCGACGGAAATTTACACCAATCCAATCGTTGTCCAGAGAACGCATTTTAACTTTGAAGGCGTAGTCATCCCAACGAATGGCTTCCGATGGAGTGTAGACTAATTCAGTTCCAATTGGATCAATTTGACGCCAATTGTATTCGAGACGTGGAAATTCTGGTGAGTATCTACCACTGGCATGAATATTAGACCGTTGACGAATCGAACAACCTTTAAAAGTAGTGTCCGATGTAGTTGGCATGACTTCGTAGAAATCATATTGGTCGGTCTCCCATCCTTGTGGGCAAGACGCCGAAGAAGTTTGTTCGGCATAGCAATGTCCTGCTTTAGAACCTGTACCATAGACAAAGAATTTACATCCGTTGCTGTCGGCACAAGCATCGGCACATCGATCAATAGCACCAATACCAAGATATTTACCAAGGTAATAATCGTTGGATTGACATTCGGCACCCGTTCTTCTACGTAGGTAGGAAGCGTAATTGCCACTGCAATCCACACCCCAAGAAGATGGATACGTGCGAACATCTTTACGACGACACTGGTTACTGGTCCATTCACACATGTTAGGACACCCATCTTCAGTTGCAAAATCCAAACAAGAATGATCTTGTTGTCCATCAATAATTTGCCATTCACCGCCGTACGTTTCTTGAAATTTATTGGAAGTAGCTTGGTAATTGTTCGAGTAATATTGTGTTTGTCCTCTAGATAATGTTTCTTTAAACAATGGAAGACCACGTCCACCTTTCATTTTAGAAAACAATGTTTTAGTTCCACCAACGCTACGAAGTTGAGTACCACCACGAATATCTAACGTACCAATCTCTCCGGTGTTACAGGCATTGGCTTCCCATTTACATGGATGAAGACATTGAGCTTGATTTAAAGTAGTACATTTGTGATAGTTTTTAGTAGCAAGATTTGCAATTTGACCATTGATAACCGAAGAATCACCACTAAGATCAAATAATAAAAGAAGGGGTTCGGTTGCTGCACCAGCGTCACCTGCTACTGGAAGATCGTAACCAAACGATTCAGATGCTTTGGATGCTTTTGCAATAGTAATTTGTTGAATATTGAAAGCGTAATCGGCTTCAAGATCGTCAGAGACCGTAAATTCAACCGCAGCATTTTGACGTGTACCAGTCCAGGCTGTTGCATCACAGTTATTGACATCGTCGCAATTTTTTTCTCCAGCAGCATTCAACATACCAAATTCACCCACCGATAAAACATTAAATTTTTTAAAAGTATCTGCATCCCAGGTTGCCGTGCTATTTGTACATAGTTCTGCGATTGAATAAGCAGAATCGGAACACATTGGTTTAAAAATAGAAGACTCGGAACATTTAGTACTTGAACATGGTGTTTTTTTCGTTTCATAAACAAAATTACCACCAACTGTATATTGAAGTTCGCCAAGTTTAGGTGGTGTTGGGTATTCTACCAACGTTTCACATTTACCATCAGTATCACATCTTTTAATAAAAGAGGCTGTATTACCTTCTTCACCAAAACTAATTTGATAAGCAGCGCGACTGTCACTTGGTGAGGTACGAAGTTGTACTACTGCTTCTTGTGCTGCAATGACTTCAAATGACACTGATTTGGCTTTTTCACCTACTTTAGCTATACCAGCTGAAAATGGTGGTACAAAAGATCCTTTGCCACCTACTGTATCTTGTGACCAGCAATTTTCACCAGTCAATGTATATGTTAAACGATCGTTCGTATCTTGATCCGTACCTGGAATTGGTGCACCGACTCGATATCCTTTGAGAGAATTTTCTGGTACTGAAATAAAGTAACGATCTGGAAGAACGGGTGGATCATTAATGTTTTTAACAAATACATCAAATTTTACTTCATTTGAAGCAAGACCACCGTTATCAAACGCAACAACAGTCAAACGATGAAGTGGTTTCGTTTCATAATCCACTAAGACACCCGCCGTAGTAATAATTCCAGTCTTGTCATCCATCGAAAAAACACCATCTTTAGTAGTTTGTGAATAAGATCCTTTACCAATGCGGAAAGAATAAGTAAATTCTTCGTTGGCATCTTGATCGCTGACTAATTTTTTTAACTTCTTTTCTGTAGTATGTTCACATTTAGTTCCTTCTGGTGCACGTTCATCAATATCACATGAAGTACCAATTAAAGTAGGTGCTTCGTTGACATCGTTGACAATGATCATCATAACTGTTGATTTTGACATATCCATGGTGTCACGGCCAGGAATGAGAGCACAATCAGAACCTACACATTTATCTGTGGCTGTAATAACAAGACGGAACGTTGAACGACGTTCAAAATCAACTACTTTGCCATCTGCTACTTGAACGACGGCGGTATCGGTACCAATACTAAAGTAACCAAGATCATTGCCACCTGTAATTTCATAAGAAAGAACATCGGTATCATCTGGATCAGTACCAAGCATTGGTGCACCTATGACAGTTCCTGGTGCAATATTTTCACTAATACTAGCCACTCTACCTTTAGGTAATTGTGGTGGTTCGTTCGCTCTCATAATTTCAACTGTTAATATTTTACAGGTTTCTTTGGCAGATTGTGAATTTGGTGTAGCAAATCCAGAATCTTTGACACAAACTGAAGCACGATATAGATTGACACCTACATCGGAGGACAAAAATGGATTGAAGGTTCCTTCCGAAGGACCACGATTGACACGAACTTGACCTTGTGGACTGATAGAAAATAGACCATGAAATGGAAGTGCTGTTGCGGTAGTATCATCTGCCAACGTATCGGTACCAAGACCCCAATTAACTGTTCTCCATGCTTCGTCAAAGAATGCTTCCGTTGGTTTATATTTTGTCACAACAGTGCCGTCTAAATCGTAGAAATCCACATCTAAGAAATGACTTGGATGAAGCATTCCAGTGACTTTCTGTTTGTTGACAATTAAGCCACTGGCTAATGTTTGAACACCTGCAATTGTACATTTTGGATACTCTTCATCTTTGCTGAGGCCATCGGTACGATAAATCATACGACAGACTTCTGCAGCTGTGTTACAAATACGTTTCTCACCCTTACATGCACCGACATTGGTTTCATCGGCAGCTAAACCACTTGGATTTTCGTACCATGGACCTGAACCAATATTACCAAACTTGCGAGTGGACCAAGTACCACATGTTGCTCCAGCTGAAGCAGTGTTACAACTAGCATCAGCGGTACAAGCGACACTTTCATCGTGAGAACAAAACGCATTTGGAGTGGACCAAGTACCACATGTTGCTCCAGCTGAAGCAGTGTTACAACTAGCATCAGCGGTACAAGCGACACTTGCATCGTGAGAACAAAACTTTTTTGGAGTTGTAGCGAATACAGATGTAGCGAATACAGAAGATTCGGACCATCTACCTTTAGTCATCCATGCATCTGCAGTTTCATCCCATGGTCGAAGTGAATTGGTTGTATTCATTGCAGTACCACCCCATTCGTAACCAGGACGAAGAGAAAAGGTTAAGGTTTGTCCACCACTCAAATCGTAATCTAATGCTTTAATGGCACCACCACATGTATCACCTAACAATGCATTTTCTGGAATTTTTAAACGTGTATCTGAAAGAACAGGTGGTTCGTTCAAATCTGTCATTTGGATATTGACAGTAACAGAAGCAGTGAGTGGTGATAACCATGTACCACATGTTGCACCGGCTTCAACACTGTTACAGATAGCATCGGTTGTACAGGAAGTGGTTGAGATTGGAAAAGAACATTTAGCTTTTGGAGATGCAACAAAGACTTCTTTATCGGCGACTACTACAGTGACGTCGTATCCGTTCACACGTGTTTCGTCATCTTCGTAATCAAAAATGGAAGTACCGTCAACGGCTACTTTAATAATTCCTGTATCGGAATCAATTGTAAAGTGTGGTGAAGAAGAAACTGGATCCAAAGCATACGTTAATAATGCATCGTCGCCAGAATCTTGATCAACACCAATAACACCACCACCACCACCAACAATTGTACCGAGTGCAGCACGTTCTGGAATAGTACGAGTGTAATCTGCATCTTTAGGAAACCACGGTGCTTCATTGACATCCGTTACGGTCACTGAACAAGTTGCAGAGGCAACTAAAGAAGATTTACCTTCTTGCGATTGTGTTGCCATATCACGAACTTTGACACTCAATGAAAATTTGTTCAAACTTGGACTTTCAAAATCCATTTTAGCATCACTTCCACCAACAGTGATTTGTCCAATACCATTGTTTCCACTGGTACCGGAAACAACAAAAATATCTTTCGTGTTACCACCGGCAATAGACCATTCGTATACTTGTGAACTATCTTCGTCAATGACATTGAATGTGGATGCAACTTTTGTACCTTCTGCTGCGTCTTCGGGAACATTACCAGCATTGCTTGAAATAGAGGGTGGTTCATTCACATCACGAAGTTTAATAACAACAGTAGCAGTCGTGTAAAGAACATCAGGATGAGTCGTTAATTTACGATCACGTCCTTCCACTGTAATTTTGTAGGAGTTGCGGTTTTCGAAATCTAAAGAGTTACCATTACGAAGTTGAATGAAGACTCTGCCTTTGTCATTAATATCAAACAGATTATGACCGTTTTTGACAGACCAATACATTCTATCACCATCTTGGTCACGAGCACGAAACAATGTTGGAAGTTTAGTGCCCGTATCGGCATTTTCTGCAACGGTACGAATGACCATGCTTCTTCCCATCATGACAGGTTGGTCATTAATATTATTGACATTAATCGTAATTAAAGCAGAATCACACAAACTTTCATGGGCATAGGTTCCAATTTTATCATCGGAACGTTTAGACCATCCAAAAGTTTGTGCATCTACTTCAGCACCACCGACGGACATAATGTCACAACTGCTAATCACAATGGAATGTTGTTTGCCAACTTCGTAATTGAGAGTAGCACGTGCAACGGTGATATCTCCTGTATTTGCATCCAATGCCCATCTTCCATCACTGTTGCCACGTGTAATTGTATAACGAACATCTTGATGTTCACAATCTTGTTTACTTTGTCCTACAAAACACCAGGCGTTGACTTTACTTTCAGCAGCACGACATGAGTTACCATCTAATGCATAACTGAAAGTAGAAGTAGCAGAAGCAGAAGTAGTACTCCAAACCGCACACGTATCACCACTGGCAGTTTCTTGTGCCTCTGCTGGATAATCTGGATCAAAAGCTGCTTTTAATGTACCAACACTTGCACCCACTGGTGAGTTTTCATCTACATCAAAAGTTTGTTTGTCAAATTGAGGAGGTTCGTTGACGTCAAGTACAGTAATTTCTGCAGTAGCTTTATCAAACAAACCACCACGATCTTCAACTTTGATGGTCAACGAATATTTACGTACATCTTCGAAATCAATGGCATCTCCGTATTCACTGAGACTGATTTGTCCACTGCAACCTTCAATTTCAAACAGACCATCTTGGTTACCACCATCAATAGTGTAACGTAATTTTTGTTCGACAAAAATATCAGGATCGGTAGCAACTACTGGTTCACCAATAGCTTCATAGGCACCAGCATCTTCCAATACATTGATAGAGACACTGGAGAGTTCCGGTGTTTCATTAATATCACGTACTGCAATTTCAATAACCGCTTCGCTGATGTAATGCGTAGCTGGTGAATCCCAGGCTGTATCACAATCACCAGCTAATCCTTTACAATCGACAGCTTCTACTTTAATCGTGTAAGATTTAACTTTTTCGTAATTAAGTTTAACGGTACCAACTTGTACTTGTCCAGTTTGTGAATGTACTTCAAAAGCACCATTGACCGATTGTTCACTGACACGATATCGAAATTCTTGATTTTCATAACATTCATCCCATGTTTCACCAATAGAACCAGCTTGGAAGTCAGCACTATGTGCACACCAAAATTTACCACCGTAATTTGCTTTAGTACATTTAGTGTACGTAACGTCTTCGTAAGTAAATGGAAAGGTACACATGGAAGGTAAATCAGAATCTAAAGCTACAAGTGGTGCACCAATAGGCGAACCAGTCGCACGATTTTCATCTGTGACCAAAGAAGCAGGTAAAAGTTTACATGGATCATTCATGTTGCGAATATTAATTGTCATTGTTTTAGATACGATCAATCCACCAGTATCTTGAACAATAATAATGATTTCATGTTTCGATTGATCTTCAAAATTTAACCATTTGCCTGGTAAGATTTGTACATTACCACTTTGACTAATTTGAAAGTGATCGTTGTCACTGACTTTATAGTTCGTGTTCAATTGTGCATCAACATCGTCTTCGAAATCCACAGCATCAACATTACCAATGGTTGTAGCACCAACACAGGTCTTTTTAAAGACATCACCTAGACCGCAATCGTTTTCTTCTACGGTTAATTCCATGGCACCAGTAATGGCAGGTGGTTCATTGACATCATCAATTTGTACTGTAATGTAAGCAGTGTCCGACATAGCACCTAAACCGTTATCTGTAGCACGTACCGTCAACACATATTGTTTTTGTTCTTCGTAATCGATATATTTCTCATCCCATACTACAAGTTGTCCTAATTTACTTTCGTCAAAGGCAAAAACAGCAAAATTATGATATTTACCTTCTTTCGAAGCTAATTCAACTTCTGAAATTCTTGTATTCGATGCAAAAATACCACTGTCGGAACCGAACGAAACGATACCAGCCCAAGCACCCCATCTCTCCGTAACTTTAATCATAACAATATTTTCACCTTTATTTAGACTGACTGTTGCGGTATTTTGTGCAGCGGCAGCGCCACGACATTTATTGTATCTAGATAAATCTTCAATCAATTCACCGTTCAACCATGTCATAATACCATCATCGGAACCAACACCCATATCAATATTGACTTTGTCAGTATCGGAATAGATGTAGGTAACGGCATACGCAGTAGCATCATCCAATCCAGCACCCATAGTTGGAGAGGCAGCACGTTGGAAATTAATTTTACCGCTGGAACCAGTTTCCCATTTGACCCATTTTAAATCTTTGTATTTTTCTGCTGGGCTTGGATCTGGATTTTTGCCATCTGGAAACCATCCTCCATCACCTTCACCGACATCCGCTTCGACACCACCAATGTTCGATGATTTAGTACCACATCCAATAGATTTTGCGTTGTGAAATGGACCTAAGACATTCCATTGTGTAATGTGAAACCAATTACCTTTATCCACCATATTAGAACCTTTACCACCTTCACCGACACCATATTGTTGTGGTTTAATTTTTTGTGCTTGATTTCTTGGTAAATTACCACCTTCAATAGTAAAATATAATTCTTGTCCAACATCTTCTTCGTAAAAAGGTATTGGTTGACCAACACGAGTTTTAAAAGGTGAATTTTCAGGAACAGCCACAGTAGTTGGAAACAAGACTGGTGCATCATTACGATTACACAAATAGACTTTGTATGGACCTTGTACATGCAATGCATTGGATGGATCTTTACCTACATCACCTTTGTCTGTACCTCGAACAGTCACAGTAAAGGATGGAATCTTTTCATAATTTAATAACATACCCAAAGTAGCTGGATCCGCATCTTCAATCGAAATGGAACCATCTTCACTGATACGTACTGGGGTAGCACCGTTGACGACCATGGAGTAATCTAGTTTGTTGTCACGTTCATCAAAATCTTTAAATCTTGCATTGCCCATGGCTTGGGTTTCAATAACACGTAATCCTGTAATTTCAATAGTACCGTCGGTACTGCCTACATGAGTATGAATAGAGATCATCACCATACGTACCGTTTCATCTTCTCTTGGATCGTCACAGGCATCGTTGTCGGCATCGGGTTCGTCTTGTGCATGGTCCAATGATTTTTCCAACGTCACTGAGGATTCAATTAAGACCCACTCACCTCTTTCATCTTCTTCTTTACCTCCACCAGTAGATGGAAATGCACCGTCGCCAGAACCGTCGGCCGATCCATAAGTATCTAATTTCCAATCTTTAGTAGGTGGTGCAGATTTGTAAGTAGTAGCACGGAAAATGTTTTGATTGGCCGTGTAATCTTTACTGACTTTGACCCATGCACGAATTAAAATATCAGATGGGTGAGAGACCGCCATTTCAACACCAGTGTAGGCTTTGTACACTTGATTTGCACCTTGTGTACCATCCATCTTCAAGACATATCCCGAATAAGTAGAATGATTTGTAGGTGTATTTGTAGTTTCTTTGACAATTTGACAAGACGCACAGCCAGACATGTCTTCGTGGTTGAAATATTTGTCGTTGCCTTCACCTAAGAAATGTAAACATCCCCATTTAGATAAACATCTTTTCATACCACCAACACCTTGACCTTTTGTGAACTCACCGTTGACTAAATAATTAGAAGGTACGTTTTCAAAAATAATGGCTTCACCTGCTTCGTCTGCTTCCATGACTGGAACTTCATTCATATCAATAATAGAAATGGAAACGGTAGCGGTATCAGCTAATTCACCCATGCCATCGTCTTGACATTGAATGGTTAAAGTGTATTGTGTTGGACCTTTTTCAAAATCTAACACGGCATCTGGAGTAGTACGCAATTGACCGGTCCATGAATTAATAACAAAATTACCTAAATCATTACCGTCTTCAATGGTATAAGTCAATCGTTGTCCACGTGCAACATCAACGGCATCGTCGACACAAGTGAGAGGGACACCGACTGGTTTATTGATCCAATTTTCTTGCACAACACGTTCTGCATCATGAATGGTTGGTCTCTTGTTGGAGGGTGGTAATATTTCAACAAATACATTTTTAACAGATGTAGCACCGGCGTTATCGGTAGCTACAATGGGTAAAGTCATAACATCACCTTCTGTAACAACCATAGCTTTAGCTAAATACAACATACCATCAAACTCACCAATGCCAAAGACTCCAACCACATCGGTGTTGGCTGTTTTATTTTTACCAATATTAAATGTACCACCAGTTTGAATACTGTAACTTACTTTATCACCTGCATCTTGATCAAACGCAACCATTTGACCTAAATTATTACCGGCATCGTCGTCTTCTGGTAATTTAAATTGTGAAATTTGTTGTGGAAAGGTTGGTGCTTCATTAATATCTTTGACTTTGACTTGTACCTGTGCAAAATCATTTAATTTTTCAGTCGTTGCTTCACCTTCACCCACACCTACAATACCACGATCGGTACATTGAATCATCACATTAAATTCAATGCCATCTGTTTTTTCTTTTAAATATTCAAAATCCATTGCTTCTTGTGCAACTTCGATACGAATGGTATTGGATTCAGAAACTTCCGACAATTGAAAATATTTTTCACCACCATTACTGACGGATAACATGGAACAATCTACATTGTTGTCATCAGCACTATCTACATGATTGACATCAATTTCTAAGACTGTTACACCAGGATCACTGTTTTCATCAATGTCTGCTTTTTTACCTTTAGGAATAATTGGTTTTTCATTGATATCAATCACTTGTATTTGAACTTCGAAATCGTCCGTCATTCCACCGCCGTCAGTAAATCTCATACTAATATCATACGTTTCATACAATTCAAAATCTAAACCAGCGGTATCCGTCAACATAAATCCACCAGTAGTGGAATCTAATTTGACTACTTCTGTTTCATGAGCCACATATTTATCTTTGTCGTTGTCCCATTTATCATAGGTTTGTTTTAAGATTTGAAATTCACCCGAACCCCATTTATTAAAATCTTCGTCGGTATATTCCAATTTCTTTTGTGATAGATCTGTACCACTTATGGTAGCAATGTCACCAGCATCTGCATCTTCACGGAAGTAGAAATCTCCCGTTGTGCCAATAGGTGGTTCGTTCAAATCATTGACTTGTACAATTAAGGTAGCAGATTCATCTAAACCAGTCACATCTTTAATGTTTAAAACAACTTCGTATTGATTCATAACTTCATAATCTAATTTTCCTGATTTTGCTATTAATACTTGTCCAGTGACATCATCAATTTTAAAAATATCAACAGTAGCACCAGTAGAATCTTTTTGGGTGGTTAACGAATAGACTAAAGTATCTCCTTCACCGTCATCTGGGTCATCTGTTTTTAACGGTGTACCAACAATTGTATTCACACCGGACTCTTCATCCACTGTACGAATATCAACAAATGGATTTTCTTCAAAATATGGAGCTTCCGCTTGATTTTCCACTTTAATAAAAATAGTGGCATCACCAGATAATCCACCGTTATCCGTATACCGTACAATTAATTCGTGTTCCTCATAATCTTCGGCATTCAAAAACAACGAACGTGCTTCTGCGGTAGCCAATTCAGAAATACCAATTCTACCATTGTTTGGTTCAATGACAAAGACTGGCCATGGTGTACCAACATTACCCCCTACAATAGACCATTTACCTTGTTCTTTGTCGTCGTTAGGTAAATCATCTGGATCTGATTGTTGATCAGCCACATTACAATCAATTTGTGCCCATGGATTTAAGCAAGCCAACATGACTCCTTGATTTTTATTACACGTTGGTGCTGCATCAAAACCGCTACAGAAACGTAAACTACGTTCAAATACTCCAACTGCACCATTTGCATTTGTACATGTCACTTTTCCTACTGTTGGGTTACCAGAACCAGCGGATGCTGCACCGGTTGTACCTAAATAAGTACCATCCGTGGTGGCATCTGCTTTAAAGCCTAATTGACGACATGCAGTACGTGCATTCTTTTGTTGATCAGCAACGTCCCAATCGCAAACGGAACCCCATTTACCATCGACATTGTATTCTAATCTACCAACTAAAGCATTGGATCCACCAACTAAACGAATTGATGTTGCTTCACGTCTTGCATTATCATCTGCTTCTGCAATAGCACAAGTCATATCCATAACATTTGGTTTTTCATTGACATCAATAATATTAATGGTTATTGTTGCGGTATCTGTCAATTTATCTGGATTTTCACCATCATCTTGTACTAATACTTTTAATGTGTATTGATTTTTAATTTCATAATCTAATTCATTTCTTTTGAGTTGAATTTGTCCATCACAACTACCAATTTCAAAGATGCCTGCACCATCGCCACCTGTAATATAATATCGAAGAGCATCTTCTTCGTCGGCATCAATAGCAAAAACTGGTTTACCAACCAGAGCACCAATATTTGAATTTTCATGAATTTCATGAACGGAATCATAGACACGTGGTTGTTCATTACGATTATCAACTTCAACAGTAATAGTAGAACGTCCAGTTAATCCACCTGGATCAGTAACTTCAACGGTTAAATCAAAAGATGGTTGAGTTTCAAAATCAAGGGCACCAGCACATAATGCAAACATAAAAGTAACATCGTCACCAGCTGTATCACGTGCAAATGGCAAGGAACAAGAACGTTTTGAATATTTACATTCGGTTCCTAAATTACGCATGACCATTGATTCCGATGGTTTATCTAAAGAAGAGGTCATATGTAAACCGAAACCAACAATAATTTGTGCATTGTTTGGACATTGTAAAGTTTGTTCGGATAGAACATCGTTACAGACTTGTCCTGTTGTACCAGCGGGACAATCTTTGGAACCACCACCCGTTGAACTAACAACAGGAGAACCATGTAAAGTAGAAGTTGGTTGACAGAACAAATAAATTGTTTGCAAATCATTACCTGGTGAATTACAGGCCGATTGTGTACAGGACGCATCCCCTTTATTACACATGAAATTATTAGAACGTATACAATCAGATTTATCACCTTCGTCGTTTGTTGTATGTAAAGCCCAACCAAATGCAATGACTTTGCCTGCTGGACAAGACACCGTTTGTCCAGCACCACCGGTAACAGTACCATCAATAGCATCGTTTGCTGCAATCTGCAATGGAGCTTCAGCCGTAACAGGTTGACACAATGCCCAAATACGTGACATATCAGTACCTGGTGTGTCACATTCTTGTTGGGTACATTTATCTTCACCCGGTTTACAAACTTTATTATTAGCAGCTAAACATGCAGCACCAGTAGTAGATGATCCACTTAAAATAGACACAGACATACCACATTCTTTAATAGATGCAGAAGCTGGGCTGAAAGAAGAAACAGCAGGTGAATCTTCAACTGCATTCATTTTAGTTGCTTTAGATTCGGTTGCCGAATCAACTTTACTCAATGCTTTCACACTGCCTGATGCTAATCCTTTAGTACCCACTTGTAAATTGCCGTCACTTCCTACACCTTTGACATATGCAACAATATCGTCTGGGAAAATAGTTTCAATATTAGATGCTTTTTCATCGTACAAAGATTTAATTTCGGAAGGAACTAAAGTTCTTTTCCATACAGCAATATGTGCCATGCGTACACCTGTCAACTTTTTACCACCATTCATGTTTTTATTTGCATTTGTCCATCCATCTGAAGTTTCATCCCATTCACGTCCTAAAGTGATATGTTGCGTTCCGGTGGTACTAGCTTTTTGTCCAGTTGAAACAGAAGTAGTAAGAGCACCGTCAATGTATAATTTTGCAACACCATTGTTTAAAGTAGCAGCCACGTGATACCACACACCAACATCTACGGGACTTTTACTTTTATCACCAGCCTGCCAATTTGAATCACCTTTTCCATAAAACGCAATTTGTTTTTGATAGACGTGAATTGTCATACCTCTGCCTCCATCTTGTGATTTCGAGATTAAACAATTGTTGGCATCAGCATCCGTCAATTTAAACCACATTGAATAGGTGAAATCGGTATCTCCTTTGAAAGAAGAAGGTGTTTCCAAGCGAACAAATTTAATAGTACCTGCTTGCGGGAAATCAATTGCACGAATATCTGCTGATTCTTTTTTATAAGTGACGTATGCACCGGCAGTTTTAGAAGCACATTGTGCTTTAGTGGACCAAATACAACGTTCAGCAATAGCCATAGTGCCTGTTTCACCTTCAGGATTCCATGAATAGTACTGACACGTAGATTGTGCATCACATTTAGCTTGACATTCGCGAGCAGATTCAACACCTGCACCAACATTGGTACCAGATGCACATTTCGATCCACTATATTCAACTGGAACAGTCGTCAATGGTGAAATTCTCCATCTTCTTGAATCCGAAGCAACATTGTCATTTAATGTATATTCAGTGGATTGATCAAAAGATGCAACGGTATGATATTGATTACATTCTTTGCTGGCAGCATCCCATGATCCACAACGTTCTAACATAACTGGACCACACGTATCTTTACCAGATACTGGACTAACCATTAATTTGGTTACAGCCATTTTTGCATTGGATTTGATACCGAATTCCACATTAGCTTCTGCTACTGGACCTGGTGTACCTGACCAAAAGACTTGTGGATTGTCAACCAGAACCGTATGTGTATTACCATCGTTTGGTGCGGAATTAATAATTTTAATATCTGCAGAGGAAGATGGTGCAATGAATGAAATACGATGTTGTTCAAATGTAGCTTGTTCAATTAAATTGTATGGTGGTGTTGGTGCCGCATCACCGCAACGACAACATCCCATTTTACCAGCCGGAGCAGCTTGACCACATTTTGCAGTAGAAGCAGTATATTTAGATGAATCACCCCATTTTAAATTCAATATACTGTCTTCAGACGAGGCACCACGACAGTGTACATCAGATTGATCACCACCAACATTATTATCTGTGTGACCAGCTAAACAAGTTAATCCTAAATCAGAACAGCGTGCATCGCAATTACGTCCAGCACCACTTGAAAAAACAGAACCAGCACCTGGTAATATAATTGTTGGATTATCTAAAAAGACGGTACGATCACCATTTGGTGAATCATTTTTCCATTCTAAATTAGCTTTACCATTGCTGTCTGCAGTAAACGTAATCGTTTTTTTAACAAAGGCTGTTCCGGAACCAATCGCACTACATAAATATGTACCTTTTGCAACACTATTAATACTCACAACCATTTTTTCGTCGGTGCCGTAATTTGGACGACAAGCGGCGTAAAAAGTTAAAGTAAGAGTCACGTCCAAAGGTAAATTTTCAACAATTTGAGAGATTTTGGATCCAGCCGATTGAATCGTTAAAAAGTGAGACGCACCAGATCCAGTACACAAACCACCCCATGGTCCATTGCAACTGGCTGCAATAACAACACTACCAATGGATGACCATCCATCTTTTGGTGTTACGTATTTGTAAGCACCTGGTGGTACGGAATCCCAAAATCCATCGATAAAAGTTGGATTTTTAATACCACCACTCGATGGAAAGACACGCCCCAATCCACTCACATGTACTTCGACGCCATTTGACGTAGCAGCATCTCCTTTTTTTTGTGCAAAACCTACTTCCATGTTTACTTTTTCACCCGTTGGTAAATTATTGACAGTTTGTTCAATGGAAGACAATGTACCTTCTAATGCGACGTAAAATTTAGAACCAGATTGTGTAGCTAATCCATCGTTCCATTGATCATCACCAGATGTAACAGTATGAACAACAGAATTACCAGTCCAAGAGGAAGGTGACTCTTTTGCTGTTTTAGAACTACCTGTTTCAAACTTGGAATTTACAAATCCATATTTAGTATCATCGTAATGTCCAACACTTAATGTAGCAAGACTGGAACTATCTAATTTCATATCAATTTGATTAGAAGCTTCTTGTACATGTTTTGCACCTTTTAATACTAATGTAGAGGCATAATTGACACCTTGACCAGCACTGTATTGATGAGCAAAACCAAAACTAATTTTTTGTGACGATGGACATTTTACTTCTAATCCACCATTATTACCTACAGCATTCATAACCATTGGTGCCATGTATTCATCTGAATCTTCATTCAATTTATACAACCATTCACGTGCTTGCACAACAACGGCAGTACCGTCCATGGAAAATAAATTAGATGTATCACCATCAATAATTTTAACAATATGTGACGTAACATCACCACCATTATCTACATCGGTCACAGTGACTTCGTCACCATCCGACAAATATAATTCAGCAGCAGCATTCTCTTTAATTTTAAATGATTCATCGGTAATTTGTGGTGGTTCGTTCACATCTTTGACATTAAGGGTAGCAATCATACTGGACGAAAGACCACCTTTATCTTCACATTTAATTTCAACTTTGTATTCTGTTTTACCAGCTTCAAAATCCATGGCAGTTTCGTTACGTACATACAAAGTAAAATCTGTTTCATGTAATCCAAATGCATCGTTGTCATTGCCACTAATAATTTCACAGGTGTGTGTATCATCTGCATCAATATCAGTGACAGTCAAAGTACCTAAAACATTGGTATTACCTTTTGAATCTTTTTGTTTCAAAGCTTCACTAATATCACTGACAGTAAGTGCAGCAACAGTTGGTACTTCATTGACATCTAAGACAGTAATATTGGCACTGATTTCAACAGATATAGTTGGTGTATCTGATTTTTTACATTTAAAGGTATCTGTTGTACAGACATCGGCTTTTACTTTACCAACTGGTACGACACCAGTTTTTTCATCACACCAATCGGAATCGCTACAATCGATATCTACTTTGACTTGACAATTTTGACAATTCTTACAGCCACATCCTTTGTCTACTACTTTGACTGTAATTTCATGAACAGTATCCGTTTCAAAATTAATTTTACTCTCGTCTTTAATTTTAATTTGTCCAGTTGAACTAACAATGGAAAATCTACCGTCTGCATTCAATGTTGTCGTGCCGTCTACAGCAAACGAATACGTTACACTATCACCTTCATCGTTATCCGCACCACGAAATGGTTTACCAATTTCTTCACCATTGTTATCATCTTCATAAACGGTAATGGCCACTTTTGGTTCTTTCAAAGTAGGTGCTTCATTTGTATCCATAATTTTGACTGTGCCATCAATTTCAGCTTCTTTGTTTTCTTCACAGTAATCCCATTCTTTGTCACCCGTCAATGTGTAACACCAAATAGAATTTTTTTCTCCTCCAGGATCACGACACATACCTTGTAAAATATTTTTCAACGTACATTCTTCGTCATCGGTGGACCAAGTACCCTTCATGTCTTCACAAGTCGTTTTAGTAGTAATGTAAGGTACAAGTACTTCAGTTAATCCAGAAGTATTGTACTTTCCTTTGCCATTGTTATCATCGACAGGAGAGAAACTATGAGCACGTGGAGATTGAACGTCCCAACGTTGACAAGCGGCACCGCCTTTAGTTTTCCATTCAGCACCACGATAATCAGCTGCTGTAATGGACCATCTTGGTTCCGAAATTTTAATGGTTAAGGAATGTTCTTTTTTACCTTCGTAATCTAAATCTGCTTTGGCAATTTTAATTTGTCCATCGTTTTCATCAATTTCAAAAATACCAGCATCGTTACCTGTAGCAAAAGACAAGACTTGATTCGTTTCACCTTCTGGATCAGTATCTTTACGAGCAGCACTGGCGGAATTGTCTGGGTATAGAACACGTTCACAAACTTTGTCACCCACGTTTGAATCTTCCGAAACGTCTTTACATTCCCATTTACTGATTTTGTTGGGTTTTTCATTGACATCCAAGACATAAATATCCACTTCTGCTGTGTCTTTTTGTTTATTTTTTGGATCGTCGTCTTCAACTGTAACAGTAATAGTAAATTTAGCTACTCCATTGGAATCTTTTAATTTTTCATAATCTAAATCATCTGGTTTTTTGACTGTAATTTGTCCAGAATTTTTATTAATATCAAAATATCCTTTGTTGTTACCTTTGGAAATGGTGTATGCCAATTTTTGAATACCTTCATCTACTTCTTCATCAATATTTTTGGTACCAAATTCTTCACAGACTTTGGTGTTTTCTTTGGGTTTTTCAAACAAGTAACATTTTTTATTTTTAATATTTGGTTTTTCATTCACTGGTTCAACAGAGACTTCCATATCCACAATATCATACTCAGCACCCGATGCATCTACAAATTCACAAGCATTGTCACCACTACCTGCAGCTTCACATTCTGCTTTGCTAGCAATTTTAGCGGCACAGGCTGTATTCGTACCACCACTTTTAACGGTACAAGTATTTTCCCAAACGTTAGCTGAATTAACAGCACCTGCACGATCCCAACATTTCACACGCACTAACATTTTTTGTGCTGCTAAACCAACACCGGGAAGCTCTTTATCTTTAGCTACTTCTAATTGGTATCCATCCATTGTGAAACAACCTATCTTAGAATGATCTGCTTGATTACATTTGGCAAATGCATGCCCGTCTGGAAAGACTGTTTTATCGGTTCGAAGATGTGCAACAACTACACAGGTAGCTGTACATCCACCATCTGCTGCTTGATCGGATTTATCTTCATCGGTACAATCAATGACTTTACCAACATTTGTGCCTTCGGTAGATAATTCATTGACTTCACGTTTAATGCTGCCAGTATCTTTGCCATCGTCATCTTCATCGTTTTTAATTTCTGGTGCTTCGTTCGAATCGGTTAAAGCGACTTCAAATTCACCGTCTGTTTTTAACATGGTATATCCTGCTTCATTAGCACAGCCATCACAAGTACAAGAGGTCTTGGACCCCTCCGTGCCTTTAATACAAGTAGCAGTACGAATTTTCAATTTGTGTGTTTTCTTTTTTTCAAAATCTAATTTTAATTCTTTAGCAACAGTCAATGTACCATCTAATGCAAGATTAAATAGACCATCTTCGTTACCGGATAAAATAGTTGTTTCTTTTCCTAATTTAAATTGTGGCGTTGTAGTATCATCTTCACGCATTTCAAACTTACAAATTTTAGCATCTTTAGGTGCATCTTCACTGGTACCATCTGCAGCATTGTGAGCGTATGTTCCCGACGCTAAACCTTTCGAATCTAAACATTCAAATGTTTCACCGTTATCACTTGAATCTCTGGCTTCAATGTAAGGTGCTTCATCAACATCGTCTACGTTTACTGTAACAGTAAATGTATCACTTAATGGTGCATCTTTATCATCGTCTTCAATTTTAATCACCAAAGTGTATTTTGCAGCAGTTTCGTGGTCCAATGAATCCACCGTTTTCAATTCTCCTGAATTAGCATCAATCGAAAATAAACTTGGACTACCTGGTGTACAACTACTAATAGCATACGTATGATCTTGGTCGCCGTCTACTAAATCGTAAGATCCCATTTTATCAGGAGTACATTTAGTAGTATCACCATCTTTACAAGCACGTCTTTTAGGTACATTTTCTTCCACATGAATGGTGTAATCACCCAAGACTGGCGCTTCGTTGATGTCATTGAACGTAACTGTAATTTCCATATCATTAGAACGTGAAGCAGCACCATCGTTGTCTTGTGCGTACACTTTCACTTTGACCGATTTGGTGGTTTCGTAATCAAATGCTTTTTTAGTGTTTAACGCCCATTTTTTATTACTGCCACTACCACTGGATACCAAAGAGAAATCGTCGGAACTACCACTAGAAAATTTGAAATCAATTGTATTCCATTTCGATTCCACATCTTTTTCAGTCACTTTTAATTCATCCACAACGGTCAATGCAACAAATGTAGTTTCAGAAGATTCATCGACGGAGGCGTCAAGAGTTGCTTTTAAACTTGGTTTGTCATTGGCATCTGTTACTTCAATATCCACCCAGGTATCTACACTGAGAGGTCTTTTGCGCCACCCACCAGTATCAGTACCACGCACTTGAATGCGGTAGTCATTTTTATCTTCATAATCAAGAGTACGTTTGACTTTAATTTCACCGGTCGAAGGATCAATTTTAAAACCGTCGTGAGAATCTAATTTTAAAATTTTCCAAGTGTGTTTACCAGCTTCATCGGCATCGGGATCAGAAATAGCAATGGTACCCACTACTGTGTTTAATGCAGCATTTTCACTAATTGTAAAACCACTGTTTGTATCTTTATCACTGGCAGAAAAGTAAGGTGGATCATTTTTATTTAAAATTTCTACTTCAACAGTACCGTAATTAGCTTTTTGACAATAAATACCTTTGACAGCATCAGGTGCACCGGACAAGACGTTACGTGTATCTGTAGCACAT
>Ga0206688_10362252_pt1 | contig 82735 bp, 1 predicted proteins | sample M180m12015metaT_FD_159666 | JGI IMG/M metagenome (GOLD analysis project Ga0206688, IMG submission 159666) | Metatranscriptome of ammonia-oxidizing marine archaeal communities from Monterey Bay, California, United States - M1 80m 12015... | ecosystem: Environmental > Aquatic > Marine > Intertidal... | reverse complement strand
CTATTAATTCATTCATTTAGTTTTTTAATCATTGTTCGAAAATTTATTCACCCCATCCAGCTAATTTAGCACCTTTGCTTTTACTTGCCCCAATTGGTTTGGCACCACTCTTCTTGGTCTTTTTCTTTTTCATTTTCTTTTTTTTAACATTGGCAATTTAACACCAGCGATATTGCTACCTTGTTTTTTATTTTGTCTTTTAATTCTCATTTGTTCTCTAGATTCCGCTACTCTTGCTTCAATTCTAGCCAAGATAATTTTATCTTCTTCGTTGTCACCGTTCATGATGCGTTCGTGCAACACGTGACGATCTAAACGACCTTTCATGCAAGCAGAAATGACACTGGCTGCATCTTTCTCTTCGTTGGATGCATTGGCATTGTTTAAATTAAATAAATCTTTGTGAAAATGTGCTTTCTTTTTGAATGCAGTCCATTTCGCTTTATTTTTATGACGACGATATTTTCTAACACCCGTCACTTCTAATCCAATGACGTAAAAGTAGTATCCAGTACTGACTAAAACAATAGCTAAAGTCAAGTAACCCAGACCATCTCTTTGTCCCCAATAGTATTCGTTGGCGAAATATCCAGAACTAAACATAACACCTGCCAAACAGACGTAAATAGCACATCCTAAAAAGACAGCTTCCACTTGATTGTAATTGACGAAATATTTAGCACTCATGGTCAAGGCTCTAGCAATGGTTAATTGTGCTTGTTCTTCCATGGCCAATCGTTTTTTGGCACGTTCAACGTCACCTCCACCTCCAAACGCAGCCATTTTGCGCAACATTTTATTGCCACGTTCAAAATCACGTTTCGATGCTAAACGAACAATGTCAGCTCTTTCATCCATTGACATGAATGGTCTGTTCAAGACTTGCGCAGTGAAAGACGTAAAAAGTACCATTAAAGCAACAGCTAATTGGAACGATGGATTACGTCTAAACAGCAAGGATGTGAAACAAATACCTAATTTCTTCATTAAGACACACAATGGCCAGAACCACATTTCTGGTTTGTAATTCTTATACATGGATGCATATCTTTTTCTAAATCCATAATTCACATTGGATTCTGATTTTTCACCACGATCTTGAGCAGCAAGCAATTGATCTTCAAATATTTTCATTTTATTCTTTTGGAATTTAAAGAAAATAAACATTGGGAAAGCAAGAGAGTAACAAATGACAAAGACAATAGCCCATGGCATTAATTTCACGTGCATTCCCGTCTCCCATGTACCAGGTCTCCAACACTCTTGATCGGGTGCAATAGACATGTATGTAGTTGGATTCGATGGATCATCAGGTGGATCTGCAGCGGCACAATTGAAGATATCCATAGCTTTTTTAGTTAATTGTACGTATAACAAATAAAACACGGTTAAAAAGGTTGTAATAACCATACCAATTTTACTTTCCATAATGGATTTTGCTGAAATAGGTGGTTCTACTGTTTGACCTGGAGTTGGTACCACTACTTTCTTTGGCATCATTACAAATCTTAATATATCTAATCCAATACCAAAAATTAATGAAACGACTACACCTAAAGGTACTAACATGGTTAAAAACCACATTTCGTGAGGCAACAATCCACCACATTCCAAACCTAATGTAGTCATATCAAATGAAAAGACAGACAAGTATGAAAACAACGATTTCATAGCCATTGGCCATGGTATTTTTTGTGAACTGAACAATCCAATGACTTGGAAATAATCAATACCAATACTAATAACACCGACATTAATTTTCAACATCACAACAACAAAGTAATAACACACTGCTGCTACTACAGCACCCAATAAAATAAATCCAATCATAATCCATGGATTTGAATCACATTCAACACATACACCATCACTTCTGGAAAATCCATCCATACATTTCGAACATTTCATACCAGTATATCCCATAGCACAGACATTGTCACCAATACATGCTGAGACTGGTTCACAAGGTACGATGTATGGACAGGTAGCACGATCCCAACGATCTGAATGACAACGATTGTCTGGTCCAGCTGCACCTTCTGGTGCTGTACTGGCTTCGCTGCCAGCCACTACATCGGCTGCTACACAAAAGGAATCACCGTCGGTCAATGGTATATCTGTACCTTCACAAAATTCTTCTTCACCAGCATCTTCCCATACTTTACAGACTAAACCGGCACCACATTTATCAACAGAACAGTCGCCGCACAATTCGACGGAACCTTCTTCAACTTCTTCTTCACCTTCGGTGGCAGCAACTGGTTCTTCTTCTTCGGTTGCTTCCCATGGTAAGAATCTACCACGACTAGTACCTGTCAAAAATCTTCGGAATCGATTAATTTTTTCAGCAGCAGCACCAGCTGCATCACGTGCTTTGTTACCCACTGATGTATCTTCACTAACTGCGTTTCTTAAATTCTCTGCCGCTAAACATAAGGTTTCTTCCGTAGCAATACCACCTTTAGGTAATTTCGATCTCAATAAATATTCATCCACAAGTCTATCGACTTGTGTTTGTTTAGTCAATGGATTGATTGATTCTGTTTTCAATCGGTATGGTTCTTGTTCCCATGTTGACATGTTACAATCTAACAATTGTTGTTCTTTAATACGTTTAGGTAATCTACCACTGGCTACTCTGTCTTCTTGCCAGACGAACCATCCGTGAGTGGAGGATCTACAATGATAATTTTCTTTGTCTAAATAAAATCTTGGATCACCATATGCGATGGGTACAATACATCCTTCATCTTCTGCTTTTTCGTCGCCAGCTGCTGCTTTTTCTGTTTTCACATCTCCTTTTGCATCTCCTTTTGGCGCACCTGGTTCTTTCACACCACCCGGTGCAATACCATATTTGCGATCTCCTACTTTACCTTTTTTAACAAAAGACCAACCATGTTTTTGTGATTCTTTTGGATTTGTAATAGCACACCATCGATTCAAACAACAATCGGCACCTTTGCCTTCACACAATTCTGCCATTGGTTTCGATGGATCACGATTTTTAGGATGTCCTGGTTCATAGAAATGAATACATTGTTTGTAATCTTTACCAATCCAGAAAGCACTTGGTGGATATTTGACTTCTGGAATACAATTTTCTTCGTCGTACGATTCACACATTGTTTTGTTTGGTGTCGATGTCATGTTACAGAAAGAAGTGTAGTCTCTCAAATGACGACGTGCATTGGGTGACAATTCGATACGTACCATATCTTTCTTTTCTTCTTCCGTAGCATAGTAATCGGTCAATGCATCGTCTTCAAAACGTGCCAAGACAGAAACAGCAGAAATAGGTACAATTTTATTGTTGACAACTTCAGTACCCACGTTAAAAGAAGAACGTGTATTGTTACCTAACCAGGTCACATCATCTTTAATTAAAGGTGTACCGAACCAACCAGCCGCTGAAATAGGTTCTGTGCCTGGACCTAGACCACCCACACATTCAGCACCGTTTGGTTTGCCAGCTTGTGTCGATTGTGCAGGACATGCAACACATTTTTCAAATCTTTGACCGTAATGACCACGTCTACATACAGCTGCTACTAAATTTAATTTAGTAACTGGTGTCAATGTTGGATTAATAATGGCGTATTGTCCACCAACCAATAAATTCAAACGCATTTTAGTACGTGTCTCTAAAGATGGGTCGTATCCTTTAGGTCCAACTACCGTAATTGGTGTTTTACATGTCAAAATTTTAGCAGGCAATGGATGTAATGGTGGGAAATCTGGTGATGGAGTTAATACTGCATCTGTACATTCCATGTTGTCCATATCGATTTTAGGAATATTTTCCATAGCTCCCATATTTTCACCACTGACCGTAATTTCCATACCTATATCACCCAAATCAAAGAAATTACCTGTTTCTGGATCGACATAGCCTAAATCTCCTTTTTTAGCATTTTTCTTATCTTCATCTGACATTTGATCTAATTTTACTTTCGATGTTTCGACGTGAGCCGTTAAAGTATCAGGTGTTACTTTAGTGATTACAGGTAAATCGAAATTAATTGTAACTTGTCCAAGTTCTTTGACTTGTTTACCCAAAGCATCTTTAGGTTCCCAGAACCAAATGTTTGGATCACTGTATGTGTCAAAAAATTTCGAATTGCGATACGATGTGTTGGACATTCTATCGTAAGTATACATGCGTACGTTGTTGCGATCAACAATTTCTTTTGGTTTATGTAATCTAGTTGGATTTGGTTGACCGTATTGCGTAAGACAGAAACATTTACTACGTGCTACATCATCAAAATCTAATCCATCTGTACGGAAACCCGTAATTGGATCAATTTGTCCATTTTCACCATTTTCACAATGTACACCTTGCTCGTTTTTAATACTGGCTGCTAGTTCTTCGTCCTTCACATGACATCTACCACTGTTTTTATCTTTTCTACACCAACCCAATTGATTGCCACCTAACAAATTACCGATTGGTTTAAATTCACATGATTTTTGTCCACCTGTTTCAATTTGTAATGGTAAACGATGTCCAATGCCACCATCGACCCAGAAAGTAATGTGTGTATGATTCCAAGTACGAATAGGTGGACAGTAGGCATCTGCGTCAAATTGATCACAACCCTTTCCACTCACACCTTCTGGACCATGCATTTGAGAACAGGTACATAATTTTGTACGAATGCTTTCGTCTAATTTTTCTTCGTCGTTCTCCATTAATCCATCGACTACAGCCGTTGCTGCTTTTCTGCCATCTAATTCATGAATTTTGTACTCTTTGTTGTCGTTGCGGTCATAAGCCATTTTCATGTATCGAATAATACCCATGAGTTTTGGATTGTTGAAATCATATTTACCAATGTGTTTACCAGAGGCTTTGTCCACTTTCAAACAACTACCGCCATTATCAGCACCACAACCTTCACCGAAATTAGCACCTTCCAATACAGCATAGTAACCATCCGTAGAACCACCATCTAAACGTTTCCAATACAACTCTGGATCGTGATGTAAATTGCTGATCGAGTGATAGGTAGCAATTTGATAATTGAAATATTTCATCTCTAATTTTTGTGTGACTGTATCCAATACATCTTTCACTAATTCAAAAGTACCCTCGACGTATTTCAAATGTTGCGTCACATTGACGGTCAAACCTTGATCGTTATCTAAGAAATATACTTCCGCATGACGTTTTGTGTTAGTAGTTGGATCTACGGCACGAGTATCGGTGTGTCTGATTCTGATTTCTAAATCACGCATTGGATATTGTCCACCTCTTCCTTGAGGTAATTCGACATGAATTTCATTGTGTGTATGTTTCAAGAAACGTGTCGCAAAACGATCGGTATCCACTGCAAAATCTTCAGCACCGTATTGATTGTTGCCATCTGTTTTCTTGGCTTTGACATTCAACATGACCAGACGTGGTTCGCCGTATTGCTCCATGGAGATTGAATCCGTTAATTTAGCTACTTCATTCGTGACAAAACCATCTCTACCGAAATTTCTACCTTTAATCACTAATATATCTGCTTTTTGCGTTTTTTCGTTCAAACCATCGGTTCTGGCGAATTTCGCTTTGGATTGCAATGCCCAAGATTCAATGACGGAGGGTTGATATTTGAAAGAGGTATCGGTATCGTTTTGTCCCTGTACGGCTACCACTACACTGCGGTATCCTTGCCCTTCTGGAATTTCACAAGTGAAATGTGCAGGTACATAGGTACATGTGGATTGTACAACATCTGTACTAACACATTGTTCTCTGCCTTGCGACGGTGCAGGATCACCTGGTTTAATACCGTTACAGTTTTGACACCAAGAAATAGGTTCATCTTTTGCATTAAATGCCTTACAGAAAGTAGGTGCTGATCTTGGTACTCGTTTGTTTGATTTGTAGTAACCACATGGGAATGTATCGGTCGAGGCCGATTCAGTAGAATCTTGAATGACTTTAATAGTTTCAGAAGTTTCTTCATTGACTATGTCTTCGCCAAAAACGACTCCTGGACATTCTACCTGTCCATCTCCTTGCAGTCCCACGACTTCGTTGGATGTACATATTAATTGTTCAGACGTATGTGTTTTGACACGACAAGTGTGTGGTCCAATTTTAATATTGACACCAGCTGTTTCTTGAACACTGCAATCTTCACCATCTGCGTCACCACAGATACGATTTGCTAAGACAGTTTTAACACTAGATGTAATATGATCTTCGTCTAATCCAAAATTACGTCCTTTGACATCCAAGACGTATTTACTATAGAGAACTTCGTCGTCACCTCCAAGACTAATTGTACCTGTAGGATCTTCGAAAATAGCATTAGTAGGTACAGCAAGTTTACCACTGGCATCACCAATGTTTTCAGTGCCTTCTACGAATGGTGCAGCGTACGAAAAGTACCATGAATTAGATCGTTGTCCACCAATGGATAAATAAAATTCATGATCTCTGCCTTGACCCGGTGGCAACACACATTCTAATTTAGTGCGACAGAAACATACTTTTGGTTCTTGTGTATTTTTACCATCACAATAATTAGGATCATCTTTGTCCAAACTTCTGGATTCAGGTGAACATCGATTGTTCCATGCTGCACCATTAATCATACACATGACTGACTCTTCACAAATTTGATCTCCTGCTTCAATGTCTTGTTCACTGCCTTGTTCTTCTTCGTCCAATGGATATTGTACCCATGTACATTGATATCCTTCACCTTTATCGTTAAAGGATCCAGTAGCAGAAACAATACGATTCATTTTACCAGCTTGTCCACCAAGACCTAAATTATTACCGTACAATACAATAGTACCACCCAGTGTTGAAATAACCATGCTCTCTTTGGCATCTTCAGCCGATTCAACCATAGCACCTAATCCTTCCGTTCTTTCACCTCGTGCACAATAACCATCGGGTACAACTTCCGTACCTTTAGGTGCTGAACATGTCAATGCAGTATCACAACTACGATCGGCAACTTGTAAATAACCACCGACAAAAGCTTTACTGTATTGTTTTTGATCGCAATTCATTGATTTTTTACATTCATCCGTATCTTCATGTGGTGTACATGTTGTAATGCGTTGACGACAATCACCAAGGACAGGTCCTTCTAAGTAATTTTCGTTTTCACCTGTCATCCAATTGCGGATAGTACTTTTCATTTCACCTTTTTTATTGAAACTGACACAATCTTTTAAGACAGAGGCATGAATGACAGGTGGTGCGTAATCGACATAAATAGGAGCTGATGGTTGACTGCCACGGTAGACGTACACTTCGTTGTTAATACCTTGTCCAACTGGCATTAAGAATTGTACTCTAAACAATTTAATTCTTTGATCTAATTTAGTTGCACCTGTGACTGCTGCGCGCATACGTTGAGCTGCACTGGCACCAAACGCACCTACTTCAACACGAATAAATTGTGGTGAATCCGATAAGTATCTGACATACAATTCAGCGTCTTGGCCACCAATAGTAGCATACGAAAAGACTTTTTTCACTGAACGTGGTCGACCCAGACAATTATCGTCACGTCCACAGACACCAGTAGTTGCATCCCATGGCAATGTAATTTCACCACTGGCGGCACCAGCATCTTGCGTTTTATCTGTTTCAATCTTACGATATCCTTGATCGGCTATATCACCGGTCGCAGTGATATTATGTTTACGTAACATGTGACAGGAACGTGCTCCAACACATGGACCACACCATTGATTGTTGAAAGAAAAGTCACCCATTTGAATTAATTTAGAATCTAAACCATTTTTACTAATATTTTTGTAAGGAGTACCTGGCCATTCGATTGTTTTCCAAATTTCATTATTTAATTCATCAATACCTAACATGACTTCTTTAAAAGTACCATCGTTGTAATTCACCGAGGAGGTCCATGGTGTAGGTGCGTCTTCGCCATATGGATCACCACCACAAATAAATTTGTAGTAATCGGTATTGGTGACATTTGAATCATTAAATGGACCAGCTACAACACTTGTATCTAGTAATTCTTCTTGTCCATCGTTTTCTAATCTCAAGTAATGCGTTTCGGTTCTTGTCCAGAAATATTTCACAACTTTAGTTGTTTTACTTTTTTCTTCACGGAAAGATACACCAGCGCATCGTTTTTTGAATGCTTTCGCTTCATCAAACAAATCTTTCGTAAGGAAATATCTAGTATCACCTGTTTTTGGATTTTCTTTTTCTTTCGAAGCTGATTTGTAACCTTCCCAAATACCATTACTAGTATCGTCTTTTTCTACAAACCATTCCGTACCCATATCACCCAAAGTCATTGAATCACATTCTCTTTTAATGGAGACTTCCGTTTCGTACTTCTCTTTAGGTACCCATTTCTCCGTTTTAATCTCTTCTGTTTTAGTACGTTGACATTTAATGCCTTTCGCTGCCCATTTACCTGGATTTCTACACGCAGCTGCTGCATTCAACCAATCTTCTTTGTGTCCCGTCGCAGTTTCAAAATCTTCTGGTACATTAGGATCGGTTTGTGTAGCACGGTAATACATTTCTGGACCACCGTAGCTTTCTAATTTTTGATAGGTAGCACCGACACTCCAAATTTGTGGTGAGTAATGTACGAAATACATGACGTTGGACACTTGTGGTGGTGCTGTACCAATGACTAATTTACCTTTAGCTGGTATTTCGTCGACATCGATTTCAACCCATCCTCTTAAGTACATACAATTATCTTTAGGTGTCACCGTACATTCAGCGTCCAATTCATATTCACCCACGTATTGGTAGTTGGAAGTGTAATGACTCCATGCTTGACCACGTTCGCAATACTCATGCGTACAATGATGTGTAGCATTTTGTGAAATTTCTTGCAATTCACCGTAGTATCCTAAACATTGTTGTTTGGCTATTGCCCATTGACAACTGTGTTTATTTTTACGGAATGCTTCACATAAGATTTCACATCCAGCACTGCCACAGGCTTTACCAGCTAAGTTAGCTGTCACTATTTCACCTTTGACGTGTTCGGTTTCAAAGACACTGGCAGGTAATTTTACAATAGCACCAGCACATCCAGTAATACCAGTGCTACAATGTTGCACTTCATAGATATTACTAGCATCTTTACTTAATATTTGAACTTGTTGCATGGTACAACTGTCATCGATTAATTTGTGTGTACCACCACCAATACGTTCCCATATACCACTGGCATCTGTAAAATCACTGGCGACTTGTGAAACACGTACGCGTCTAGACGCTTCACCAAATGCATCACCACTCACAAATTGTGTAAGTGACAATTTCGTTTTACCTTCAAACATATTAACACCAGAAATGACAGGTGCTTTGTAACTCAACATATGAACATTGGTACCACGTGCATCACCCATGTTTTGATCAAAGACAAAAATACTTAATTTCTTATCACGACCTCTACCAATAGGTACTTTGAAATCGACGTAGTCGTAAGGTCCTTCCGTGCCGCGTACTACATTACCTTCAATTTGCATAATACCACGATCGTTTTCGTGTGGTACGTAACCTGTATTACCAGCTGCTTCACCTGGTTCTTGTTCTTTAATAGCTTCGTCGTCGTATTTAATACGAATGTATGAATTGTCATTCAATGCAGATGTGACACCAAAATTAGTACCCCAGACACGAATGACTTGCGTACCAGCCGTAGTGACTTCACATTGTTTATCGCTTTCAATTGAATTTAATTGTGTGTTAGCTATGGAAGATGGATTTGCTACAAGTCTTACAATTTTAGGTGGATTGTATTGAGTCCACCATTTTGCTTTGGTTGAATTTTGATCGTGAACTTGAATTTTCCAAAACATTTTAGAACCAACACCTGGACTTGTTTTACATTCCACTTGGTAATGTGACTTAGCAATTGGATCTTGACATTCGTACTCTTCTCCAGTTGGACCGTACGTTACTTTCAACAACAATTGGTCGGAATGTGTTACACTGCAAGCTTGTGGATTTTCTTCACAGTAACCTTTAGCACCTAATTTATCAACACCGTTTTCCACAGCAAGATCACCTCTTGGTCCAAAGTTTCTACCTTTTAATTTAATTAATTGCATACCTTCCGTTTGCATACCACGCACTTCTTTGCCATTCAATTGATTGTTGATTATGGTTTGACCCGCCTCCAACGTATCAAACTCCTCAATGGATTCAATAATAGGTCTTTCGTAATCAGTAGTCATTAACAATGAAATTTGATGATCGATTTCTACACGCCACTGCAAATCTTTTCCGGCACCTGGTGCTGTTTTACATTCAATTTGATAGTGATCGACTACTACGTTACAGTCTTGCGCTTGGAACATTAAATCAGTGTTAATTTTACCGTAGTAAACATCGGTAATCAAATTTCTTTGTATTGTACCAAAATCACGTCCAATAATACGAATAATTTGTCCACCAGCCGTATCGGAATTCACACCTTCGCCCGAGAAATCTTCAATGATAGGTAAAGCATACGATGTATTACCAAATGTAGTAGGTGAAAATAAATCTTCAACTTCCAACATCCACCAATGATCGCGGCCAGTACCTTCACCACTGAAACAAGTCATTTGAGTGTGTGCCGTTGTTACATAACAATCTACAGATTGAGAACCTTGTCCAATACCAAAACGTTCGCGATTGTAATCGGCTCTTGAATTTTCACGTCCTGGATCACCTCCCATGCAAGAACATTTTTGATTGGCACTGGCACCTTTCCAATCGCCGTATTGACCTTGGCATGATGGCATGACACATTTTTTGACATTAGTATTATCTACGGATTGACATTTCCACATACTGCAGAGTCTCTTGTCTGTTTGTGAAGAATCACTCATACATTTTTTGCTGCATTCTCCTACGTTAACACCGTCGCAAGTATTGTATTCATTAAGTTTGGTCCAAATAGGTGGTTCTACAACATTGACATCAATTTCAGAACCATCTGAACTTTCGCATGCTTTGAAATCACCCAAAACAGCACGTACTAATCCAGTTGGTGGCAACAAGGAGTCACGGACGTCGTTTTGTTTGCCGCGGTAATCCGTATTGGCATCAAACACACGATTGTGTCTTTCGTCGCATGTCAACATTGGTTTGCCTAATAATTCAATGTAACATTTGCTATTTCTCCATACACCTTGTACTGCTTGACTCAAACCATGTACGTGATGCATTTCATGTTTAACAGAACTGTATTTGTAATTTGCATTCTTATTCCATTCCGTACTTTTCAATTCGGCTTGTTCTTCCATACCAGGGAAATTACTACTGTCACCTTCTGCAGCGTAAGAGTAATGATCGTATTGCGTTTGATAATGTTCGTCTGCCATTTTACCATGATCACTATGTTTGAGATCTTTATTCATGTTGACAACGGCGTCTTTCCACAACGTGTGTGGTTTGTAGTTTTCACAGGCTGATTTGGTTTTAATATGAATTTCTAATGGATCTAAATCACCACGATCTTCAATTGGTGCATAGACATCTTCACAAATATCACACTTGGTTCCTTTATCAATTCTACCAGCTTTCACATCTAATTCACTCGAGGAATCGTCACTGGAAGTCCATCCTGGACAACAGACACAGTTACTGACATCATTCGTGCCATCGTACTGACCCGTACATGGTGTTTTTCTGTCTTCGTTACAACGATTCACTGCACCTGAGTCTCGTTTCAAACCTTTCATATCTAAATATGGATTTTCAAATCTTGGTACACCGTGAACCAAAGTACCCACTAAACGTCCGGCCGGTCCAAAGTTTTCACCTTTTACAACCATTTTTTGACCACCTGATGTCCATGCTTCTTGTGCACCTGGTCCTTGTACACTAATAATCGATGGTGCTGTGAAATCAACATATGTCAAACCTAAATTAGTAGAAGTTTTATGCATTCTATTGTCCCAATATTTTTTATTTGTTAATCCTGCTATTGTAATTCTGAAATGATGTGTATGACCACGTCCTTCAATTGATGTACATTGTATTAAATCATGCCATAATGCAGCACAACCCGCAGCTACATATCTTTCACCTTCGCCATCAGCACCGTCACCGTAAGTTACTACTAATTTAGCTCTTGGTCTTTCACTACCATATGATTTATCAAAATATTTAGTTACAGCCATACCACCTAGATTTTTACCTGTAATCCAAATAGTATTACCACCCATTGTAGCGAGAGTAGTACCGTTCACAACTTCAACACGGTCAAGTACAGGTAAACCGTAACTCGACATGGCATCTATAGCTAATGTACCTGCTTCTGCTAACATCGATGTGTATTCTGCTGATCCATCAGTCACTTGACCCAGTCTAACCATTTTCTTAACGAATGTTTCATCTGGATTCAATTGATTGTTGGAACTGAAGTATCCTTGTTGTCCGTCGATTACTGAAATTTGATGTGCAATAACTAATTTCCATTTCAAGTCACCACCTACACCTGGCACAGTTGTACATGTAATTTCTCCAATGGTATCTTCTTCGTTAGCAGTACATGCATTTCCAGTACCCGTTGATCCACATTCATCTGGTTCCATACTGATTTCGCAATTAGCTGCTACGTATTGTGATCCTTCACCCATATCGAGTGCAGTTGTTGAACCATAGTATGCAATAATTTTAGTGCCTTCTGGTCCAAAATTGGTACCTTGAAGTTTAACTATATCACCACCTTCTGTATTCCAACATTGACTTGGTGGTACAGTTTGTGTTTCGTACTGCAATCCGTATTGTACCATTTCTGATCCAATATCATATTGACACAAGTCTTGATCTACTATTCTAATAATTTCAGGTTCGAAATATTGTGTTGTTTTTTTAGAAATAGGTGTCATCGATGTTATTGGTTCGTGCCATCCTGGATTAATTTTATCCACAATAGTAACTTGCCATTTCAATTTAGCACCAACTCCTTTACTAGTAGTACATGTAATTTGAGTCCATGGTACACTAATAGAACAGTTCGTCGCTGTATATTTCAATGCATCGTCTTCAATTGGACCGTACGTAGCGGTAACTTCGTAACGATCAGTCCAACTCCAATATGAACCAAAGTTAGTACCTACAATATTAATACGATCACCACCTCTAGTGGTCATTTTGACTTTGCCTCCTTTGTATTCAATGCCTTCGTCGACCGAGATAGCTGTAAAATCTGTAATAATTGGATCGACTACGTCACGTACACGAATGGTTACTTTAGTAAAAGTATGAAGACCTTGCGTGTAACGATCAAATCCACCGTCGTCATCGACTCGAACAATAATTTCATATTCATCAATGTCTTCAAAATCAACAATGTCATTCGCAATTGTAATTGTACCATTTGCAGAAATAGCAAAAGCAGTTTTATAATTACCCGTACATTTCTCTCTGGTCTGTATTGGTTTCACACTTTCAAAAGAGAAAGATAATTGACGATGTCCTTGAGGTAAGAAAGGAGTTTGAATATTAGCAATACCTTTATCCCCCGAGTTGTAAACGTAATCTTGATCTCTTGCTTGTATCAAACCTACATATTGACCTTGATTCAAATTTTCATACAATTCAATGATTTGTGCTTTGTTAACAAATTCTGGATGCTCATTAATATCAATGACTTGTACTACAACGGTACGTGAATGTGACAATGGTGCAGCACTAATACCATTCGCTAAACGTCCACTATCGGTAGCAGTCACTTCAACAGTGTAGGAACTTTTTGTTTCATAATCAATATTTTCACTACCATATTTATTCACATACAATTGACCAGTAACATTATTAATTGAAAAAACAGAAGCACCATCGCTGTTGATTGCATCACCTCCTGTAATTTTATATTTCAAATGACGATCGTAATCACAAACTTCATCTTTATCTAATTTACCACATTCTTGAAGAGCATCGTCATCTCTGGCAATGACTCTAGTAGGAATACATGTGTTATCCGCATTTCTTACACAATTGCCACTAGCAAAATTGAATGTACCGACTAAAGTACCTTCAATGGATCCACTCAAAGTATGTTCCGCCTCTTGTCCTTCGAACGATTCCAATGCATCAATTGGGTATGGATTGAGTTCACGATTTTCTTCAATAGCAAAGACCACTGGTACAGTACATCCCATAAATTCAGTTTCTTTTGCTCCAGTATTTGCACCTCTAACAACATTGACTTGTTCCGATTTAATTGGATTCCATTGTCCTTTTTCACCATGTGGGTTGAAAGCTTCGCACTCTGTTTGAGTAGTTAAACTTTCGACATACACGCCTTCGTTGACACGTGGTGGTTCATTGACATCAATAATCAAAATAGTTACTACAGAAGTAGCTGATAAATTAGGATCACATTTGTTACGAACATCTGTATCACATTTTGGATCTGGATCACTTGCAGAACAACAATCATCTCTACCTTTAGGATTACATTCTACTGTTGGATCTCTAGCTTTACGTCCAAAACATCCACCGTCATCTTTGATACTGACATCAATGGTAAAACGACTCAAATGTTCGTAATTGACAGTTTTAGAGGCTTTCGATATATCTTTTTGTGTTAACATTCCTTTCATAGAGTCATCTACCCATTTATTATTTTTAACAAAAATCATACCAGTTGAACTATCAATGCCAAAGACATCTGTAGCCCATGCAGGTTGTGTGTTAGGTGAATTAGGAACAAAAGAATAGGTCAATACATCTGGTACTTCAGTACCATCCGGTTTAGTAACTAAATCGACGTCTCTACCATCCATTACACGTCCACATTCACCCCATCCATCTAATTCACCTTGACAGGTCCATTTGTTAGCGTTTTGATTGGGTGGACTGTTTTCATCGATCATCATAGTATGATTACTCATGACGGGTGCATAATTGACATCTAAAACAGTGACACAAGTAGTAGTTGAACTACTGGTTGATTTATCTCCCTCTTGTTCAGTACCGGTATCTACTACTTGAGATTCTACACAGACTTTTGTATCATCTGCTGCTAAACGACGACCACTGTCACGAAGACGTCTTCTTCTTCTTTTCAATGTACGTACAAAGGCATCGTTGATATCACGTGTAGCACACATGCTACCATCACTTTTGACAGTGAAACCAGAAGTTTCACTATCTGTCACATCAGCACAAGCCATTTCACCGTCAATGTCTTCGACATGTGTCATACATTCAAATTCAGATGCAGTATCTTCGGCATCTAAATCGGTATAAATTAAATTACATCCAATACAAGTACCTTTAATTAAACCACGTTTCTCACCAAAAATAGTTGCTTCCATAGCACCAGCGTACGTACCACCACATTCGACGTAGTCTTTACCTTCTGGCAACAATACAGTGGGAATTTCGTTGACATCGACAATTTGAATGAATACTTTGGCTGTCCATGACAAACCACCTGCATCGGTTGTTTTTAAATCAATCGTGTAATCACGTTGACGTTCGTAATCGAAACAATCTTCACAATCTTTAGGAATTCTGATACGACCATCTGTGGCATCAACCGTAAATTTACTGGAAGACAAATCTGCTCTTGGTGCTACTGTAGTAACCGAATAGGTATGAATGTCTGGCTCGTAAACATATTGTCCTGCGTCGTTGTAATTGTGTCCATTCGTTACTTCTGGATAAAGGCCACGTGCTTGTGGTTGACGTGCAGCAATGACAGCTGATTGTCCAGATGGTACATTGTTTTTAGTCATTGGTGAAAGTGTTTTAGGTAAATCAGGATCTGTGGCTACTAACAATTTACCACTTGAGATACATGATGAATCTAAAGAGGCTTGTTTGTGTACAAATCCTTTTTCAATTGAACCACCTAAGTAACAATAATCACCAATACAATTGTCGTACAACGGTTCGAACGGTACGTCTACTGCCACATCTTTTGGATAATGATCTAAGATACCAACACTGTTTTCTTCTAAACAGAAAGTCCAATCTGGCATGAATGGTGGTTCGTTGACATCTAACACATGTACTTTAATGTCGACACTTCTGGACAAGGAAGGCATACCATCATCCGTAACAGTAATACTTAAATCATACGTACGTTTTGTTTCGTAATCTAAGACAATGGAGGATGCAACAGTCATTTGACCACTCAAATCACCAAGACCTTGTTTAAATTGGAATGCAGTCGAACCACCATCAATACTCCATACATTGGTTTGTGCTACTCCCAAATCTAAGTGCCATCGAGTTCTTTCTTCATCGTTCTCACCAAACGTCCATGGCATTGTATTACCACGATCGTGATTAATTTTACCTTTTTGTAAGTCAGTCAATGTATTGGTGGCTTTACTGCCAAGTCTAGCATTTTCTTCAAAGATTTGAACGTTATCTTTCCATGTCCATTTGTTTTTACCAGTAGGACGATGTGCAAACAATGTAGCATCAATAGGTGAATTCTCGTAGACGTATCTGACATGTGGAAATTCATCGTTACCACCCTCTTCTTGCATGGTACCTTTTTTATTTGGAAAGGATGCATCTGTATTATCTACTTTGCCATCTATTTTATCTTCCAAAAATTTGTCATTGTATTTACGTGCACCACCGACTTTGACTTTGTCATGCTCCGTCGACAAAGTAAAAGCACCAGGACGTTGTCCCATGCGTTTGAGTACCGTTGGTTTTTCATTGAGATCTTCGATGTTAATCACTACAACAACTGTAGTATTTAATGGTTCACCTTCACCAAATTCGTTTTCATAGTCGTCACTGACAGTAACTGTGACTAAAAATTGATGATCTTTTTCGTAATCAATTAAGACTTCCGAAGTAGGTTTCACTGTAATTAATCCAGTAGAATTGTTAATATCAAAATATTTCAAAGCATCGTCTTTTGATTCAGTACCTAAACAGGCTACAATAGTGTAGGTCAACAATTGATATTTACCGTTACGATCTTCATCATCGGCACCAAGTTCGTTAATATCTTGAATATTATCGTAATTATCTGGATCCACAGCAACAACAGTACCTGCCGTACCACCACGAGCACCACCATCTCTGGAATGTTCTTTAATGGAAAAGACATGTGTATGTACTACAACAGGTGCTTCGTTGACGTCTAAGACATTAATGCGTACTGTTGTAGTAGTAGATAATTCTTGATCGACACTTTTCATTTTATTTTCACGTTCATTAATGACACCAGTATCAGTCGCTCGGACTACAACTTCATACAATTTATATATTTCACGATCTAATTTTTTAGAACCAAAGACTTGACCACCAATCATAGGTGTCGTTCTCACGTCTTTGCCTTTGTTTTGCCATTGGTCTTGGAAGGCAGGTATACCCGATGCAGCTTGCGTAGTATGTAAACGTCCATTACGTGGATCAATATTAAATAATTCTCTACCTTTAATAGCACAATTCTCAGTAGTACCAACACATTTATCATCCGTACAAGCAGTACAAGACAATATCTCCCAACGATGATGACGAGCATTCAAACATGAATTAATAGGACATGTTTTCCATGGTTTGCCACTGCCAACTGGACATTTACTAGCATCAATACAAGACAGGCAATTGTCCCATGGTGCTTGACATAGCTGTGCATCGTCGACTTCTGTAAGGTTAGCTACGATAGGATCACCAATAGTAGATTCATCGTATCTTCTGTTTTCATAAATGTTACGTTCCAAAGCCACTTCTGGGAAAGTAGGTGCTTCATTGCGATCTCTCAAGATAACTGTAATGGTCGATGTATCGCACAAACCTTTTTTCTCTACGGTTTTATCGTAACATCGGCCGGCGTCTTCTGTATGAACGTTTTCTAATCCACCGTCGTCCATGACTTCAATGGTTAATTTATATTCTTTTTTAATTTCATAATTAAAAATTGCATCACCACCTTTTGCAATACTCATTGCACCATCACATTCACTAATAGCAAACAAATCTTCGTAACCATGATTGGAAATAATTTTGAAAGCTAAATTTTGATTGGCTTCTAGATCTGGATCCGAAGCAGTAATTTGTCCATCAATTGGCCAAAACGTTGGTGCGTCTTCATCCACGTGTAACGTAAAGTCAGACATGATTGGATTTTCATTGACATCATTAATATGAACGACAACAGTAGCTGTGTCATCAATACCTTGTGATTTTGATTTGTGAAGTTTTGCTGCTTTTGCATCTTCTGGTCCATCTGTAGCTCTTACAATAATGGAATACGATTTTTTAACTTCGTAATCTAAACTTCTCCATACACCTTGTTCACCTCTCTCCTTGTAGACAGGAGCATGTAAAATTTGTCCCCATGGTGCATCGGTTTGTCCAACAGGCATGACATGTTGTCCAGTAATGCCACTGGAAGTAGCTTTGGACAAGGAGATTTGTCCTGTTTTTGAATCAATGATAAACATTGTTTTAATGCAATCACCACATGTCATTTCAATCGTGTACGTTAAACTAGGATGGCCCCAAGTTTGTTTAAATTGACCAAAATCATCAATATCAGAAGCGTAGTCCTTCATTGGTGTTCCTGGATATTTCAAATCAAAGTTAGATACCATTTTCTCATCTTCACCACGGAACGATTCGTAGGTGGAGTAAATAGCATCGCGAAGTACGGGTGGTTCATTGACATCGTCAATTGTAATGTATAACGAACCAACGTCCGATAATAATTTAGACATGGAGCCTTTGCCTCTATTTTTTGTTTCCGTAACTTTAATGGATAATTTATATGATGAAAAGGTTGAATCTTCATAATTTAACATCTCAAAACCGTTCCAACTTGTTTGAAGAACACGTATATCACCTGCATTGACACCGGAACGCCCAATAGCAAAAGTATCTCCTTTGTTGCCTCCTTCAATTGACCATTGATGGTCATCGCCAGTATCTTGTTCCAATGTTTTAATTGTAAAAGATGAATACGCAGTAGCAGCAGGATGATTGTTGCTATCTCTAGAGCCATCTTTTTTAATAGTTAAAGTATTTTCATCGACATGTGGACAAGCATTGTAAGGTGCACATTCCATGTCAATCAATGGTTTCTCATTGAGATCTACTAAATGTACTTCTACACAAGACGTGTAACTTAATCTGCCATCACTGACTAATACTTCTACTGATAAATGATTAGGAATTGTTTCAAAATCTAAAAATCTACCTAAAGCACTCAAAGCAAGTTGTCCAGTCAATGAATCCATAACAATCATAGCACCAGCATCTGCAGGAACACCACTCAATGGTGCACCCCATTTGTCTAATGGTTGACGTGCAGCAGAAGCCAACACACCAGTGTAACAAATAGAACTGAACTCCACTACGGAACCCAACGACGAACCCGCTGCTATGTATTTAGTAAAGACTAATGGTAATTGAGCTGTTTGCAATACACCAGTATCTTTAGAATTTTCTGGTCCAGCACCTGTACCTACTGTAATTCGCATACTTGCACCTTCACCGACTGATTTAATCCACCACTCGTGACTGCCGTACTGTCGTCTTGTATCCATTACTAGATCGGGTGTTTCTTCCGCTACTTTTGAACAACCGTTTTTCAAAGTACATTCATGAACACTGACTGTACCGGTACTACCATCGATTTCAATTTTGTGTCCGTCAAATTGAGTACCACTTTTTAACGCACCATTCGATAATACAATGAATGCTTTACCCAAATCATATTCTGGTGCTGATTTTGAAGTGTCATCAAATTCACCACCCGTCAATTTCAATGTAACCGTCTTTGCGTAATTCTTTTTCTTTGTAAATTCCAATGGTAAAGAAGTGTAGACTTCACCTACTTTAGGTGTTGCTTCTACACCCCAACAATTACTACCGGTCAATTTATATTTCAAAACGTCCAATGAATCTTGATCGAAACCCATGACGGAGGTACCAACAAGGGCACCTTCCAATGAATTTTCATTAATGTCACGATGCATTTTAACCAAAATTGGACGATCGTTTGTATCTCTCAAACGAAGATTGTATGTACATTCATCTTTCAATCCACCTAAATCAGTGACACGTACATTAATTGTATATTGTGGTTTCCATTCGTAATCCAATACTTTTTTGTTGATTGTAATTTGTCCTGTTTTTGGACCAATAGCAAAAACATCTTTCGTAGTAGATCCATCGGCATATGTCACTTCGTTACCCGCACCAAAAATGGTCCAGGTCAATCCAGCATTCGCAGCATTGACATTGTCACCGGCATCTTCATCAAATGCAGGTGCTGCTAATCCAGCTAATGTACCAGTTGGTGCATTTTCATCAATATCACGAATACCGTTGTTAATGATTGGTGCTTCGTTAATATCAACTAAAAACATAGTTAACAACGCAGTGTCTGTCATTGGATCTCCTTTGCGTGGAATATCCGTTGCTTTGATACGTAAGGGGTAGACATTTCTTTTTTCAAAATCTAATGACCATGTACCCCACATTTTATCACGATTCACAGAGACAACACCAGTTTTTTGATTAATATCAAATCTATCATCCAAATTACCACCAATAATTTCATACAACAATGAATCACCATCTTCATCTGTACCAACTACAGCACCACCGACTGCATTGACACCTTTCGCACCGTCTTCCAACATTTTGCGACTCGTATCTTTCAAGACGGGTGGTTTGTTTTCGTACAAGATTTTAATATCAGCGACACATTCATCCCACAAACGATTCGTTCCACCGTTTCTAGTATCACCGTTATCGGTTACACGTACCGTGACTTTATGCCATGGTGCAATTTCATTGTTAATGTAGTCGTTTGTTTTACATTTTCCATCTGGACGTTTGTAATCAGCCGAACAAGAACAACCTGGTGTGCGTGCACCGTAATCGGTGTAGTCACACTTGTTGTTTTCAGAACCAGCGACACATGTTTGTGGATGTAATATTTGAGAATTAGAAGCTGTACCAGTAGCTGCAGTATTAGGACTGTTTGTAAATGGTGCTGGCCACAATACACCATTTGAATCCATATCTTTACATGCATTGCCATTACTTGAAATCACTAAACTTTGACAACCTTGACAACCTACACGTGCACCTTCACCTGTTAATGGATTGGCATGTGTGCGACTGGCACGTGCCGTGTTTTCATTGATCCATTCTAATGAGTCTGGTGATGGACCTCTATTAATTTTAATTTGTCCTGCTTCTTTACCAATTGGTTCAATAGAAAATTGTGTTGTTGGTGCACCTTGTCCATCTGCATAAACACAAGAGGATGGGTTACATGTACCCGAAGTCTGTCTCCAATTGACACTGTAAGATGGTACGGTACCGACTTGCCATTTTGTAATGGTATAGGTCAATTCATCTAATTGAGTACGTATTAATGTACGATCTGGATCAGTACCAATTAATGGAATACCTACTTTGTCACCAATTTGTCCATTTTCACCAATTTCCAAACGTAAATCATTAATAGTTGGTGCTTCATTTTTATCCAAAACTTCAATTAAGACAGGTACAGTGACACTCAATTTTTTACCATTCATTCCTTGATCTGTTGCTACGACGTAGACCATGTAAGATGGTATTGCTTCGTAATTCAATGCTTTACCAGAAGCTAATTTTAAGACACCATCGTACATACCGACAGTAAAGATAGTTGCACCATTACCTTGCGATAAATCAATGTCGTATCTTGCTTTCGATTGTCCACCGTCAACTTTGACACCTGCTTTGAGTTCACCACTAGTTACACCTGAAATAGTGTCAATGGCATCTTGGTCTTGTGCCGTAATAGCACCTTCCACGTTGGCAACGACTGTATCGTAAGGAACATTTTCTTTGAGAACTCTTTCGTAATATCCTGCACGATTTTGTGTACGATAATTTCTTCGGGTAGGAACTGTAATTCCGTCAATGACTAATCCAGCTTGACGTGCTGTAATTGGCACCTTATAGAATGGTGCTTCATTGACATTAGTAATATCAATTTCTACTGTAGAAGTATCAATGAGTGCACCTTTACCTGTATCTTTTACTTGTACAGTCAAGATAAATTTGTTACGTACAATACCATCACCATTTTCGAAATCAAGTTCACTACCACCACCTCCACTGGCATGTCTAACATAAATAGTACCATCGACCAACATACGGAATGCTAATATTTCATTGACAACAGGTCCAACATGTGCACCTGAAACAATGGAATAATAATGATTTTGTCCACCATCTACATCAGTAGATGTTAAACGTCCTACAGGAGTTTTACCATCCCAATCTTCAGTAATAACAAAATTAAAATCTGGCATAACTGGATTTTCATTCACATCAATAATATTAATCACAATAGTTTGTGATGTTACTTTTGGTGCTCTTCCTTTTGTAGTATCAGTACATTTTGCACGGAACGTATAGACATTTTTCGTTTCATAATCTAATTTGTTTTCACCCGAGACAGTTACAAGACCAGTTTTTTCATCCATAATAAATGGTAAAGGAGCACCGTCGATAATGTCACCTTGCGATGGATTAATAATATCAAAACGATATGGATCACCATCTTCATCCCAACACCATATGTTATTTGGTGGATGAGTGACGTCCATGTCATATGCCAACATTGGACTGCGAACAGTTTGTTCCATTTTTTGCATTGTTTTGACACGGAAAGAAGGTGCTTCGTTAACATCATTAATAGAAATAGTAACAAGAGAAGTAGTCGTTGCCATATCATCGCCATTAATACCAGTATCTGTTGTTTTAACAAAGAGTAAGAATTTAGGACGACGTTCGTAATTAATAGTAGCGCAAGAAGTACGTGTGGCGTCGTCGTCCAATAAACATCCATTTTGTGTACGAATGTAAATTTGTCCAGTCTTGCTATCCATACGGAAAGCATTACCATCGTTACCTGCACCAATTTCATACTTGTGAGTTTGCCAATCTGGTTCGCCTGGAGAACTATTTAAATTATCTTCTTCAAACATAACATTGCTGACTGGTGAACCAATTTTAGTACCTACTGGTGAATTTTCATCCACAGCAAAATATAAATCTTTCATGACTGGTGCTTCATTGACATCAATGACATTAATGGTTAACGTAGTGTAGTCTGACATTTTTGCAAAATTCATTGTTTCATCGAAACCGTGGACACCACTATCTTCGATCCAAATACTCAAAACAAATGTTGTTTTCACTTCGTAATCAATGTTAGGAATTTTAATACGTACTTGACCGTCACAGGCATTAATGGCCCATGAACTTTTCCATTCACCGGCTGTAATAGTCCATTTGTGTGATTGACGTTCATCTTCTTCAAAGTAATCTAAAGCTGTACCTACAAAAGAATCCATTGGCATGTTTTCTTTGACGCTACGTTTTTGATCTTGAACTAAAATAGGTGCTTCATTAATATCCATAATATTAATTTTTAATTGTGCCGATGTAGTAATAGGAGATGTACTGACATGTGGCCATTTGGCTGCATTGGCATCACTCCATTGTCCTTCAGCCCAATTTGTATCGGTTACATAAATGGTTAACGTGTATGATTTAGTAATTTCATAATCTAATGTTTCTTGTCCTACAATAACAGTACCTAAACCAGAAGCAGATCTGGTACCAAATCTTTTTTCTTGTGCGCTTACAGTGTAGAGTATTTTTTGTGTATCACTAACATCTGGATCATAGGCAATCATGCTGCAATCTTCTAATTTACCTGTGACGGTCGAGATACAAGTACCTACCGTAGCACCCGTTGGTGTTTCTTCAAAGACCCACATGAGCATGTCATCCAACAATGGTGGTTCATTCACATCCAATAATTGGACAGTGACATCGGTACCTACTGTAATTTCAGGCGATCCACGATTACGATTGATTGGTCCACCGTGATCAGTGACACGCACCGCAATAATGAAACTATTTTCAAACCACACACAAGGTCGGATGACGTTGTTTGGTTTAATATCCATGCAGTCGTAATCTAAATGTGCACCGGCTTTGGTACGTACTTGACCACGTTGTTGTCCAACTGTAATAATATCAAATCGTTTAGGTTGCAAGGCTACTGTAAAAGTATGCGTTTGATCTGCATCTACATCGGATGGTATAAATTCCATACCTACATAGATTTCAGATGGACTGTTCTCAGGAACAGTACGTGTAGTAGAACTGGAACGGAACACAGCGGCCTCGTTCAAATCATTGACGTTGACTTTCAACATAGCTGAATCAGACAGACGTCCATGTCTTTGCCATCCCCATACATGTTCTGGATAAGAATCGGTCACCATTATTTCTAAAGTAAAGAATGTGTTTCTTTCGTAATTCAAATAATCACGATGATCATTTTTGACATAGATTTGACCCATACCATTCACCCAGAATGGGTTTGGTCCTGGAGAACAAGATTTAATTGTCCATGATGCTGGATCAAAGGAATCTTCTTCACTGTATTCTTTCAACAATGATTCACCAACCATAGTATCTTTGTTCAACGAACGATAACCAGTATGTTCGTTAACAATGCGTGTAGAATCTCTCAAAACAGGTTTATCATTTTCATTCACTACCAAGATAGTAATTGTAATAGATCCAGAATGTCGAGTAGAACCGTCCCATGCTTTGGAACAATCACCTGGATAACATGAATCCGTAAATCGAACACGCATGTAAAAGATTGGTAGACGTTCGTAATTTAATGGACCAGTCGTTAAGATATCACCGTCTTCTCTTAATTCAAATGGAATAGATCCACCGGTACGTCCCCATCCACTACTCGTACTCAACAAGGTCCATACGTGATTACCACTATCTGCAGTATCCCAATCATGGGCATACAGACGTCTATTCATTCGAGTACCAATTGGCATATTTTCACTGACATAGACATTTTGATTGTAGGACCATGGTGCTTCATTGACATCTTGCACTTCAATTTGAAGAGGTGCTTCGTCGTATAGCATACCAGCGCCTGTGTCTTGAAGACGAATCGTTAACCAGTAATAATTTTGACGCTCAAAATTTAATCCATATCCACCTGGACGTTTCCAGACTACACCGTTACCACTGTTAATGTGAAAGTTTTCATATTTCTTACGTTCACCACCAACAATTTGCCACGATAAAGATTGTGGTCTTCCTACTTCAATATCACTATCAAAGTATGAATTTTCTTTTTGACAACACATAGCTACCGAACGGAAATCTTGCGCTTCCGTAGAAGTACCCCATGTAGGTACAAAACCACGTGAATCACGGTGCATTCTACAATGTTCCGATCTGTATTTTTTGCTTGCTTTACTACCACTGTTACCGATTTGTACCCAAGCATTTGGTCTATCTCTGACAGCAACCCATTGATTGGAAGATCGAACACCACCGGCAGCAGAAACACCGTCTTCAAATTCACCGTTACCTGATTCGGCACCCATACCTTCTTCGGCTTTGCCTAAAGCTGACCAAGTACCCATATCACCAAAGTAATACGTATTGGAACGTGGACAAATCTCTTTCGTTTCACAAATGTCAGCATCCATTGCTCTACATTTATCACGGGCTTGTTGCCATGTAGTAGTAGCTGGAACTCCAATTTCAGTAGGTCCATGTTTTCTCCACGTCCATGTGCTTTTACCGTCAGGTGTACATTTTTTCCATCTAGCTTTCATGTGATCACTACATTCACCACCGTTTGCACGCATGTTGTTATTGTTTTCAATGACAAATGCTTTACGTTTAGTGACTTCAGGTGGATCATTTCCAACCAAGACTTTGATGTTGTACGTTGCTTCAGCATACAATCCTCCAGGATCTGTAATGCGAATGGTTAAAGAATACATGTCTTTCAAATGTACTAACATATCATTTTTACGTGACACGTAAAGACGTGCACCCGATGCACCTTGATCTAATATACCAAAGATATTCTTTTTAACACCTGGACCTTCATTACCTGCTACAATTTCATATTTCAAATATCTGCCTTGATTGACCCATGCCGTTGATTGAACATTACCTGCTAGAACTTGATGTGCTGCTGCATCGACACCACTTGATCTAAATTCCCATCTCCATTCTAAATTCAATTGATTTGATGATTTAATAGGTAAGACTAATTTTTGATCGGCTAATTGAAATCCATAATATTGACCTTCAATATACATATGAATGCTATCTTCAAAATCACCACCCAATGAAATGACTTCACCAGTAGTAATTGTCCATTCCCAATCGGCTACTTCACCCCATGTCATTTTACCTTCAATGAAACCACGAGTACATCCTTGTGCTAAACGAACGTCACCACTTCCTGGCGCTGGTCTTTCAACACAATTACTGGAAGTAGAATCTCTCCACCAATCCATTGTGACTGGTCCAATCTTTTGATCGTCTGGATCATATCCAATAATAGTTTCACCAAAGATAGTACCTTGATTTGCTGTTTCTTTGACTCTAGTATAGAAGTCACGTGCAAATTCTGGATTTTCATTGACATCATCAATACGAAGACTGACTTTCACTTCCGAAAACAATCCTTCTGGATCGGTAGCACGGACGGTGACTTCGTATTCTTTGGTCATTTCAAAATCAACAAAAAATGGAAGACGGACACTGAAGACACCAGTGTATTTATCTAAGCTGAAGACACGTCCCGTATCACCGCCAGTGACAGTGTATTTGAGTTGACGTCCAGTACCTGCTGTACAACTACCGGCATGATGCGTAGTAGCTAAAGTAGTAGCACTGCAACTATCGCGGATACCGCAAGTTCCAGATGCTTTTTCATACTGACATCCGCTACCAGTAGCAAATGTTTGTGCACGACACCATGCCGAACATTTATCCCAACAGGTTTGTGATGGATCAGTATCGTCACATGCAATCTCCGTCGTTGTCATGCCATTCACCCAACTGGATCCAGCACACACTTTATTTTTTTCAATAGTACATTGACGTACACCAGTAGTACCATCCACATTTACATACAACGCATCGACACCGGTTGATTTGGCAGCAGTAGCAATGTCTGGATGATCCACTGGATCAGCAAGAACACGACAACCACCGACAACTTCACCAGTTTCTAAAAAGACACATCCTCTTCTTTCTTCATCGCCTGCCGGACGTGTCACCATAACAGTAGAACCACGAATATCAGTACATGATTTTACACCAGGTTGTTCTTGAATTGCACAATTCACAGGACATCCGATGAGTTTATCGCAACACAAATTAGGTTGATCCGTACGGTATTGTAACCATCCAGCTGGACATGATTTAGGAGCAAATCCACGATCACCTCCGTACCAAACAGGTACTTCATTGACATTAACCAATGTAATAGTCATGACAGCTTGATCTTTCAAACCACCATTATCTACCGCTTGTACAATCATTCGGAATGCACCATGCGTTTCGTAATTCATAATTGGATTAGCAGCAATGATTTGTGCATGAATAGGATGTAAATCAAATGCAGCAGAACCTAAAGTAGATCTAGTATCCATCCATTTACCACCGTAAATAGAAACTACCTCTTCGGAGAGTATAGTGTACGTATGTTTGTCTCCAACATCGTTGTCACGTGCCAATACTGGTGCACCGACTGGTGTCCATGTATTGGAATTTTCATTACATTCACGTATACCACCATCGTAAATTGGATTTTCGTTGACATTTGTTAATGCAATAGTAACTCTACTATCCATATCTCGGTGTTGGTAATCTTCGCCTTTGTTTCCGTTAGGTCCGGTATGAGCACCATCTGGATCAGTGACACGTACAACGAGTACAATTTTCTGACCATACACTTCATAATCTAATCGATTGTGCCAGAAACCAGAGTCATCTTTGTCACACCATGTTTGACATTCGTCTTCTCTCAATATTCTACATTTTTCAACTTCGGCGGCTTGAATATTTTCTGGATCACATCCACAACTTTTAGAACATACGACACGACAGGCTTTTCTACCAAATGGAGAGCCATTGCCGCGTGCTTTGGCGAATGCTTCTAAATCGGCTTCGCTTGGAATGCATTGTGCTTCACTGCCACCTCTGTGGTTGTGTGAACTTTCCCAAGTGTGTACCCATTTAGTAGTAGAAATTTGTCCAGTAATACTGTTAATGTCAAACATACCGAATTTATCGTCAACTAAAGAGTAACGAAGTAAAGCAGTATGCGTATCATCTACATCAAATCCAGACATAGCAGCACCAATGTCAATGTTGGCAATTGTGTTTTCTGGAATAGTGATCATACGTTTAGATAAAGTAGGTCTTTCGTTGACATTGAGAATGGTAATAATAGCACGTGCTTTTGCAAACTCATCTTCTTTATCCACAACCATAATTTCTAAATTGTATACAGGATCTTTTCCTGCTCTTTTCGCTTCAAAATTTAAGATTGGATTACGTACTCTTACAATACCATCACTTTTACCAATACTAAAGATACCATCTGGTGTATTACCATCGGTAATGAAGTATTGTGAAGTATCGACTTGATCGTCGTCCAAGTAGTGTGGCACCATGCTACCAATAACGTGACTGATTTTACGATTCTCTTCACTATCCCATGCAGCATCGGTTAAGAACGGCGCTTCGTTAACATCAGTAGTTACAACGCGAACAGATTTTTCTACGAATAAAGGTGCACCTTGTGAATTAACACCATTGTCAGTGACACGAATTAATAAATTCCATACTTTGCCAGATTCAAAATTTAATTCAGAATGACGACGCAAATCAATTTCCCAAGAAGCATAATCTGCTGCTTGTGTAATTAAATTACGTGCCACTTTCAATTGTCCATCGCATTCAGAAATAGCAAATATGTTGTCGTCATTACCGGCTTGAATCGTAAAAGCTAATTTTTGACGTGCATAAATATCAGGATCACCAGCACCATTGACCAATGGTTCACCAACCAACGTACGTTTGGAACTGATTTCTGGTACATCTAATACAAATGGATCAAAAGTAGGTACTTCATTGCGATCACGTAAACGAATGACAACATCTGTTTCTGAAAACAAACGTGAAGGTGTTCTACCCATAATGTCTACAGTACGTTTTGGTGCATCTGTAATTCTTAATCTTACTAAGAAGATATTATTATCACCTTCATGATCATAAGAAGCACCACTAGCAATTTTGACTTGTGCCATGTAGGAGACTACAGTGCCGTCTTTGTCTAATACACTACGAGTACCGGCTTGGAAAGTTCGCATCGTAGAACCAAGTGGTTTGTTCCATTTAGGTGCTGCCATGTCATCGTTGTAATTAATTTTACCACCGGTAATTCTTGTAATGGATGCAACTAATGTACCAAAATCTTGTGTAGCATCATCAATGTCAAAGACAGTGACTTCACCCACTACTTCACCGTCGTTACAAGCTTCGTTGTCACATTCAATTGTTTTAAACTCGGTGCCGTCTTCAATTTCAGGTGGTTCATTCACATCACCAATATCAATGGCTACAATACCAACCATTTGAAGAGGTGGACTGCCGTTGTCCGTAGCACCAATAATAACGTCGTACAACTCTTTACTTTCATGATTCAAATCTGGTTTGTTAACTTTTAATTGACCATCTTTTTTGCCTAATTTAAAGACATCACCCCAATTGCCACCTTTAATTTCCCATTCTACTTTGTGTCCAATACCTCTTCCTACAGTAGAAACACCAGCATGCGTACTATCTTGATCTTCCGTTTCTAACGGTGAACCAATATCAGTACCGGTTTTACTGTTCTCCCAAACCATAGGACACGAGAAAGCTCTTGGTCTACCTGGACAGACTTGTACCCAACTTGGTCGTTCATTCACTGTTGTTAATACAACTGTAAATGTAGCAAAGTCAACGGCACCAACACGATCCGTAGCAGCTATCATTAAATTAAAGACAGGGCTCGTTTCGTAATCTAATCCAGCTACTTTAACAAAGACTTGTCCAGTAAGAACGTCAATGTCAAACAAACCATCGGCAGTGGACGGTACTGGTGTCAAAGCGTATGAATCTTGAAGAAGAGGTACTTTGAGTGGACTGTCGTAACAGACATCTTTCCATTCACTTTCACCATCGTCTGAACCAATTGCAACATGTTTCACAGGTACAGGTCCATCTACACCAATGGAATGATCGAAAGAAGAGATAATATGTCCAGGAGATCCGTAATGCATAGTAAAAACTAATAAAGCGTGTCCAAAACGACAATTTGTTCCTTGAACATCACATGTCAAATCAATTTGTACATCACCTGCATTAAATCGAAGTCTACTGACACAATACTGTAAATCTGGTTTGCCATTGTCACGTGACAATACAATGTTTTTATCTTTTAAATCTGTCCATTCACCCAAAGGTTTGCCTTGCGCACAATCCCATGCTACATAAACATGTGCAGGTGTATCGATGCGGAAGAATATACTTTCTTTAACGGCATGTTGTTTTACACCACTGGCATCTGCTTCACCATAGCCAGGTAACATAATTTGTTTTGCATTGTTAAACGCTTGTGGCAATGTTTTAACAGTTCTTTGATCACTGCCAGTAGTATGTACTTTTTTACCTGGAATTAAGGATTGAATTGCCCAATCACTTTGAAGATCATCAATTACTGGTGTACCTGGTACTAGTTGAACGCTCCATTGACCCACCATAGCAGAATCAGTAAAAATACCGGAACAGAATTCCAATGATTTAGAACCTTGTGCAGTTAATAATTGAACCAAAGAAGATTCCATTACATCGTCGCCTTTACCACGTACAAATATTTGTGTACCAGTATCTGAATACATTTCAGCAAATCCTTGATCTTTACCAGTACTCCAATCGACATATCCATATCCTGGTACTTTCATATTAATTGTTTGACCAAATTCTATTTTTTTACCGCTCATTTCACCTTCTGCACCGGTAACAATAAATTTCACGTGTCCAGCCCAACTGAATGGTTTACCAGTAGCTTTGCTGACAAATTCTACTTCAACTCCTTCGTGCATAGTTGGTCGTACACCCATACCAACACTGACTGCACGATCACCTGCATGCAACCAATATTCACTGAATTCAGTTGCAGTAGGTGCAGCAAGACCACCTTTAAAGTGTGTTTCTGCTGCATCAATTAAAGCACAAGAATCTTTCAAAGGAGTCGAGTAATCTACCAATAACAATTCATCGAATTCAATCCAGCTGCCTTCAGCTCCAGTAATATCAAAACCAAAGATTTCTGCAGATTTACCAGCAGTAAACGTACGTGTAATTTCAGTCACTTTAGTAGCAGATGGAACAATGTTAGCAAATGGGAATGTAGCAGAATCGGTGGATTTCAATGTAGCTGTACCACGAACTTTTAACGTCATTAAATATGATTTGCCACCAACAATATTTAATGCACCTGATCCGGTATCGACACCGTTTTTCACGGTCACAGATACCGTAGCTGGTGGGTTACCACCGTAGTAACGATTGTGTCTGATTTGTTTCAATAGACCATATCCTTTGCGAGAAACGGAAGCAAAACCAGAACGGAAAATTCTGTCATGCCACATTTCTCTGTATCTCCACCAATATCTTCTTTGATTCGTACATAAATTAAGACCAGAAATACCAATGTTTTTCATTGCATTGACACCATGACGTACATTAGAACCATGTCTGCCACCACTGTGGTAATAATGCATAATCATATGACAGGCTTCATCTTGAGATGCAATAGCAATGTATTCGCCATGTTGGGCGGAATTAATGTAATCCCCCATTCGGCCAACCCACCACCAATGTCCATATGTATCAAACGTTCTAGATCTTTTGGTGTTGGTAACTGCATTGTAAATGACAACGTTATGACCACGTCCACCTGCATTAATAGGTCCACTAGAAATAGAATCGATGAGAATAGTAGCTACACCACAACCTCTAGTCTTGTAACGATCGTTGCATCCTTCACCACGTGCTGTAATAGTAGTGCCGGCTTCTTTACCTTGCCACATTGTTGTTTCACCACTTCCTTTCACTATACGTTGGTAACCACCGTCGAAAGCTTCGGAACCATCAGTACCACATTTGTCAGCTTTTAAGATGACCTTGCGATCTTTATGACCAGAAACATCCCATCCATCGGCAACGCCATCTTTATTGATGTCGGTCCAATCCAAAGTATTACCAAGAACATTGTCAGGCGTAGGTGTGCAACGAGAAACTGTTGTTAAATCTTCACCCATGACTACTTCGTAACGATCTGCAGAAGATGAACCAGAATCACCAGCCATCTTCCACACAAGACGACTGGTATCGGTATCTTTTTGAAGACTAACTGTTTGTCCATTACGTGCATCACCTTCTGTAGAGACACAGAAAGTACTATCTTTACGAAGACAGATACGTTCAGTACTTTCATCATATTGAAAGCGTTGATGTGGGTTGTATTGCACGGCACATGGCCACAATCCAATTCTTGAACCCACTTGTAAATCTTGTTCGGCATTCCATACGTGTAAGCAATATTCTGAATTAGAATCTAAACGAATTTTACCTTCTTCTTGATCGTACGTCCAAGTTTGACTTGGTTTAAGAACAGTACCACATTGCCAAAGGTCGACTTGTCTTCCTTGATCTTTATTGGTAGGATCAGAAATGGCACCTTTCAATGGCCAGCCGTAATGAAGACAAAATTTCTGTGATCCACCTTGTGCTTTAGTAGCAGAAGATTGAATGCTAACTTTGGATACTTCACCGGAAGTAGTTGGGTCGGCCGCACCGACAACCATTCTAACATTACCAGTAGATTTAGCTGCAAAACGTACATCCATAGTGCCAGGTGTCAAACTAGTAGTAGACAAGTATTCCACTTTACCTTCTGAAGGTTCAGCAGCATGGCAATTGCCACTGACAATCGAGTAAGAAATAACTTCCAATGCATCTTCATCAGTGCCTTGAACAGCAGTACCAACTAAATCGCCTACGAAACTATTTTCCGCAATTGTTCTGCGTTGTGCCGTCAATTCTGGAAGATCATTCATATCTTGAAGTGCAATAAAGACGGATGCTTCATCCCATAAACCAGCAGCATCGGTGACGCGAATGGTAAATTTGTAATCGGGTTGTTTCTCATAATTTAAGGCTGGTGGTGGTTTATCAACACGAATTTGACCAGTAACAGGATTCATTATAAATTTACCCGCTTCGTTACCTTTTACAAATGTATGTTTCAAAGAATCACCTGCATCTACATCTGATCCTACAGCTGGATCACCAACTGTTTCTCCTTTGACTGAGTTTTCTGGCAATTGATAAAATCGATCGGGTAAAATAGGTGCTTCATTAATATCTTTGAGAACAACAGTTACATAACAAGAATCTGTTAATGTACCACTGCCATCATCTTGTACCATAACTCTTAAACGAAAGACTGGATTGACTTCAAAATCTAATGGTTCAATGTTATCGACCGTAATTGCACCTGTTTTAGGATCAATTTTGAAAGCGTTGCCTGTACTGACACCGTTGATTGTAGTACCAACATTGCCGGCTTCAATGGACCACGTCAAGGTTTGTTTTTTACGTGCATTAGCAGTATCAAAAGCTGATGGGTATATTGAAATATCTTCATCACTAGCAGGTATTGATGCACCGATAGAAGTTCCTTTTTTGGAATTTTCAGCAACGTATCTAGTAGTATCTTCAATTATAGGTGGTTTGTTAGCTGGATCAACATCAATGACAATAGTACCAGTCACTGATAATTTAGCACTTCCACCATTACGATTGTTACCATCATCTGTTACACGCATTGTAATTGTTTTTTGTCCTTGTTCTAAAAAGTCATTGGTTAAACATTTACCACGTCCAGGCGACCATGATTTTTTAGTAGTTTGTTTACAAGTACAGCCGTCTTGTTTCATAGCACATTGTTGCACCACACCTGCATCCGTAGTAAACGTGCGACAAATGCCACCCGCTCCACAATCAGCATTTGCCGTACATGGTTTTTGTAAAAAGCCAATGGAACGTCCCGAATACAACTCACATCCACTGCCTTCTCCAGTTTCACCAGTAGCATCGTTATATAATTCAGCACATCCTTGACAACCTAAACGTTTAGTAGTACCAGTAGCATAATATTTATCTAATGTATGTGCATCTGGTCCCATTGTAACAATAATTAATCCAGTTGGTGGATCAATACGGAATTCATTTGCATTTGTTTGTGTTTCTAACGTGTACGTCAATGTATCACGTGTACCTCTCCATACATCTTGATCTTGTGCTTGAATAGGTAAACCAACAGCATCGCCTTTTTGGTAGTCGTCGATAATGTTACGTGTTTGTCCAGGTGTAATTACAGGTACTTCATTAATATCAAGTACATGAACCGTCATGGTGACTACATCGGTAAATTCACCATCCGACACTTGCAAGACTACTTTCCAATATTGGAAGACTTCAGCATTCAAATCCATTTTAGCAACGGTAGACAATACAGCTGTATTGGCATCAACAGTAAAACGACACTTGGCATCAGCATCATAACATTCGTTTGGAATATCTTTACTGGCGAGAGCACCTTCTGGTCCAAGAGCAGCTACACCTTTCGCACCTAAAATAGCATACGTCAAAGAAGCCCAAGATCCAACACCGTCTTGGTCCAATGCTTTGACTCCACCTCCGTTGACTACATCAACGCCATTGCTGCTCAGATCAAAACGATCGTTTTCATGTACAGTTCTAGTATATTTACGCAACTGTTCATCGTCGTCATAGACCAAACCATTCAAACCTAATTTTTGTCCGGGTGGGAAAACAGGTGCTTCATTCACATCACGTACATTAATAGTTACTTCACCATCGTACGTCAAGGCGCCTTTACCATTGTCAGTGACACGCACCGTTAAACGATGTTGGTTGTCAAATTCATAGTCCAATGGTTTAATAGCAACAATTTGTCCAGGTTGACTCAAAACAAATGCAAATTGACGATATTTATCACCACCGATAATATCGTAAACTACAGTTTGACCGAAATCGATGTCACTTGCTGCAATTTTAGTACCCACTGCACATTCGAAACAAACATCTTCTTTAACAGAAATGGTTTGATCCGCAATGTATGGATTTTCATTGACATCAATTAAATTAATCATAATAGCTTGTGTAGTCGACAATGCTGGTCTACGATTTACTTCCGATGCTGTAACTACAACTACGTATGTGTAAATGTTTTCAAAATCTAACGAATTATCACGTACAATAAATTGACCGTTTGCTGTAAAAGTAAACATGGATGAGGGTGCTTTGTTGTAGACGTAACAAGATTCACGTTCATAGGTAGTGGTATCTGTAAAAGAAGTGTAACACCATGGTCCATCTTTGCTGTCATCTGGATTTCTACATTTACTATGTTTGCCACCACTGCCGACTTTTGATTTGAAACTAGAATCTACCCAAGACACACATGCTTTACCCGATTCTGTTTCTTCTTTATCACCCAAATAAGTAGCACCATTCTTAGCGCTACCCCATTTCTTATCGTTGACCTCCCACCATCCATCCATTGAGAATGTAATAGTATCACCGTCATCATCTGGTGCTGGTAATGGGAAACCAATTAGAGTACCTGGACCAGTGTTACTGTTAGTACCAAATTCTTCCACGTAGAAATTGTGTTCAATAGCACCGTTCACAATTTGTTTCAATGTATCTCCATTTAGTCTAGGTGGTTCGTTAACGTTTTGAATGTGAATCATGTAATCTGCATATCCAGCTAACTCTTCACTATCTGTAGTTTTCATAAACACAGTAGTTGTTGCACCTGGAATATCTAATGGATTGAGTATCATAGCGTACTCTAGTGAGAATGGTATGAGACGACAATTGTTTTGTGCGACTGCTTCGTCGTATTCGTAAGCTTTGCAACAAGAGTTCGATGATTTGGATGGTGTACATGGTGTTTGTCTTTGACATTTCATTTCACAATCCGAACCGTCCTTGGCTGTTACCGTAACTGGACGTGCTGTAATTTCATACATATCTACTGCATTAGCAGCACCACGGCCATTTTTGCATTGCGCATCGGCACGTGCTGGATCTAACCAATCAGATGCTGCATCCGAAGGTGATTCTACTTTATCATAGACTTTGTCTGCATTAAAATCAAACAAACCACCATCAAGAGTACCATCACCATCAGAATCTAAATCAACTGAATTACTTTTTCCATCACCGTCTTGGTCTTTGGTCCATTCCACTGAATCTGCAAATCCATCATTATCAGAATCTAAATCTAAAAAGTCTGGAATAGTATCTCCATCACTGTCTGTGTTACTGTCACTACCTTCTGTAATATCAATAATACCATCACCATCACTATCAACGTATCTGAATTTACTACCACCACATTTACCACCAGAACTAATTCCGAAAAAGTCTAAATTGGCACGTACAGCCGCTTCAGCACATCTTGCAATGGCATCGACACGACCGACATTATTAATTTCAGCACCGTACGAAGGACGTGGTTCAGCCAGACCAAGTTGTTGGTAAGCATACAATGCTTCTACATCTTCTTCTGTTAATTCACGATCCCATGTAGACATTTTACGTACATGACCGGCATAATATGTAATACTAGAATCTTCAGCATCGGCTGGTCTACCCAAGTAAGCAATGGTGTGTGACAATTCAGGCATTGGAGCCGATCCAAATTTCATTGCACCTTTGTCTTCCACACCATTGACATGAATTCTTTTGTTACCTTTAGAATTTACGCTTACAACAATGTGTTGAATTTCACCAGTACGAAGTTGTACTGTAGATTTAGATGCAGTACCCGTAGCTACGGCATTAAATTCAATTGTTTTGCGATCACCACCTACAAGATCGACTGTCAAACATTCCGTGGCAGTTTCATCGGAACAGAACGTCAAGAGACGACTTCTGGTCTTTGTATTGGTAGCAGCATCCGCTGTGAACCAAATCGAGGCCGTAAAATCACTTTTCAATTGTGCCGTTCCAAAATCAATATGTTGCAAGTAACCGTCTCTTGCAGCTAAAGTAGCGACTGGACAATTGTCTTCCGTAGATTTAGCAGCATCTCTGCCTGCTGTTACTTCGTAGAAATCAGAAGTACTAGTGACCCAACCTTCGTTGCAAGCACTGGTACTGGTCTTTTCGTAGTTACATTTACCTTCATTCGCTTTGAATGAAATAGTAGATGCTAAAGTAGCATCGTCACATTTATCGTTACACAAAGTGTCACCGGTTCCACATTTAGATGCACATTCACTGCCAAACGTAAAGAATTGACATCCTAATGTTTCAGCACATTTGGCAGCACACAATGCAATACCTTCACTTTCGGTAGAAGCATCAAATGTACCCAATACAACTTCACTAGATAGACATGTTTTACTTGATTTTTTAATGCTCCATGGTCTTGGCAACGTACATTTGTTTTCACAACCGTAAGTTCCATCGGTATCACAGGAATTACTTTTACATTGACTGTCACTAGTACATCTTCTGTCATCTTCTTTTTCACCGATTTGAAGTTTGCGTTTGTATGATCCAGGTGTACCTGGATCTGGCAATGATCCTGAATTTAATTTCAAACCATCATCAGCACAAGAAGGATTGACATCACCACCATTTTGTCCATTCATCGAGGCGTCTACTTTATCGTCGTGCATGCAACTTCCACTGGTCCATACCCATGCATGTTTTGTTTGTGCAGCAGCTACTACTTTAACAGCTGGACGTGTCAATAAACTAGTGTACGTAGAATCGGCTTCTAAATCAACCCATTTAGAATGCGTCAAAACAGAACCATCTTTACATCCCATTGGTTTCAATGCTACTGGTAAGACTGTTTCGGAATACTTAGTAAACGTTTGAGTTGGTAACAAACCAACGTCACGAGCTTCAATTTCTAATAAAAATGGTGTGTGATATCCATCCATGCCAATAGGAATTTCTTCGTAATTTAATGATTTACCATTTAATACAGAGACTTGACCCGTAACTTCATCAATTTGAAAGGCATCACCCACATTACCTTGCGTAATGGACCAACGTAATAAACGTCCATGTCCAGCATCAATATCAAATCCAACCATCTTGGGTCCAACAATAGTACCCACTGGTGAATTTTCCATTAACGAAAAAGGTTTTGGTGTAGTTACTTCCGGTGCTTCGTTCAAATCTTTGACACGAATCGTTACTTTTCCAGTTGAAAAAGCACCACTTTTGTCATTGACACGAATGTCTAACACATGGAAAGCAGCCGTGCCACCTTGTTCGTAATCAAGCCCTGGTTTGTTCAACATAATTTGTCCACTGCAACTTTCAATTTTAAACATGTTTTGATTGTTGCCGGCAACAATTTGGAAATCTAAAGTATCGTCAAAATCTGGATCATCTGCAAAAACTTTTTTACCTACGAATGAATTAGTAGGCATGTTTTCATCCATCATGCGTAATTGATCGTAAATAATAGGTTCTTCGTTGACATCGACTACATTAATAGTGACTCGTGCTTCCGTAGACAAACGGCATCTTCCATCATTTTCAAAAAGACCTGAATAATCTACATCACATTCTTGAACAGTTACTCCGTCGGAATTAAATCCATCGTCCAATACAAATATAGTAATGTCAAAAGAAGTTTTGACACCTTCGTAATTCAAAAAGGCTTCTTGGACACGTATTTGTCCAGTCGTGCCATCGATCGAAAATCCGTTAGGTGCATTTTCATCTTGTTGTGAAATACCATAGCGTACACGTGATGCTTGACCTAAATCATATTCATCGCTCCATATTTCGTCGCCAACTGATTTACCTGGTGTTGGACTGAATGATACATCGAAGCGTACTAAATCTTTAGGTACAGCTGCTTTTTTACCAAAGACAGCAACAGGTGCTTCAATTAATTCCAAAGCACTGTTTAGACAGGCACCGTTGCCCAACACCAAACATAACGTAGTTTCATCTTTGTTTTCCATCATTTTCCATTTTTGATCCGATCTGCGTGAAACAGAACATCTTGCTACACCAACGGAATTACCACTTTTAGTTAAACACATGGCACTGTTGCGTTGAAGTTTTAATGTTCCATCACCATGAATAGTCCATTGCTGTCCTTTCACTCTTAAACTACCAACACGACCACAGTTTTTCACGGTAACTTCATAGCCAGAACGACCGGCATCCATACATTTAGCTGTTTTAAACAAACGGAATTGTTGTGCTGGATATTTGTCTTCCGTCACGGTTAATGTCACGTCACGTACTAATGGAGCTTCATTGATATCTGTCACACGAATGTTGACAGGTACTTGATGTGTAAGAGGTGGTTCAGCACTGTCTTTGACATACACTACAACCATAAAGGTATTTACACCTTCGAAATCTAATATTGCACCGGAAACAACTGAAATTTGTCCAGTTTGTCCATCGACTTCAAAACGACGAGTTTGTCCAGTCATCCAATACGTTAATCTTTGACTGGCATCGACTTCAGCAGCTGAAATAGGATTACCTACTAATACACCTGGTTTCGAATTTTCAGGCACTTCACGCATTTCACTAACAGCAAAACGTGGACGTTCATTGACATCACCAATTCGTATGACTACGTCTTGTTCATCAAACAACGTCAAGGAAGAGACACGTACACGAATAGTAAATTCACGTACCATTTCAAAATTCAAGGCTTCCATTGCTTTGACTCTCAATTGACCTGTTTTACTTTCAATAGTAAATGCAGCACCACTGAATCCACCAGCACCTGCTTTCTCACCCGTAGAAGTAGTTGTTGCATAAACACCTGCTGCATTACTGAGTGATAAAGCAAATCCCCATGAACCGCCCAAATCCATTGTTTTAACAAGTACACGATTAATACCTTTTTTCAAACTTACTTTGACAGCTTGATCGATACTGCTGTCAAAACATTTGCCTGTAAATTTAGAAGCAACTAATTCACCATTGAACCAAACCATATGCCCATCGTTGGAAGAGAGACGTAACTCAACGGTACGTGCTTTATTCGATACTAAATAAGTAGCGGCATAAGCTTGATCGTTTTCACATTTTTGTGCACCCGGTTTACATACAGCACCAGCAGAACCTTTGCCATGAAAGTGACAAGATAGATCAATACCTTTAGTATTGCAACCGTTGTTGCAAGTCGATGTCATAGCACAGTTGTCTTTGTACAGAGACCATGTTCTACCATTCGTAGTCACACCAACTGCAGGTACCATGGATGGTTCAAGACCTTCTACAAAAGAAGATGTATCCATTTCTTTTTTAGATTTTAATTGAACTTGATCGTATGTAAATGCACCTTGTTCATCGTTACCAAGTACTAACCAACTAGATACAAATCCTTGTGAATCCAAACCAGAACAGACAGGTGCAGAATCCGATACAATGGAATATTCCAAATCACGCCATTCTGCTTGTCCATCTTCATCGGTAGCTACTACTACTGTATCTACTACTGCTTCTGCTTTGGAATTTTCATCAATTAATTTGACTTGTCCTTTGACAATTTTAGGTACATCGTTAATATCAACAACAATAACAGTCACCATACCAGTATTACAAAGAGATGGACATATTTTTTGAAGACGACCACATGGACGTTTCAAATCACATACTTTGACTGTGACATCATATGAAGATTGACGTTCGTAATCCAAAGTTGGTTTGGCAGTAGTAGTAATTTGTCCAGTAACACTATCAATGGCAAGTTCTTCTGGTCCTTGAACAAAAGAATACGCTAAAACATCACCGGCATCAACGTCACGTCCTTGAACAGGTAAACCAACAGTTGTACCTGCTTTAGAATTTTCTTTAATGTAACGAGTAGTATCTGGAAACCATGGTCGCTCATTGACGTCGTGTACGTAAATCGTAGTAATGTTGGACATTGCCATTGGTCCAATACCATCGTCGGTAGCAAGTATTGCAAGTTGTACAACTGATTCAGATTCAAAATTTAATGTAGCTGAACCAGACAAAGAGATAACACCTGTATGGGAATGAATAGTAAAAGAAGTACCTAAGTTGCCAGCAGCAATGGAATATTCTAGAATTTGTCCTTTGTTGACATCGGAAATGGATCCAACGTAACCAACAACACCTGGATAATCAGTACCATCCACATTTGTTGTCCATGTACCAATGTTAACAAAGTGATTTTCACCAAGTGAGGAGATATCATTTAATTCAATTGATTTTTGATTTTCATCGACGTGAATGACAAAAGAATACATTTCTGGTACATCATTGGATTCAAGTACTGTGATAGCCATGGTAGTAGAATCTTCTAAACCAGCTGGATCGGTAGTAATGACATTCAAGACAAAGTTTTTGGCTTTACGAACATCTAACACATTCATGTGACGTACTGATAATTGACCCGTCCATTTATTCATGCGAAACAATGCCATTGGACAAAAAGCAGCATGCGTACCGGCATTTGAACCAGACAAAGCATGTTTTGTATCTGTAGTACCGGAAGTTGGGAATGCACTTTCTAACTGTGGTGTATTGACATGATTAGAGAAATGTTCGATACATGGATTGTCACCTAATCGATATGTTAATTTATGATAACCATTCACTTCATTTCTTGCTATTGGACTTCTTTCTATACGCATATGTTTAGACATACTTTCAGTCGAAGATGAAGAAATAATTTTTAAACCAAATCGACCTGAATTAGATATACGAATTGGTGAATAATGATCGGCATCATTCAAATGTCTGCCAACCAAAACAAATTTATCTGTACCATCTGGACGAATGTAGATATCCATCCAATCTGATGCAAATGAACCTTTCGATGTATCTGCTTTAGTTGTAATTTTAAAATCCCAATCACCTACGTAAGGCATAGCAATCTCAGAGACATATTCTCCTTGTTTACAATCACCAAGACGAAGACCCATACCACGTTGGTTGTCATCCACATTATAGGTACCATCCATTTCTAATTTCCACAAAGTAGTAGTGGCTTGCACAGCAGAAGCAGCTGTACTGACTGCAGTACTTGCTATCCATTTTGCTACTAATGCACCTTTAGGATTGTTTGAATCTGTTTCTTGCGCAATACCAGCACATTCAGTTTCACCCAAACGTGAGCATTCATCAAATAATTCATCTATATTCTTAGTAGTAAATTGACCATGCCATACAGCAACTGGTTTATCTTGAATGGCACCATAGACACTAATTCTTGAAATTTCACAGAACTTGCGTCCAGTTGATTCCAATGGTACCAGTCTCCATTGTGTAGCTGTAGCTTCAGTAGCTACACCAAATTCACCACCTAATTCAGTTGTTTCACCTGCTTTACCCAAGTCGTTAAATTTAGCCACTTCAACAAATGCACCTTGATCATTCATACGTTGAAGAATGAGACCAGTACATGGTTTGACACCATTAATGACAGAAAGATGTGTTACATGGAACTTGGTACCTGGTTTATCAGCATGTTCAATAGTTAAATGTGTTTGATCCAATGAGATTGAACCAGCTTCATTATGTTCACCTAATTTAATGGTATCGCTGCTACTGACTGTAGAAGGATCAATTTCAGAACTTGCTTCAACAGATACTTTATTTTTCATGTTGTATGTACATACTCTACCATCAACAGCACTAGTACAATCAGTTTTTTTATTGACTTGTTCCATGATTTTCTCCCATGAAACAACATTACCTTTAGCACCAGGTTCTAACCATTTACCGGAACTACCACATTCTGCTTCACCACCGTATTTACCGTACACATTGACACGTGTCAACGATCCTTCAAACGCTTGATTTTTATCAAATGAAGCACCTTGACGATCTTGTTCTTGACCAAGTACTAATGTACCACCACTTCCCATTAGTTTTTGTACATATGAACCGGATCCTGGATTTTGCATGGAACGTTTACTACCATCTACCCATACTTCAATGCGTTTCATTGATTTTTTCCATGTCATACACATTGAATGCCATTGACCATCTGCAAAACCAGATCCAACTGTACCTTGACCGTTGCCGCGGTAAGGTTGAATTTTATCTACGTTGTAAACTAAAAAGGCATTGTTGTGTTTGGCATTAGCATATGAAATTGGTGTTTGTGCTTTTGGACTTTTAGGTGCTTTAAAATGATAGGCAAATGTAAATTCATCAAATCCATTGTCGTAATCGTTTCCAGTATTCATAATATCTTTAGCAAATTTATTTAAATTTTTAATTTCAACACGTGGTGGATTTGAATTAGAACTAGTACTACCAACACTCCACGATAATTCTTGTTTGTCAGAAGCAGACATGGATGTACTGGCTTTAGTAGCTGTAGCATCCTTATTACGTACCCACATGGACATAACACCTGGTACAACACGTTTACCATCAATAGATTTAATGCCAGTATATTTATCACTGTCTGTTTTACCTCCCATGTAAATGGAGCGATATGTTTGTCCATCTACAGTCCAATCACACTGTTTGTCTGAATCACCACTAGCAAGAACAAAGACAGCTGCATTTGTACCTTTTTTCAAACTAAATTTAGCATTACCTGCTGAAGCATATTCTTTTTTGTAAATTGGCCATTCTGAATCTGGTGTTGCAAAATTAGGATCATAACAATAATCCCAATTTTTACCTTTGCCAGGACCTTTGCAACCAAGTATATCTTCACCTTGTGAACGTTGGAAACATTTCAACCCAGCAGCACATTGTCCATCGTTGTCACATTCACCAGTGCATGCTTTCAAATTTTTAGCATTGCCATCATTGTTACCAGACAATTCAATTTTACCATCGGTTCCATCTGAAAAAGTTAATGTTTCTGTACCGTCACGAACAAAACCAACTGGTACTCGATCATCAGCACTACCAACTTCTGCAGCTGGATCACAATATTCCCAACGTGAACCGGCATCAGTCGTGTAACACCAAATTCCTTCTGGTTCATTGTCTGGATTACGACAGTAGTTGTGTTCACCGATGCCTTTACCTGGATAATTAGTATCTGTACGACTGTGAGCGTGTGGTGTTTGACTTGTCCATTTTTGACATGTTTTACCAGATACAGTTTTAGTTTGACCTCCACGATATCCAGCTTCATTCGTACCTGAGATAGATTCATCAAAATCTGGTTTGTTTGAAATAGCAATGTATACAGTAGCAGGTCTGTTTAATTTTAAATTCATTTCTGAAGTTGTTTTATCATTGTCCCCACGTAGAAATACAGCACCTGAATATTTATTTTTATTAAATTTTTTAATATTTGCGGCTCCTCTGTTTGAAGCGTACAATACACCTTCGTACAAGGAATCAATTTGTGTAGTAGCCTTAGCAGCAGGTGCATAGGACACTACTTCAACACTGGCAGGTGCTACAAGACCGTAACTTGCACCGTACGTGGCACCCAACGAATTCTTTTGGGTAAACATTGATCTTGGTACACCACAATTATCACCTGTAATACAAGTAACATCGTCTACACGTGTCCATACAGCTGGGTCGTTACATTTTTTACCTGCATTTAATCCAGTAGTAATAGCACCAGCATCTAGATCCATGGTTTGACCAGTAGGTTTAGTGAAACGTACGGCAGATTCAAAAGAATTAATACCACCGTTCACTTTCGTTTTCGTAGTCCATGCATAAGCAATTTCTTTGCCATTGTTGACAAGAGTCACAGCATTTGGATTAATCCAAGCTGCACCTGATTTATCTACTGATTGATCACTGACACTACCTGTTCTTAAATCACCTACCATTCCTTTAGGTCCATATGCTACCATAGTCCATCCACCACCATCAGTACTCATGTCACAGAAATTTAATTCACCAGAAAACAAACGATACATGCCACTTTTAGAAGAGGCATCTGCATTTTTAATTTCCGAACAAGAACTTGGCGCTTTTGGTAATTCAACGAGCACGTACAAATCAAAGACGTCAACATTACCTCGACCCATGGAACAGGTAGTTGCTGCACCACTTGCTTTGGCTTGATCAGCAGTAATATCAGCATGACCCAGACATTCTCCACCATCTGTAATACCAAAAACAGTGTATCCTTTAATTTTAGCAGCACTTGCACACATTTCTATTGGATTCAATCTTTCTGTTGGACGTATCGTCAAGACACCTAGTACTTCTGCATCGTTTTCTAAAGAACGCAAGGGTGAATTACTTTTTTGTGTGACTTTCCATACAAATATAGTACGTCCACTGACCGTAGTAAAATCAGATGCATCCGCACCGTTGTTAATACCACATGTCTCATGATGCCAACAATGTCCAGATTCACCATGTTGTGGATCAAAGAAAGTAACAAAATTACATTTGGCATCTTCGATACACGATTGCTTACATGCTATTTCGTTCCAAGTCACACCACTGTTGTTGTGGTAGTTGACTAAGTAATCACTTTTAGTGTATGAACAGTATTTGTTGGCACTGCCTAAAATAATGGTGTTGGATCCTGCCTCACGATCAAATCCAGCAACTTCTTCCCAAACACTTTTTTGAGTGCCATGTTTGTAACAACCATTGGCAGCATAAGATTGAGCTAATAGTTTTTCACCAGTTGGTTTACTGTTGGTAGCTGCCATATATGCACCTGTTGAACTTTTCAAAGAGACAGATTTAGTAATGTCAGAGACCCATCCCAATGTTTTAGCATTGCCTAATGGGTCTGTCATTTTGGTTGCTTTGGATGCTCTAGAAAATGGTTCTGCACCCCACTGCATCATACATGTATTAGTAGAGACACTTTTGCCACCATTAATTGTATCGGACCAGAAATCAATGGTTGATTTAGTAACTACGTAGTCAACATCGTATGCATTGATTGGACCACCAATAGCTTGTCCACTTTTAGCATTTTCCAATACAAATCCACTGAAAGTAGATTTAAAGGAAGGTGCCTCGTTCACATCTAAGATATTAACGCGGAAGGTAGTTGTACCAATTAATGGTTTTGCGTCTGCATCTCTCGCTTCAATAGTTAACACGTGGAAATCTTTATCTTCGTGATCGATGAAGTCACGAAGAGTACGAATAGTAGCAACACCTGTTGTGTCATCTTTAGTAATACCAAAAAGACCAGCACTGTTACCAGCACTGATGCGATACGTCAATGAATCACCAGCATCAATATCATCGGCAATAATATCACCAACCCATGTATCTACAGCTGTATTTTCTGAAATAGTACCACCTCTAATTTTACGTGTAATACCATCGTCTTCAGTCAACAACATAGTAGTAGTAACTTTCATTTGTTCACGTATGTGTGTCGTCAAAACTTTGTCTGAACCAGCCACATCGTAAAAGAAAGGACTTTCATTAGCATCGACCGTCGTCAACATGACTACAGCTGTATCATACAACCATCCCATGTCAGTCACACGAACGACTAAACGATGCACAGTAGTACCATTTTCTAAATCTGCTTCGTAATTAAGTGTAGGTGTACCATCTGCATTGCGACTACGAACTACTAATAGTTGTCCAGTACTTCTATCAATACCAAAGATTGGTTCAGCTAAAGCTTGACACGTTTTGCCAACAGGACATAATTCTTGTGAATCAATCGAGTAACCTACTTCACCATTAGGTCCACTATCAATATCAAAAGAAGGCAATGGTGCACCAACAAGTGATAACGGTTCTGGATTTTCAAGGACATTGCGTGATTGATCTGTTATTGTAGGTGGTTCATTGACATCAATGATACTGACACGAACATCGTTTTCACTCCACAATCCATTTTGATCTGTAACTCTGACTGTAAAATTATACAATGGTTCCATTTCGAAATTCAATGGTTCGCAATGAGCATATACACCAGCATCACTTTTTTTGCAACCACCTTTATCTGTCACGTAAATAACACCTGATCTCAAATGTAAAGCAAGTTTACCAAACGAATCATCGGCTGTAATAGTATACGTTAAAACATCACCGTCATCTGGATCGGTACCTATGATAGGTGCACTAACTTTAGTTTTAGCTATGGCATTTTCATGAATTTTGACTGTTACTGGTTCAAGTTCGGGTGCTTCATTCAAATCTAAGACAGTTACCGCTACAGTACCTGTATTAGAAAGACGAGGTGCACCAGCATCAAATACACTGACAGTCAATGATATTTTACCTGCTTTTTCATAATTCAAACCTTCGGAATCACACACGTACAATGCTGGAACTGATGGATCTGGGAAACAGAAAATACCATCGGTATCACCACCCGTAACACGATACGTTAAGTCAGCCCATTTTTGATTCGTTTTACCATCTTGATCGTAGCCTACAATTTCATCACCAGTCAATGCAATATTATCAATGACTTGACATTTTTCAACTGGTCCACCAACAACTTCAAAATTACCAGCACAAGCACCATTGCATTGTAATGGAATGACACGAATGTATCGTGCTGTAGCAGGAAAGGAAAGTTCTGATTCAACATCACTGGAACGATCGTAATTGCCTTGGAATACTTCTATGAGTTGATCTGCTTTGATAGGAATAAATCGTTTACCATCCAAAGATCTTTGAAGAGAATATTTAGTTACACCAACATAAGAAGAACTGCTGTAGACTTCTACTTCACACAAAGTCAAGTATTGTTGATTGGCACCCATGTTACCAGGAAGATACGTACCGTCGGCTTGTTTGCCAGTCAAACGAATAAAGACATAACGTCCTTGAATACCTTTTTTACCACAATCAATATTAGCCCAATTGTCACCACCGAAATCTTTTTTAGAACGTAAAGTTCCAGTGCAACGATCTTCATTGACATTGGCATTAGCAATATCTGCTTGATTGGTCACTAAGACTTCAAAATCAGTCAATCTATTTTTGCAATGATTGCCACAACCATCGTTTCTACGCAATATACGTACTAAACCAATTGGATGTGGGTTGACTAAATCAACACGAAACCATGGATTTGCTGAATTGTCAGTAGCAGAACTAATGAAACAAGATTGCCATCCAGTACCATGACTGCCATCCAATGCTTTACTAGCATCTGTAGTACCTTTACGATACACACGATCAGATGTAGACGAACCAATTTTACCTTTTGCTAAATTGTCACCTCTTGCTTCACCACCACGACTTTTAATTCCACGTACAGCATATTCATTACCAAGATCAAGTTCAAAATAATTGATACCGTTTGCCATTGTAGCATCTCCTTTGTCACCACCCATAGTCCAAACATCAGTCAAACGACCACTGTCTTTTGGAAACAACGAATTGGCTACATTGGAAAGCATGTTGGTACGCATTGGACCCTTGCCATCTGTTTTTCTAATACCAACATCTTGCATACAGAGAGACATATCAATCTTTTCGGTCAATGGTGTAACAATGAAAGCAATGGTATATTTGTTTTGGTCGGAAGGACCGTTACTCATATCAATAGAGACATCGTTGTTACTGGCATCGGCAGCTTTAGGATAATTTTTGCGATAGATATCCATAATGACATCTCCACGTTCACCAATGGAGACCGTAGCACGAGAAGTAGCTGACTCCCATCCATCGTCGAGTGGACAAGCACTGTCACAGGTAGAAGCAGTAGCACAGACTGTATTACCTGCATCTGGAGCGCAACATTTAGTAGCTTCCGTACATTGTGCTGTACTTGGATCTACCAATGCAAAAACGGTGACACCTGCTTTGGCTGTAAATTGAATGGCATTAATACCAGCTGACATTGGAAGACTGCGACGAAGCAAAATAGAATCAACACCAATTAATTGTTTAGGTAACTTTTTAATAACCATGGCTACTGGATCGTTAGTAGCTACACGTACAACATTAGGTGACGTAAAGGCATCTTCATTCAAAGTCAATAATTTTTGTCCAGCTGTAGATTGCCACTGCGTAACTTTAGGTGCAGATTTACCTGGTTTTCGAAGTGCACGTTCTCCTACTTGCATTTTTAATCTTGGTACTACTAATGAAGGTGATTCATTCACATCTACGATATTAATAGTTACTTTAGCTGTATCACTCAATTGAACTGGTAGGCCATCGTCGGTGACAGTTACTTCCAATACATATTGATTTCTTACTTCGTAATTTAAGGTTGGACCTGTTTTACCTTTGTCTTTGGATGGAGTCCAACTATCTTTGTCGATGGTAATTTGACCGTCGCAATCTGAAATCATAAAAATTCGATCTGAATTTCCTGCTGTAATAGTGTATCTTAATTTTTGTCTGGAATATTTATCTGGATCCGTTGCAACAATAGGTTTTCCTACTTTAGTATCGGAGACAGAATTTTCATTCAAATCAAAAGTAGCATCGTAGACAGTAGGTCTTTCGTTGACATCTACAATGCGTATGACGACTTCAGTACGTCCAGTGTTACCACGACTTGCGCCGTTGTCTGCTGCCGTTACTGTTAAACGAAACAAATTGTGATCACTTTCATGATTTGCTAAATTTGGTTTGGCTACTGTAATTTGTCCAGTTTTCTGTGAAATTTTAAACATTGAAACATCTGAACTACTGCCATCGTTCCATGACGCACACATAGCTTTCCATCCAGTAAATCCTTCCGTTTCACCCAATCCTTTAACACGATCCGAGGCTTCAAAGTCATTGACTAAACGTAAAACAAGTGGTGAAGTGGAAACAACTTGTTTCACTTCGACACTAGAAGTAGATGTACCTTTACTAATAACGATACGTCTACCTTTTTTAATACTAGTAGAAGAGACAGCACCACAAGTTAAAGTAGGCATAGCATTCTCACCACCAAATGGACCAACTAAACTACAGTCATGGACACCACACGAAGAAGTAGTCGTATGCAACATGTAATTAAACGTGGTCCATTGTACTTTTTCAATCGAATAGGCTTGTGTACCAAATGGTTGAGAGACATCGTCTTCATCAATAGATATAACTGGAATACCAACAATACCGTTTTGTGTAACATCTTCCCGTACAGATCGCATCATTTCTAACATGACAGGTGGTTCATTGACATCATTGATGGCAACTTCTACCATACCATCACCTTCCAAACCCTTTGAATCAGTACTAGTCACTGTTAAATGAAAGACAGGACGTCCAGCACCATTGACTTTAGCACCATCTTCTGTAATGACATATGTATCTTCATGATTTAACAAAGAAGAACCAATGTCTACAATGACACCATCACCTTGACGTTTCGTGTGACGTACATTTTTATTGACATATATTTGTCCGCTGTTTTCATCAATACGGAATCGATCGTTCCAATTGCCACCGGAGATACTCCATTTATTGGCAGTTTGTGTCACTAAATCACTTCTTTTCGTACCAATTGGTGCGAGTTGACCTAAGTCTTGTTCTTTAGAATACATACGTTTACCAATGGAAGTTCCAACAGGTGCATTTTCATTTACTACCATGCAAGCATGGAAACCACTACATTTAATAGCGGCACTTTGAACGACGGAGACTTCGTTGACATTAAGTACTTGAATGGCTACCGTTGTTTTAGTAGATCTAGAAGGGATACCATCGTCAGTCACAGTTAATTCAATAGAAAATTGATTTTCACTTTCAAAATCTAATTGAGCATCTTTGGCAACACTGGTCAAATAGATTTGTCCGGTTTCTTTATCTACATTGAAGATACCACTGGCATCAGCTGGTGTATTGACAGGTTCACCAATAGCATTTCTACCATCAAATAAACGTGTAGCGTAACAAACTGAAGAGAACTCCGCTGCAACACCATCACGTGCACCAACACCAACTGTTTCTACTTTGACAGAAGAAGCAGACACTTGTGGGACACCGCCTTTGATGTAACAACTATGTCTACCAACACCATTACCTCTAGTAACTTGTCGTGTATGTACGTAACAACCACGATTTCCTTGCGACCAAATCATTTCACATCCAGTGTAACCATTTACAGCACGACATCTAGCTAAACATTCTTTTTGCTTCGATCTAGAATTATAATTGCCACCTCGTAATTTATACACACCACTGTTTTGATCGCGACCGTTGGATTTGACACAGTAACCATTTTGTTTGTTACTGAAACCATTTCCAGTAGGAATAGTACATGTTGCTTTGCTGCCTTTGCCTACTTGTGATCCCACACCAATTTCAAGAACACCTTTTTTAGAAGCTTTCACCCAAACAGAGGCCCAATCGACACGTGTACCAAATTTCTTAAGCAACGTAATCCATTTATTGGAACATCTCATCGTATGTCTTTTATTGGCGACGTAGATCCATGCACGGACACCACGTTTGCTACCGACACCAACTTGAATTTCATATCGATCCGATGGATTTTTACGTTCACTCAAAACAATAATAGCAGATCGTGCAGCTTTAATATCGAAAGTAGCAGAGACCGATCCATCTTTAGCTGGTGTTACAGTTGGTGTAAAGTAATGACTTGCACTGTTACCACCTGTAATTTCTTTGCTCCAACAATTTGCACCAGTCAATTTGTATGACAAAGAATCATAGGCATCTTGATCAGAAGTACGTAATTTAGTACCGATCATAGAACCTGGTCTACTGTTTTCTTCAATTGTTCTTGGTGCAAGATAACGTTCAAGTAGAGGTGCATCGTTCATATCAATTAAATTAATAGTCATAGCATTTTCTTTCGATAATCCACTTCCCACTGTATCTACAACACGTACAGTCAAAATGTAACTGGCTCTTAATTCAAAATCAAAGTTTTCAGTTTGTACTGTAATTTGACCACTGACAGAATGAATTTTGAAACGATTTCCTACATTACCACCTACTATGTAATATCTAACGACACCCCAATTATTAGCATCAACATCATTGGATTGAACTGGTTTACCTACATTTGTATCTCTCAAACTGTTTTCTTTAATAGTAAACCACTGAGCATCAATAGTTGGATATTCATTGACATCAGTCAATTGAATACGTACAGTACATATGTCTGTCAATTCACCTTTTCCATTGTCTTTGGCTTGAACTTTTAATTCCCATTCTTGACGTACTTCGAAATCTAAAGCAGATGCTGTGTTGACATAAATTTGTGCTGTAACTGCATCAATTTTGAATGCATTAGCTACGTTACCACCAACAATCGAGTAAGAAAGCACATCACCATCAGCATCCGTACCTGTGATTGGGTTACCAACTGTTCGGCCTTGTACACTGATGTGTGAGTTCTCGGGTGCACGAATGGTACGATCACCCATGGAAGGTGGATCGTTTTGTTCAAAAGTAGTAATCGTCACTTTTTGTGTTTGTGTTGCACCCTTTTCGTCGGTCACTTTCACCATTAATTCGTAGTTTTCACCCACTTTTAAATATTGATTAATCACTAAATGATTGTCGTCATCGGCTAATACTTTGTGTGAATCTTTGTTGACATACAAGTTGCCATCGTTTTCCAAACGGAAAGTAGAACAGCTTGCAACAGTACTGCGTGTACCTGTACCAGATGTACCGGCCGTAAGTTTACACCAATCACCGGAAACAACTTGATACGTTCTTTTCTGTGAATCTAATAGATCTTCATCTACACTTCCTATTCTACCAACAAATTGACCCATTGCAAAGTTTTCACCGACACCAAAAGCAAGTGTTTTGATTTCTGGAGCTTCATTTATGTCATCAATGCGAATTGTTACTTGAACATAAGATTTGGCACTGTCACCATCTTGTGCAATGACCCAAATGTCATAACTTTGCGCTTGCGTTTCATAATCGTATTCTCTATCAATTGTACTGAGTGTTCCTGTCGTTTGATGTACAGTAAACAAATCTTTACCAGTACCACGAGTCGCATCAATGAAATATTGTACTATATCTCCATTGTCTTCGTCATCGGCAGCAGTAACACCACCTGAAACAGCACGAATACCAGTACCTTCATCTACGTTACGTGTGTAATCCGCAGCTGGGTCCCAAATAGGTGCTTCGTTAGCATTGGCTACTACAATGACGCAAGTAGCAGTGGTAGATAAAGATCCTTTGTCGGTTGCAATGACCGTCAACGAGTGTGTCTTTTTCGTTTCGTAGTCTAATTTTTTGCGAATACTAATTTCACCAGTAGCGTAATTAATTGTAAATTGATTTTTACCATTGCCACTATCAATACGGAAAGTCATTTCATCTCCATCATCTTCATCTTCCGCATTTAGAGTACCAATACTGTATCCTACACTTTCAGCTTCACTGACTACAAATCTAGAGTTCAACACTTGTGGTGGTTCATTTTTATCTTCCAATTGAATTGTAATATCTGTCCATGTAGATTGTGAACCGGTTGGTCCATTGTCCGATGCTTTAATACGTAATGTATATTCCGATTGACTTTCGTAATCTAATGCAGAACCTCTCAAATCAGTTGTAATTTGACCAGTTTCACGGTTGACTTCAAACAATTGTGCACCATTGCCACCTGTAACAAACAATAAGACATCGTCTTTGTCATCGTCACTGAATTTCAATGGTTGACCTACATTAACGCCAGTCAATGTATTTTCCATAATTGTACGAGTTTGTGTTGGGAAACGTGGTGGTTCATTTTCATTTTCGACTACGATACGTGCTTCGGTCAAACCCTTGGCACCACGATCATCGGTAGCTGCAATTAATAAACGGAAAGGTAATCTTAATTTAGGTCCACCTTCTTCTGCTACACAGGCTGCTTCTACAATGAGTTGTTTGCGTGTGCCTTGACATGGATCACCTCCATAGGCTGCATTCGTAGCATACAAAGTACAAGTATTTTTACCTACACATGCTTGTTGTGCAACAATGGAAGAAGATTTGGCATGACATTGACCACGTGTTAGACTGTTGGAATCTTTACACGATCCAACTGGTGTACCATACGAAGCAAATGAAATTTCACGAACTACCATTCCCATAGGACAGGCAATGACTGTACCATATGAATAGGAATTGACGGAAGTGTCACAAGTAGTAGTAGAAGATGAAACATCGGTTCCATCCATACCAATAGCAGCTAAGCGTGATGGCAATGCTTTACAACTTTCAACATCAACTAATCCATTACTGGATTTAGTGGAAGCACCAATCGAAGCTACATCACATCCAACTTTACAAGCAGCAATACTAGCCATGGATCCATCGTATTTGACATCACATGCGTCTTTGCATTGACTGCGTTTAGGATCCGCCAAACGTGCCATTGTTTTAATTTCAACAGCACATTCAGATAATTCAGTAGCAAATCCTTGCAATCTCCATACTCTTGATTCACCAGCACGAAGTTTTACTACGTCTCCTGTATCAGCTTGAATTCTTGCTTTTGAAGTAAAGAGACCATCGGAGCCTAAGGCAGCTAATGTTAAATCACCACATCGTGTAGCGGAAGCAGGCGTAGACAATTGAAGTCCAGTCAATGCTATGGGTGAGTTGTCTGGTAAACGGAAATCAATATAACCACGATTAATGTTGTCAACAATTGTTAAACTGATGTCATCAATTTGTAACCAGGATCCATCACCACCAACTTTAAACAATAGATCTGCATCTTGAGTTGATTCAAAATATTCAGTAATTGTAGAACTCATTTTAGAATCTCCCGTAGATGGGAACGATTCGTATACATAGACATCACTGCCACTCGAAACGGGTCCACTGGAACGATATCTTACACTCAATTTGTATTGTCTTCCACCAATAATAGCATCTGCATATCTTAATCCAACACCACCAGAAGTACTACCAATCAATGATAGAAATTTGCCTTTGAAACCATTGACAGAGGTACCGGTAGTTTGCGTCACGGTAGCAGAAGGTTCTTCATTTGTTTGTGCCCAATCCGATGCTGAAACAGTTGTTTCCATACCAGAATTACTTAAGACATTGCCAACTGTACCAAACACTTCGACTTCACACAATGTTAAATAAGATTGCGAATCAGTAGATTTTTTCAATTGAATGTAGACAAATTGACCTCTCATAGGTTTATCGCATTCAATGGTGACAGCTTGTCCTCTTCCAACACCACTAGGATAAAATACACCAGCTGCATTAGATGCGGCACCGATACATTTAGCATTGTTGCTGTTGACGTTGTTGGCTTTAGTATTAGGATCAAAATCTGGTGAATCGTCGTCACCAATTTGAATTTCAAAGTTTTGAAGACGACTACCACATGTACCACCACAGTTACGATTTTGTATTTTAATTTTACTAACAGAACGTGTAGCACCAAGATCAACACGCCACCATGAATTGCGATTGGCTTTCGTATGTGTGCATGAACGTCCACCGTAATTAGAATTACTGTTGCCATCCACTGCTCTTCTACCATCTGTAGATCCCCATCCATAACTAGATTGACGAGTTGGTTTACCTTTGGCTAAATTTTTCAATTCAGCAACAGGTGGTGCTTTGACTTTAATGGAATCAATGTCCATGTGTCTGCAAGAAGGTGCAATACCAACGGTACCGGACTTCAAACGATTGTCTTTCAATGTTTTGAGCAAAGAACCGTCGAAATAGTAAGAGATTGTACCATCCTTCAAAATTTCTAATGCATACGTGTGCCATTGTCTAGTCATTGATTGAGAATGTGTATCTCCTGTTTGTGGCCATCCAAAGGGTTCACGGCTACCCGTGTATCCAATAGACAAACTATGTTGTTTGGCCCACCATCCTGGTCCAAAATTGTAACCGGAATGGCGAGATTTTTTATTCGTAGTAAAAGCTTGAAAGACCATACATTCTGAACCACGTCCATCGTTAGGAGCGTGACGAGCCATGAACTCCACACGAAGAGGACGTTGAAAGGTTTGTTTACTGGTCAAATAGTGGCCTTGGTTAACACGCACTATACCATTTGAACTGGAAACACCGGAAGATTTCTCCCACAACTTGCTATCAATACCAGTATCAAAATTATCATTTAATGTTTCACCAGAAGTGGCAGACATTTTTAATATATTCGCTGTAGCAGATAAAGAAAGAGTTTTGACTGGCTTAGATGTACCAGCACGACAACATTTAGGTGTAACAATGGCAGAGGTTGGCATGGTTGGTTTAGTAGTAGCATATAATCCAGCCGTGTCCGATACACCCACTACAAATCCCCATGCACCACCACGTTCTCCGGTCTTGACATACAAACGATTCCATCCTTTAGTAAATGTTACAGAGTAAGACTCTTGTTTAGTACTGTAACATCTACATTTACAACGTTTATCGCTCCATTCTCTACCAATACCTTTAGAATTGATTAAATACATCATGTAACCGTCATCGGAACCACCATGCAACGTAGTAGTGACATCTCGTTCGGCATAGACATAAGTCAATGCATAGGCATACGTCCATTGAGCAGCATTGCTTTGTGTAAAGTGACAATCAAGATTGACACCGTAACCACCGTTACAACCACCACATTGTGATCTAGCCACTCCGTTGTCTTTGTACAATGCCCATTCACGTTGTTTGTAAACATCTCCTTCTTTAAAAAATTTGCGTGACATATCACTCCATCCACTACTTGAAGTTTTCAAAAATCCACTTTGCATGTTTGATCCACCCATGTTTTGATCTCCAGAAACAACACCACAATCACCACCACATCCGGTACCACGATTGTAGACTCCTCCTTTCGCTGATACTTTATTGTCCACAGCACCATGTACCAACCATTCTGTAATTTGCCAGGAAGATTTGTAGTTGTAAAAACCACGGCGTGCACCACCTCCTAACAAAGCACCTGCTGTTGAAAAGGATTGTTGTTGCATTGCTGTACCCGAATACGTAGCATCATCTACCAGACGTGCTGGTGCTTCCGATGGTCTTTCGACATTAATTGCACCGGCTGCGTCAGTAATAAAATCATTCATAGAAATATCAGCATCTGATTTGGTACCTGCCATAGCAGCATCACGACAACCCGACTCTGAAAGTGTGCTATACCATACATTGACATTACTAAATCGTCCAGTGAATGCTTCGTCTTTGTCCAAATTATTAAATTGTCCATTTGAAGAGGTTTGTCTCATACCAATAGCAATACCACCGGCTTTCGTTACTTTGTAATTTGTAGCCCATTTACCTTCTAAATTGCCATCCAACCACAAGTTGCCTTTTGCTGGCACTGAAGATTGAGACAAACAAACGTGATGCCATCGACCGTCGTTGACAGTTTGTGTACTAGTAGAACCCATGTTGTCTTCTGAATTACGTAAAGATGTAGTACCGCCGACTGCAACTTCAATTTCACCCATTTCGTTAATAAGTAAGGAAAGTGCATCTTTTTGTGAAGTATCACTCCATGTAAACAAAGATTGATCTTTACTGGATGTTTTGAACCACATGGATACAGTAACACCAGCCAGTTTATCACTGCTTGCACCTAATGATTTACGTGCATAAGTAGATGTCGTTTGTTTTGGATAGTATAAATCTTCAATTACTTCAGCAGTAGTTTCGACTCGGTAAAATTTGTACGAACCAATATTTAAGGAAGACGTCTGTATACCTTCACTACAAGAAGCACTGCTTGTTAATTCATGTTTACACATGCCTGCATCGACATCGGCAACAGCATTTGTTTCAGCACTGTAAGAAAAGTACATGCAAGAAGGTGCTTGGCTACAGGCTTGCGCACAAGCAGCCAAAGAAGAATATCTACCAAGTGTAACATCAATCGATTTACATTCTGTTTCAGCAAGTTTCAATGCACGAGATATCATGACTGAATTTTTTGGATCTTTTTTACCTTTTGCAGTTGGTGCAAAACGTTGCATATCGAGACGTGCAATACCAGTGGCAACCCATCCCGAAGGACATTTAGCAGCACCAGAACTAGCACCCGTGACTGAAACCAATTCAGTTTTTCCAGAGGAACAGACAGGTGGTTGTTCGTCTTCCACAGCACAACACAAGGAACTGATGGAACATTTAGCACCTCTGCATTTAACTCTGCAACCGGCACCAGTACAATCAATTGTTTCAAGTCCAGAACCACGTCCATCACCAGCATAGACAACTTCGTAGAACGAGTAGCCACTGTTTGAACCAGATTTGGAATATCCTTCCGCGCATTGTGGTCCACGTGTTTCAGAACGACGGCAAGTCTTTTCTGCTTTGCTGTACATGAAGTAATCACAGGAAGTGGAAGCTGCACAAAGTTCGGCACATTCACCTACTGTTTTAATTGAACCAGCACTGTTCATTAATGCATGAGCAGCATTACAAATGTTGCCGGTTTTTAACACATTGAAACGAGCGGTACTGGAATCATCTAATTTGTATTGTGCTACGCCTACTGCAGTCGATCCAGATGGACATGCGCTAGCTTCACTCCACTCACCATCTGAAGGTGTAGATACAATACCGCCAGCACGACATTTAGGTTTTTTCTTAGATTCAGATCGACAACATGAAGTAGCTACTGAACAAGTAGCTGCATTATTTGTAGAACTAGGACAAGTAGCAGAACATCCATTGCCATCGCAAGTGTAATCTTTGACGTCTTCGTTTGCTTTGTAACCTGTCATTTCAAAAGTACGCATACCCATTGGTGAAAATCCTGAACCACATGTAGATACTCCAGTAGCTGAACCTTGTTTATTAGATTTAGTATTTCCAGCAACACATTGAAATGGTGCACCAGCTGGTGAACGATAATCCTCTCCAATCGATACACGCAAATCACCATTAATACTTTTACTCATGGGTGGTTCCGTACTTGAACGACATGTCATTGTTGGTGTATCGTCTTTTTCAGTGTAGGCAGGTCTTGATTCGTAATCTACTTCTTTAATGACAGAGATTTGACCAGATTTAGGGTCAATGGAAAAGACACGTGCTTCGTCTCCTTCTTCAATTGTATACGTCATTGATTTCATTTGACCTGCATCTGGATCTACCGTAACGGAAGAAACAGGTGCACCGACAGCAGTACCAATTTTAGTATTTTCCATTAAAGTGACACTCATTGGTGCAATTTCTGGTGTTTCGTTGACATCAATGACTTGAATAGTAACACTTCCTGTATCTGTTAAATCACCACTATCTGTGACAGTAACAACCATAAAATAAGCTGGAGTCGATTCGTAATCAATGACTGGCTTGTTGACCGTAATTTGACCATTGCAAGCTTCAATAACAAAGATTTCAGCTTTATGATTAATAAATGTAAACATCAATTCTTCGTTGTTATCTGGGTCACCTGCAGCAACTCTAGAAGACAATGGTGTGTATTGCGGTTTGTTTTCTTCAATAAATAATACTTGATCGTCCATGACTGGTGGTTCATTAATATCAATAACTTTAATAGTAATAGAAGTCGTAACAGATAAAGCAGGAGATCCATTATCAATCATAAAGACATCCAAAGAAAAGGAAGAAGCAGTTTCGAAATCTAGAACAATGGAACGCAAGTTCACTTGTCCAGTACGTGGATCGACTAAAAATTTGCCGACACCAGCGTCTAAATTAACAGTAGCACCCAAGTAAGCTGGTCCTTTGAAACGACGTGTTAATTTTTGTGTAATCCAATTAGGAATTGTACCACTACCTGAATCAGTCGAAGAACGAAGATCTAAACGAAACTTGCGTAACAACATTTCACCTGTTTGTGCATTGTCAGAATAGATCACCATGCAAACTTGTCCATTGTTAGCTGCACGATTCGTTTCCATAACAGTGGAAGTCAAAGTAATAAATTGTTTCATGTTTTCAGCAGGTGGAACAAATACGATACCTGCTGGTGTACCTGGATTAGAGACCCATCTACATGACACAGATTTCATTGCAGTTTCCATAGTAGTAGAGTCAGTAAATGTCTCTGCAGCAAGTGGCGTAGTGTCTACAGCTGATGCTTGACATCCATTCAACAATACGTTGACGACACCTTGTGAACAAGTAGCCATATTTAAAGTAGCAGCTGTAATGTCTTTGTCATCTTTGTTTTTACAGTTAGAATCCGAAGTACACTTACGTAATCTTTCTGGATCTTGTGGACGTACGTAAGGAGAAGTACAGTCGGCACGGCCAGTACGGCCAGTGTACACTTCACATAGACTAACATCGTCACCTGAAGTCTCTGATGCAATAGTACAACGATCGTTGTTAGGTCTTGAATTGTAAGTGACCGTTTTACTAGTCCATCCACATGGAATGACACCAGCTTGCACGACACCTGCACCACCTTTACCTTTTTCGAAACGCAAGGTAGCTTGTCCAATTTCACCACTTGTACCCAATACTTTACCAATGTCAAAACGTAATAAAACCATGGATTGATCACCAGAGGGTCCAGCAACTGGATATTCTCCTGGGTCACCACTTTTCATGAAAGCATAGTTTCCACCTTGTTGTCCTTGTTTAACAAATGCTTTTTCTGCTAATGGTGCGGCATGTGTTTTACCAGTCATAATATTCATGACACGAATAAATCCAATGCCTGCTTCCGTAGTTTCTTCATCCACATTGCAACACGAGTATCCAATTGCATTGTTGCGACACAATTCCAATGATTTTGCATCACGACTAGCACCTAACATTTCATCGGAAGGTGCAAATTCAGTCACTTTGACTTCATCGACAGCCCACCATGCATCACTTAAACCAAAGCTGAGTTTACCTTTGTTTTTACATTTTTTAGCATCGGTACACGCAATTTTACGCATAATTTTACCGTTTTGATAAAACAAAGCTTGACCTTCTTCATCTACAATAATTTTATAAGTAGAGAATTCACCAACTTTAGAAGTATCAATAATATCTTCTCCTTTGGCACGCATGACACCACCTGTTCCATCATCAAATCCAAAGCGATTGTTGGCACCAAGCACTGTAGCATCAAATACAACCCAATCACCAGCATCGCCCCTACCAGCACGGTAAAAGAAACTTTGTGAACCGTCGCAACATCCTTCACCACCAGTAACGGTTAAGAAGTGTTCTCCAGCTGCAAGTTCAAGATCATTGGCGAACAAAGAACGAGAACGTTGTCCTGCCCACCATATGTTACCCATGTTAGTAGTGACTACTTTGTTGTCCATAGTGACAACTCCACCTTCACCAAAATCAACACCAAATTGAAAAGACATAACCATAGGTTCTTCCAATGTAAATTTAGTTGTGTAATGGAATCCAATATTGCGATTTGATTGTTTGTTTGTTTCTTTTGATTTACATTCTCCGCGATTTGTAAGACCTGACACTTTATCTAATTCTTTAGCAGCACAATAACCAAGATCAGGTTGAGGTTCAGTAGTAGTCACTTGTGTCAACATAGCAGCACAACGCTCAGGTTGAGTACTTGTTTTACATGAATCAGTAAATTGTTCTTCTTGCGGTTTCATAACATTAACGAAACCAGGATGAGCAGATGCACGTAATCCACCAGTATTCATAATTTTAAATACAAATCCAACGGATGGTGTTTTAGTGCCAGCCATTCCTGCTTGTACCATGACGGTATTTCTACCTTGTTTGAAACGTACAGTAATTTCGACATCTTCACCCACCCAACAGATACCTTCTGTTGGACAAACAATATCAGCTGGATGAATGCTAGCACCAGACAATGAAGCTGGATTAGCACCTGGATTAGATCGATCTACAACTAACATACCATTCACCCATACACGATAAGAAGCACCACCAGTGCGTACAGTAGCTTCGCGATCTGAATCAGCAAAGATGTAAGTAGTAGCGTAACCCATTCTAGAGTAAGGTTTAGTGGCTGGTGCACCGCCCCAATGGCAATCTAAATCAATGGCTTGACCGTTGTTGCAGCCACCACAAGTATTTTTCATTGATTTTAAGAAATTATCTTTGTACAACGTCCATTCTAATTTTGAATCCATATCGACAACACCTTCAGTAGGTACTTTAGGTTCAACAATACCTACATCTTTGTCAGTTGACATATCGACGTAGTAAGCGTAATCGGCTTGACCACCTCTAGTTTGCGAGTTCCATTGTCCACCTTTACCACCATTAGGTTTGTTGCAGTCACGTGGAAATCCAATAGCTGGATCGTTGTAATTACAATATTTCCATTTTTGAGTTGGATCTTGTGCAAGTGCTGCTTTGTAATTGGAATACAAATCAAAATTTGTACCTAATGTATTGTCTTTGTCAGTCCATGTATCTACAAAATTATCCCACAAGGAAAATTGTGACATGAGAGAACCAACGACTTGAACACCATGCATACTGACTGAATAATCAGAATCTTGATGGGCCCATCCAAAAGATAAACGAATTTTAATTGCATTTTTAATGGCATTGTCAAATTCATGTACGTTCCATTCGTCGCTCCATTTAAAATCAGTGGCTGGTGTTTTAAATTTAGCACCACCACTTCCAAATTGACCATACATTTTGTTAGACGTATACACTGAACGTGTCCATTCTCCTGCTTCATCCATGACATCGACTGAAATACCAGAGTATCCACTTTCTTTGCCATTTTGAGTATTCCATGGTGAACTTCCTTTCGCAGAATTAGCACGTACTTTAGTTCTAATCATACTGACCAAAGATGGTGCAGCAAGATCTAATTCTAAAAAGTATTCTTTGTCACTGTCAGTGCGCCATCTCCATTCTTGATCGTTACTGACCATGTTCATACATTTCTCAGTTGAACTAGCTTTATTAGCTGATCCCTCACCACCAGAACGACAACTCGTCACACCAAGTGATGATCTTGAATCGGCTGCAGTTATTCTACGATAATAAATATCTTTGTGGTCACCACTACATCCTTTACAGACACGACGTAAAATTTTAGTAGCAGATTTACTCCAGACTTCATTGAATTTCTTTTCACCAACATTGGCAACACCGTACATACCAGCAGAATAGACTTTGCTCCAGGTTTGAATTGTGGATCGATCTAATCCAGTATTGTCAGAAACAACACAAGATTTTTCATTGGAAAATGGACCCAAAGTTAACCATGAAGTTGGAATATTATTTTCAAATCCTTGTCCATTGTGCCATGATTTAGAAGTAGCAATAGAGACAGTTTCCATCGTTAAACGTGTGGAAGAGAACCATCCTGGTCCCATACTGAATCCATCTTGTGCTTTTTTATTATCACCAAACAAACGTACATACAATGGATTTTTACCAGCAGATAAATGTGCTGGTGCGGTAGCAACATGATTTTCCATAATTTCACTATCAAACAATGAAGCTTTGTGTACCATGACAGTACCAAAGTAACCCACATATTTGTAATTAGCATTTTTAGAACCCCATCCAAAGAAATTGCGTAATTTAAATTTAGTATTAATGTTTGCATCGACTTCCATACCTTTTTTACCATCGACGAAGACAGCTAAACGTTTGTATTGTTGATCGTAACGAATGGCAAGAGAGTGCCATCCATTTGTTAAATCGTTAAATTTCTTTTTACCACTTGGTCCAGTTAATACAGAACGACCACCAGAAGTAAAGACACCGCCTTTACTTGGGTTGTTCATGGAAGTACGCCATTCACCACCGTTGCGTCCATACACTGTCAAAATATCACCACTGCCACCATCTGTAAAAATATGCCACCATTCATTAGATGGAATATTTTTTCTTTTGTGAATCCAACCCATAACAGTAAACGATTCTTCAGCAGTAACAACTCCTGTATCTACGCTTCCCGTACGGAATCCACAATCACGTGCATTGGAACCAAAACAAGACCAAGCCACGGAGCCGTCGGCAACAGTAGAAATGCCAGTATCGGCACCTAATGTAAATTGATCAATTTCACGATTTTTCAAGACATTGCATGGTGTTTCAGCAGCACAAGTAAAACCTTGACGTTTAAATCCTTTCGCTGAATCACGTGGATGTACCAACATGACCATTGATTTAGGTTGTGCAATTTTAGAACGATCTAATCGACCCAATTGTTTCATAGTGAAATCAACCATTAATGGTGCAGTGAAAGATTTTTTGGAAGTAGCCATTGCTGTTTTGCCACGACCCATCAACATACCACCGACTGATGCTACGTCACCTGTAATGGACCATTGCGATGTATCGTCCATTGAATCTTCCGTTACAGTTTCCATTTGAGACGCTCTACCCATAATTTGTGCTACTTTACCAGGACCAATTAAGATAGATTTAACGTTTTGTGCAGGTGGAACTGGCGTTTCAAATTGAGTCAAAGGCATGGTTGATCCAGCTGGACCAGCTTGACAATCTAATGTAGAGAATGCAGACGCATCGGCTCTTTCAAATTGCATTTTTAATTTAGAATCTTCACATGCTTCTAACGCCAATGGTTTTTGGAAAACAGACAAATCTAGTTTTGGTTCGGCCCATACTTTGACTTCACACAAAGTCAAATAATCACGTTTTTCCAATTGAATAAAGACATATTTACCAACTAAACCACATGGTATTTTTTTCGAACTTGCTTGTGGTACAGATTGACTTTTAGAATTTTCACATCTTGGATTTTTTCCTGCATTTGGATTGTCACCAACTTGCACACTGAAACGATTTAAACGAGAACCACAACATCCAGCACGATTCCATACTTCGACACTGTTCACTAATTGTGATTCTTCTAATTCAACACGCCACCATGCTTTGTTGATGTGATGTGTATGAGTACAAGATTGACCGCCATAGTTCTGGTTTGTATTGCCATCCACTGCTCTAGATGCAACACCACTCCATCCAGTGTTACTGGATGTAGTTGGTCTACCTAATGCAACATTGGTTAATGCTGGTGCGTCTTCTCCGATACGAAATTCAGAAAATTGTGTACCGATAGCACCTGAAGAAGATAAACCTACGGAACCTTTACCAAGTGCTCTGCCAGAGGCAAGTAAAGTATCTGAAATTTGCACCACTTGTACACCATTTACGAAACCAATAGCCTTGTTGCCACGCACTGTCAAACTTAATTCAACGTCTTGTGTCACATCATTTAATTTCGAAGAGCTGGAAGCCAAGGTTTTAGCATTACCGTCCGTAACGCGATACAAACGATGCATTTTACTTTGATGCGATGTTTCAAAAGCTAAATAATTGTCAGCATCTGTTTTACGTGCTTGCACACCAGCCCATCCCTTGTTACCCAATTTAAAGGTGGCTTCCACCGCGTAATCTTCCCATTGGAGTGCTGCTGCATCTTTGTACATGACAGAAGAACCTCCAACAGGTGGTTCTAAACCAGCCGAGATACCGTTGAAACAATTGTTGTCGCCAACACATCTGATTTGTGCTACAAAACCCCAACGTCCCCAGTACTCACCAACACGAACCATTAATGCATTAATACCTTGTTTCAAAACAATGTTGGTCGTACTTCTACCTTGATCGTATCTTTGGCATAGATTTGCTTTGTTAGTGACAACAGGATTACCATTCAACCACACATATTGACCATCATCGGAATAGACCCATAATTGTACAGTTCTTTCTTTGGAAGAGTATATGTAAGTCAATGCAAAGGCATTTACACGATCACATGGCCATCCACGACTATCGGTACCACAATAGTGACACTCCATATTAACACCGTAGCCTGAATTAGATCCACCACATCTGGAACGTCCATTTCTGTTGTTATCAATGTATTCAACCCATTCACGAGTACCGTACATGTCTCCTTTTTTCCATCCGTCGTGTTTAGGAATTTCACGTGCTGGTGCATCATTGACCTTGTGTGGATGTATACCACAATGAGATCCTTGTGGGAATGGACCACGTCCAGTTCCGCGATGTTGATTTGCTTTGCCTAACATCAACCACTTGGTAATCTGACGTGTGTAATGATTGCCTCTTGGTCCACCAGTAGTGAAACCGGTACCGGCTGGATTCGATACAACACCACCGGCAGTGGATTGTACAGTAAGTGAACCACCTTGTGCATTCCATACAATTGGTTTGACTGAAATTTTAGTCACTTCCAACCATCCTGTTGTTGCTTGTAATGGATAACCAACGTAAAATGAAAATCGGCCAACATTTCTGCCTTTTGAATCAAACTTCACTTTTAGTTGACGCCAATCTGCTGCACCACCTTTGTTACATTTAGAAAATGCACCGCTGGCTTCTTCACTGTCAAACCAACCACCACTAGTAGTACCAATTTCTTGACCATTTGTGTCCCAGAATCGAGAATGTAAAAGTTGTTTGGTTCCATCCCATCCGTCACCGCAACGTGCCCAAACGGAGACTTCAAACATACCACTGTATCCCAATGAATTAGGTTTGTTGTGTACTTCGTACTCACCGTATCGATTGCCATTGGCGGGTGTAAATCTTAATGCATTACATTTAGCATTTTTGGAATTAAACCATGGTAAAGAACTGTCGTCTTTAATACAATCCACGTCCTGCAATTGTTTAATTGTACGGGAACCACATGATTTAGCACCAGGAGAACATCCAACGGAACCCGAATAGGAACCACTTTCATATTGTACTGGATTACCACCACTGAAGTCACCGTTTGCAATTAATTCAATCGCTGCTTCACTAGGTTCCATTTGCCACTTGGAGGTAAAGGCTGGAACAGATGCTCCATCTGATGGCCAAGATCTGAAAGGTGTTTCGAAAGGTGATTCTGTTTGTTTAGTGACGGGTACGTCCATGCACATTGGTTTTTTGGCAGCCCATTTGAAATCGGTCCATGTTGATTGAATTTGACCGTTTTCTGTTTCGTGCCACATTGTATCTGCTGCATCTTCACATGGTCTTTGTACTAAACGATCACCTTGTTGCAATGGATATTGAGGAGAAGCTGTCGATAAAGCTGTTGCTTCACATGCAGCTCTAGCAGTTTTTGCAGCATCGTCTGTACCAGAAATTTGATCGAGACAAGTTTGTTTTGCGTCATCTGTTGTTCTTCCATATTTATTTTTAAAAGTTTCGACATCTACACAATATCCTGTACCAGCATTCATAAGTTGTCCGTTTTGTTGCGACCACAACATAATGTCGTTGTCACCCGATTCAATATCTGAACTTAAGGTACATTCTTTTAATACGACACCGGCAATACCGGGTGTACCTTGCACAGCTGCTAAACATTGACGTTTTTCACTGATTGATTTAGGATCGGTTACATCTGCAACAAGTCCACCATCTACAAAAATACGTCTAAAAGAACCACTGTTCAATGGACCAAAAATTCCTTTCATACCTACAACGGCAAAGGTATCTCTGCGTTTAAGTGTTACGGCACCAGCACCAATTCCTTTCAATGCATCATTGGCATATTTGGAATGTGTATTGGCCGAATCTTGAGTAGCCACTACTACAACTCTACCGTCTTGAACATTTTCAATGAAACGTGCCAAATCTTTGCCTTGTTGTGCACTGCCATACGTATCAAACGATTCGGATTCCAATACGTCTCCACTGGATTGATCCAATACGACGACGTTGTGACCACGATTTCTTTGTGATTGATCTTTGCCACCAATATTAATAGTAGTTGTACCACATCCACCTCTTTTTCCAGCATCGTCACATCCTTCTGCACGAATGGCAACATCTAAAAAGTTTTTCGAAAAAGAGATTTTAGAACCCTCATCTGGATCTACAGCATAGATAGATAATGGTTCACCAATGGAACCACCCATTTCAGCATCTTCTCGTGCTTCGATAACAATACCATTTGGTAAAGATGGTGATTCATTGACATCTGTAATTTTAATTTCAATGACAATAGTACTTTTTTGTGGTGGTGTACCTGAATCAGAAGATTCGGCAACAACTGTAAAAGTATTTTGTGGACCTTCGTAATTCAATACAGCAGTGTTTTTGACTTGAATTTGTCCAGTCTCTGGTACAATTTCGAATGAACTTCCGCCACCAGTCATTGAATACGTGTATGTTTGATCACGATCAAAATCAGAAGGTGTAATAGGTACACCAATTAAAGTACCAGCGTCACTGTTTTCAGGTACACTTAAACGAACGGTAGCCATGTAAGAAGGTGGTTCATTGTCATCGTTGACTTCTACTTTGACTTTACCAATAGTAGATAATCCACCTGTATCAGTTACTTTTACTTCTAATGAAAATACACGTTGCTCTTCGTAATCTAACCAATCGTTATTGGCTACAAAGAGACGTCCAGAGTTATCAATTCGGAATGGTGGTGTAGCAGTTGCAATTGTTTTGCCGGAACTGGCACCCATAGTACTGAGTGCTGCTAATAAACCATCACTTTTTGGTATGGCAGCTACAAAACCCCATGCTTTTTCACGAGACTCGCCACCTACTTTAACAAGTAAAGTATTCAAACCTTTTTTCAAAGTAATTGTGTTGCGATCTGCTTTCCATCCGTAATTAGCATTGCTGTTCAAAGTGTAACATCTACATTCATTGGCTTTGCCTCCGTTCCAAACTTTTTTACCGTTCAACCAAGTAATTTGTCCATCTGAAGAACCTAATTTAATTTCTACATCACGATTTTCGTCGGAAATAATGTAAGTAAATGCATAAGCAAGTTTTGATTCCGCTTTCATGGAAGCACCGTAGTAATGACAATCCATATTGACACCTTTACCACCAACACATCCACCACCGGAACATCTTGAATCTACAAAACCACTGTCTACATATCTTTCCCACAATTTACCACCCATGGCATCACCAAGTGTAGGTGACATAAATTCTTCTACATCACTGACTTGCGACTCTGGATTGACACCGCAACGATCGTTATCAAATGGTCCCAACAACATCCAACGTGAAATAATACCTTCAGCATCAAAACCAGTATTACGTGGTTCGTTACCTTTGGTAATTTTATATTTAAATTTCTCACCGAAATCTTCATCATTGACACGAATAGGTGCACCTAAACCAAATCCAACTGGTGATGCTTCCCAAACTTCACGAGATTGATCTGGAACAACAGGACCATCATTGACATCGGACAACAATACAGTAACTACACCGTATGCTTTCAAACCAGCAGCATCTGTAACACGTACATTCAAATTAAAAACGGGTTGACGTTCAAAGTTCAATGGACCATGTACCGATAGTTGACCAGAATTTTTATCAATAGAAAATTCAGGTAAATTAACATCCATTAATGCATACTCCAAACGATCTCCACCATCGACATCGACACCTACTACGGGTCCTTCCACTTCAAAACCATGTGTCACACTGATGCCAGTGACTTGAATGTTACCTTTAGTATTTTGCATTGGGTAACCAACGTAAATACTGAAAGAACCTAATGGTTTTGATTTCGTATCAAATTCAGAACAGATATATTCCCAAGTATCACGTGTAGATGGCCAATTACCAGTAGCGATTGTACCAATGACAGAATTCGACGTATCCCAGAATCTGGAATGCATCACTTGTTTCTTACCATTGTAATCGGCACTGACACGTGCCCACATACAGACATTGTATTTGCCTTTCAAACCCATAATAGCACGACTAGATTGGTGGACTTCGTATTCTCCTTGACGTTTACCAGATTGATGTACGGAAGAAGATGGTGCACTAAATTCAAGAACATATCTTGAAAAACCAGGGTACGCTGGTGGACCAACTTCTTCTGGACGAATTTGACGAGTACCACATTTAGTAGCACCTGGTGTACAAGACAACCAACCACCTGTACTTTTACTTCTGCCATCGTAAGAACCATGTTCATTTTCAACACCTTTACCACCGGCGAAATTACCGTTACCAATTAAATTAGATGGTGAATTTTCAGCAATTGTACGTGGATTACTGAATGGAATAGATGGTGCTTCGTTGACATCAATGATATCAATAATAACCATGGCACTGTCACTCAAAGTACCTGGTCCATTGTCAGTCACTGTGACGGTAAGATAATAGGTCTTTTGTGCTTCGTAATTCAAAGCAGCAGTACCAGTAGCTACAATTTGTCCCGATACAGGATTAATAGCAAAATCACCTTTAATATCACCGTTGGTGATGGAAAAAGTAAGAATTTGTCCAATGACACTTTGTTCATCAAAGGCAGTCATAGGTGTACCAATATTTTGTGCTTTTGTGTTTTCACGCACTGATTTACGTGCATCATTCACAACTGGAGGATCATTGCCTGGAAGAATAGTGACGGTCATTTTAGAATCGTCGAATAAACCCCATGGATCTGTAGTTCGTACAGATAAAACATATTCGGATTTAGCTTTGACATTTAATACTTGTGAACCTGAACGACGTATGCGAACTTGACCAGTTCTGGCATCAATTTTGAATGGCATGTTTGGTGAATTGCCATCTGTAATGGAAAAGAGAAGTGGTAAATCTAATTGACGAGTATTAGCTGTTGATGGTCCATCTTCAAAAGTTGTAAAATAAATCCATCCTGGTTCCGCCGACAAACCAGCAAGAATAGTAATCATGTATTTTTTGCCACCAAGAGCATCGTCTTGTTGACTGACAACAAAATCAGTTGCTTCCATGACATTTCTATCATTAGCGATCCAATAACCATCAAAACATCCCCACAACAGACCGGATTCATCCCCACCAGCTGGTGAATTCACACATTCTTCATTGTTATTTGCATTAGGACAATCACGAATGGAACGACACATTTTTCCAGTGTATTTATCTGTAGATTTCACTTTGCATTGTCCTGGCCAATCACTTCTGGAATTCCAATGGGCAAGAGCACCAGCTTCGGTGCCATCAAATTTAGTACCATTGACTGCTTCGCTTTGTGTCAACGAGTTGCGAGAACCATATCGATCCATGTAACATTTCCAATCAATGTTTTCATTGGTTGTGAATGATGTTTGTTGACCGTAGCCAAGAACACCACTCCAAGAGTATCCATTAAATTTAATGGAGGTAAGACGCGATTTAAAGGGTTCCCCTTCAAAAGAAAGTTCACCATCTATATCATCCATGGAAGGTCCACGATCACAGGCAGTCGATGTACCGACACATCCTTTAAATCGATATTTACTGGAGTCCGAGTATCTCAAACAAGAAGCAAAACATTTTTGACAGACTCTGCAAGTTTGTGCCTCTCCAACCAAAGCATATGGTGCTTCTGAATCTGCAAATTTTTGTTCGTTTTCATTTTGACCAATAACAATAATGGATGCAATGTCACATTGTCCTTGTGCATTGCCACCAAAGTTATAGATACGATATTTAGTAGCTGCATTGCGATCTGTTACTTTAGTCAAAGCATCTGTTTTAATTGTTTGGAATGTAATAAATACGTCGTTGTCACCAGTACTTGGATCACGTCTTGCTAAATTAAAAGAACCACAGTTTTCACCTCCAGCTGTTGTAACTACTTCAATCGATTCAATAAAGAAATCAGGATCGTCTTTGAGAGCAAAATCAATGTAGGCATCTTTACGTGCACCACTAGTACCAATTTTATTTTCACCATTAAATGGTACTTTACGATCTTTGGCACATTGGAAACCAGAAGCGAAGACTGTATTGAAATCACCTCCAGAACCTTTAGCGTACAAATTACATTTCATTAATACTTCGTCATATTGCCAAGAAACACATATGTAGTTTCCTTCCGCGTCACACAAACGAGCACATTCGTCACTGGTAGCAGCATCGCGATCAGCTTCACCCAATGGTGTACCACCTCCACTACATTTAGCAGCTGGACGGACATTGTAAGCTAATTCACCTTGAAGAGCAGAATGAACATGTTTTGCTTCTCTTACTTGCATAACAGAAGTGAAATCTCTGGAACATTTACCACGAACATTTGCTTTAGTACAATGTTTGTTTTGATACACTGGACGTTTCCAAAACGATCCTGGGTATACAGTAGTATCTCCACAACATTGCGTTCCTTTAGGATCGGTGTATTTCAATTCGAAACGATCTGGATCACTGGCAACTAAACGATCACCAATTGGAATTGCGTCTTTTGCATTGTCTTTGACTGCACCAGAAAAGACAGATGGGAAAGATGGTTCTTCATTGACATCACGTACAACAATGTAGTAGTCTTGAATATCACACTTACGTGCTTCGTCACATGCTTCAAGAGTAAGAGTGTATTCTTTTTGTGGTCTTTCCCAATTGATGGTTTGACGAGCTACTTGAATTTGAACGACTGAACTATCAATTAAATTAATTGTTTTTTCTAATTTAAATTCACCATAAGAGTCACCTCCAATAATAGCATAGTTAACTTTTCTGGAAACAATATCTTCTGGATCCGCACCAAGAACACCAACTACTGTATTGACTGCACTGTTTTCATTGACCGTGCCACCAGGAATTAAACCACCGGTATCTTGATCAACTACAAAAGTAGTTTTGTGATCATCGCAAGTTGGCCATTGATTAAGTGCTTTGTTATTTAATCCACAAATAGCCATATGTTTAGCAGGTGAAAATAAAGCAGAACCATCGACACAACCAGTTTTAGCACTATTTACATCACCACTGTTACAAGATGCGACTGCATCCCATTTGCTGGCTGGTCCACGGCAATGAACTGCATCCATTGCACCTTCTTCACGAAGGCAACAAAATGGTGAATCATCAGTAAATGGAACCCATCCACCTGGACATCCATTGACAGGTTGAGTTGGTAATACAGGTACTTCGTTTACATCTTCGATATCAATATATATAACAGCTTCAGTTGCTTTGTTACCTGCATCTACTGCACTAACAGTCAATTCATAAGTACCCACAGTTTCGTAATCTACTTTAGCTCCATTAATTTTTAATTGACCATTCGTTGGACCAATTGAAAAGGCATTGTTTTCTTCAATGACACCCCAAATACCTGATTCACGACCAAGACTGCGTTGTCTTAAAATATCAAATTCAACTTCTTTGGCTGAATCTACATCCGATGCAATAATTGGAACACCAACCATAGTGCCACGCAAGGAGTTTTCTACCACGGAACGACGTGAATTAGGAAGAATTGGTGATTCGTAATCATCTACTAAAGAAACATACATGATTTGAGTCACGGAACCACCTTGTCCATCGGTAGCTTCAACAACAACATTGTATCTAGATTTACTTTCGAAATTTAATGGTTCGAACAAATTGTTTTGTTTGGTAAAGTAATCAAAACCACCTTGACAGGCAGCTTCATTAGCAGCATCACTACATTTATCAGCACCAGTAATAGAAACATGAGAATCTTTTTTACGAATGGAAGAAGTCCATCCCATAGCACTGATTTCACAACCAGCAACACAATCATACTCTGCACCTTCTGCATGACCTGGAGATCCTTCTGGATGAGCAGCTGGACAAAATTCACTAGCGCAATCGTCCAACATAACACCTATATCTCTACCTACTAATTGAATGTCAGCCACACAATATTCATTGACAGAAGTGCTGGAAGCACTGGCGAAAGATTGAAGACGCCATTTAGCAGCAAAAGGTACATCTGTACCCAACATGACTGCTTTTTCGTCGACTTTGACAGTAGCTGCAGTGACCCATACTGGTGCAGAAGAACCGGCAGATACAACACGAATTTCATCTAAGGAATATCCATATTTACTGACTTGTTTAGCCCATCCAAATGTAATAGTAATTTTAGTCACTTCAGTGACAGCATCAAAACGATGTGTGTTCCAGGCAGAGTAATCAAACCCAGCATCAGGATCAATAGTTTCACGGCCAGCACCCCACAACGTATCTTTAGAATAAGCACTGACTTCAGATCCATCTGTTTTAGTTGCTACTATTGTAATTCCACCGTAACCAGTTTCATCTACATCTTCGTACCGTACGAAAGTTTGAATGCCTTCAACAGTAGAAGATTGTGCAAGATTAATTTCTAAAACGTTGTTAGTACCGTCCTGGTACAAAGCTTTTGTATCCATTGCAACACGGTGTTCCGTAGATAAATCTTCGTCACACCATTTTGCATTGGTAGGACATGTCACAGCAACAAAAGAAGCACGTTTTTCTACGGCGTATTGCAAATCAAATTGTGAACATTCTGGATCGGTAGAAGAAGAATCAAGACCAACAAGTGCAACTTTTTCAACAGTGACTAAATCACTACCTTTACGAAGTACTGAGAAACATTTACCTTCCGCAAAACGTGAAGCAGAAAGATCATCAAAAGTAGCAGCAGTTTCATAGGTTTGACCATCTACAGAGGCTTCAACAACTAAAGTTAAGGCACCGTCTGAAGTTGGAGCAGTCATATGAATAGAACCAACAGATTGTGGTGTTGTCCATTCAAATCCTAATGCACCCGTTTCAGCATCAGCTGAGACTTGTGCAAAAGTGGATGGATTGTTATCCAAAATATTAGCAACGGTACCTTGCTCCACACCTTGACTGAATGTATCCGTAGGTGTAGCAAGAGTACCACCTGTACAATCTGAAGTATAAAACATATTGACTTTGCTCGATTGCCATGCACCGGTAGCCGACACAAGACGTAAACGCCAATATTTACCACTTTTCGAAGAATCAATACCAACAACCATGTTAGCAGCAGCAAGAGTTGCAGATGCAATTGCACCTGGATATTTACCAACTACAAAAGTGTTGCCGTTGTTTTGAATCGTAGATGGTGGAGCTTCCCATGCACCAGCAACATCTGCTTGATCTTTACAAAGTTCGCAATTCGATTTTTTCACTTGGCACCAACGTTTGTTGTCGTTTGGATAATCGGTTTGCATTGTAACTACATCTGCATCTTCCATTTTAGTTTTATCAACTGCGGTGGCAAGAATACAATTGGCAGTATCATAGGGTGGTCCCTGTGTTTCTACTTCTTCGACATGCAATCCGTTTTGAACGACAAGCATACCTGAAAGATCAACATCACTCGATGAAGCAACGGAAAGTTGTCCAGTAGATGCATCGATAACGAAACGTCCTTCCGAACCATCTACAATTTCAAAGTCAAGATCGACCGATCCTTGAGAAGAATCGGTACCAAAAAAGTCATCGTCGGCAGACATTGCTGTACCTACTTTAGTACCGGTGGCTACACCTTCAGGAATGGAGATGTATTGTTTTTCCATCGAAGGAGGTTCATTGGCATCGGTCACCGTAATACGAACGTAGTTTTCTCCAGTCAAACCGTCCGAATCTGTAGCAGTAACTACTAAGTCATAGACTTTACGAGTTTCGTAATCAATGACATCTTTAGTAGTACCGTCTTCCGTCGTTTTGAAGGAAGTGACATATTCACTTACATCTCCCTTACCGACCCATACTCTTAAGTTAGTGGTACCATCCAATTCAATGGGTTCATATTCTTCCCACGTCCATATTGAAAATTTGTCTTCTACCCAATAACCATCGTACCTTTCGTCGACAATATTTAATCCAATGGAACCTTTCCAATCAACATCTCCCGAAGAGAACGACAACAAAGCCGATTTAAAGGGTTCACCATTGAAAGTCATGACACCTGATTTGCCATTGGTTTGGAAAATGTATTGTTTAGTACCCGAATGATGTGTTCTTATTTGTCCGTCTTGTTCACCAATATTGAACAATGGACAACGAGCAGCGTCACCACATTTACCGGCATTACCCGATGTAATTGTAAATTTCAAAGTTTCTGTTTGTCCATGATCCACATCGCTGGCTTGAATTGGAGTACCCACTTCAACGTTGCGATCGGAACCTTCTTCAATTGTTAATTCATTTGCTTCAACAATTGGTTTTTCTGGAACATTTGTTAATTGAATGACAACTTGTGCCGAAGCTGACAATGCATCTGGAAGTCTTCCGTTATCTGTAACAGTAATAGTATATTCATAGGAATTGATTGCATCTTCATAATTCATTAAGAATGCACCGGAAACTTTGTGTTTGTCGTTTTTGACACTAAGTTTACCACTGCAACCTTCCACTTTAAATAATTGATTTTCTTGAATTGTAAAATCCATTTCTTGATCTAAATCAACATCCGTTGAAACTAATGGCGCACCGGCAGTACTATCGATTGGTGAATTTTCACGAATTTGACGTTTTTGATCTTTAATGACTGGACGTTCGTTCACATCCATAATTTGAATAGTAACTTGACTCAAAACATTTAAGGATGGTGTACCTAAATCACGAATGCGTACATCGACTAAATAAATATTAATATCTCCTTCACGATTTAAGATTGGTGATCCAACAAACATTTGTCCGTTGTTTTCATCGACAGTAAATATGCTATCTGAAATTTCTTTGTATTTATTTTTCAAAGTTTCAATTGGATAATCAAAAGTGGCTCCATACACGGTTTCAACCGTCCAACTCAATGTACCATGTGGTAAATTGGAAAGATCGGGATCGGAAGCTGGAATAGCAACACCAACCATAGTACCAACACCTACATTTTCATTAATTTCACGGAATTCATTTTCAGTAGCTGGAGATTCATTGACGTCAATTGTAGTGACTTGATATCTACCAAAAGAAGTTAATCCACTGGAATCAGTAGCACTAACGACTAATTCGTAGTCACGGCCAGTAATATCATCTTCGAAATCTAATATGCCAACGCGACCTACACTCAATTGACCACTGGATGCATCTAAAGCAAAGACACCACCAACATTACCACCTTCAATACGCCAACGAATGTTATTTGTTTGCGCATAAGTAATTTCAAGACGTGGACGGAAATAGGCATCTTCATATTCAGAAGAAAAGAAGCCTACACCATCGGGTCCATTGACTTGAAGAAGTACACCGGTATTGTCACCACCTTGTTGCACAGACATGACAAAATTAGTAATATCAATAGTTTGCCATCCAACTTTTCCAGTATTGAAACCAAATTGAGAAGATTCACGACATTTAGTTTTTTGATTGGCTGTAAGTTTAGCACCGGTTTGATCGTACGACAATGATTCAGAGGTCCATTTAGCATTGCTGAGTGGACAAATAGCCATAGCTGATCCTGGGTTAAAGACATAGACTTTCAGTTGAACACCAGCAAGAGATTGTTTACATTTCGACAAGTCTGGAAAGTGAAGTACAACACGTGAATCATACGCTGGAGAAGAACAAGCACGTTTAGAATCGTCGGGTGACAAAGTGTATCCTTCCAAACGTTTTGGAAACGAATTGATATCCAATCCACGTGTAGCAGCATCGGCACATTGTTTATTAGGTTTTTGAACTAAATTTTTACTGCCATCAGTATTGACGAAATAAACAGTACCAGCATCATCTGCAATTAAACCAGCAGCAGCTGGATCGGAAGGTGTGTAAGAAGCAGAAGAAGCACATGCTTCTACAGTTTCAGCTTCAGTTAGTGTAAGACCACTGGAACGTTTTTTAAATGCAGCAGCAGTAATAGCACGACTTGCTTTTGTAATGCATTTAGCATCAACTTTGGCACGACTGAGAAGTGTTGAAGTACCATCACCGTTTGCTACCCAAGCATCAGTACCATCTGTAAATAGACCACCATCTGTCGTTGTACCAGCACCTGTGGACATGACTGTTCCAAATGTAGGTGTTGATGTGCGAAATCCAGTGAAATCTTTTAATCCAACAGTACAAAATGCTTTTCCACCTTCTATAGGGAAATCACGAGGATCAGTATCATCATCTTTACAAAGACCATTGACACCAATTACTCTACCATTTTTGTCATCACATTTTTCACCAAAACCAAGGACACGATAACGTGCAGTGCCTGCAGCAGCAGAACGTAAATCAACAATTTTTTCACCAGTAAAATCAGCTGGTTCGGATATAACGTCTTCCCATTTACCACTGGCAGCAAAGCTTTGCATCAAGAATGAACCGCAACCAACTCCTCCAGGTGGTGTATATACAGTGAGTCCCGTCAATGCAAACATGTCACCATCCATGGAGATTGGAAGATTGGCTGTTTTGGTAGAACGTGCTGCATCTCCTGAACGATAGTTACCCACGAACATAACATCCTTCGATTCGTACAAGGTAATTTCACGAAGAGAAAAATATCCATCACTTGGTGATGAAAAAGAAACACGAACAAAACGTCCACAAGCAGGTTCAAAAGAGATATCATCCACGCGATCTTCCGTGGACGCTGGAAGGCCTGTTGCGGAATGTACATTAATAGCATTGCCTCGTGCTGCATTTAAAACATCAATTTCCATTGCACCTGCATTTTGTAGACCAGCGAATTGAATAGTTACACGTCCAACACAAACAAAATCAGATCCTAAATCTAATTCAATTTCTTGATCGGAACCATCGTCTTGATTGGAATTGGCAGTTTTACGACCGGCAGCACGGCCATCGGTATCTAACGACGTCCATCCACTGTCACGACGTCCATCTTTCAAATTGTTAGGAATTTCATTGCTTTCTCCACCAGGAAGCATGGTAACTCCACTAATAACAATAGGTTGCGATGGATTACCACGTGCAACTTGGAAATTGACACCACCACTTGTGACGGACTCGGTTTCAATGTTAATTTGTGCTGTTAAATCAACTGGACGATTGAGTGGCATTGGTGCAGATTGAAGAATTTCTAATGTTTTAGTAGACAATGTTTGTGAACAGATTGAATCTGGAACAACTGATTTTGCTGAATAATCGGATTCGTCTTGATCCACTACATTAATTGGAAGACCAATTTTAGTACCTACTGGTGAATTTTCAGAGACAGTTGCACAAGTTTCCACTTCTGAATTACTGTTACACACTTTGCGAATATGTGGTGGTTCAGCAACATTATTAATGTTGACTATAACAGCAGTTGTATCCGATAATGCACCATCGGTCACTTTTACCATGACACTGAAAGATTTCGTAGTTTCGTGATCCAGTACAGCATTTTTAACGTAAATTTGTCCAGTACTTTTTTCAATACCAAAAATAGAAGTAATACCAGCGGGTGTAACAAGACGTTTCGTTTTTTCGTCGTAAGCATCTGCCATTTGACCCTCGTAAGCAATATCTCTAAATTTAGCAGAACCCGAAACACCCGAACCAAAAGCAAGATGTTGTACAGGTAAAAAGTTTGTATCTGGACATTCCATTGCTAATGTACTTGTTTTAGCAGGATTTGAACCAGTACCAACTTGTACAAGACCGGTACCATCTGGATTTTGTGTCCATGTAATCCACATGGGAACTTGTTGACTTGGATTTAAAATACGTGCTTCATCGACAGTTGAGGCTGGCAATGATTTAGTACCTTCAATTTTAGGCATGCCCATGACACAAAATCCTGGAGTATCGGTAAAACCAGCAACACGCCACATTTTTGCGACGGGTGAATCTGGCACTTTAACTCTAGAACCCACATCTACAGCAATTTTAGTCGTCCATGCACCCGTATCTGGGTGTGCGTATTGAAGTTTAGCTCCAGTACAGACTGTTTCACCATTGAAATGAGTAAAGACATCGGTGTAACGATCTAAAACAGTATTTGCATCGGCAACATTTTTGTAACCGTAAACTAAACCTAAATGTCCATTGTAACCGGAACCAACGTTTTTAAGTTTGAAACTACTTCCAAGACCTAATGTACGTTCAGAACCTTTACGTTTACCATTCAAATAAAAGTTGACTCTGTTCGAACTCTTTTTGTAAGTCATTGTAACTTCGTTCCAGCCACCTGATAAATCGTTCCATTTAGCACCATATTTACCATTCCATCCACCAGTATTGAGTTTTGTATAGAAATCACCGGTTGTGGCAGCAACACGAACAGCATTGCCGTAAATGGAATAATCAAGAGTATTTGCATCAGAAATAGAATCTTTGTAGATCCATGAAGTTAAAGTCATGTCTTGCGCACCTGTAATCAAATCACTGCTTTGATCTAATACACCTACACCGGAAACAGCAGCATTGGAAGTGACTTGAATATCTTTCCATTCACCGAAATGATTCGCACGTGAAGTTAATCCAATGGAACCTTTCGCATGCGAACTGTCATCTACATCAAACAATTTACTTAAAGCACCACACCCACTCTCCCAAGATTTACCACATGTAGCAGTCCATACTTGAATGTTATTTAGTTCTACACGAATTTCTACTTTGTAAAACATACCTTGAACATAAGATTTGTCGTTAGTACTTCTGTAACATGCACGTGGTACACAACCCCAGTGTGCAGCACGACCACCCCATCGATGACACCAATTTGATGGTTTACAGCCAGGTGGTTGAACTTGATCCATAATGGTACATACACCACCAATACATTTCTTTAATCGACGTGTAGACATTTCGCGTCCCAATTCAAATTGATAATAATTGTTGCGATCGGTTTGACGGAAAGTGACACCAATCCAATCATTATCCAATGATCTTGCTTTGTAACTAAATTTGTAATCGGTCCAACTTGATGATCCAGCACCTTTGTATTTCAACGTAGTTCCTTTAGCATTAGGTTGTCTCCAATTGTATTTTAATGCACTTGTACTCCAGTGATTGCAATCATTGGAATCTTTACACCATGCATGAATATTGGAACGTTGACGAATAGCACATTCTTTGGATCCACAAGCAACAGACCAACTGGATGGTGTTGAATACATTCTTCCAGACCATTGATTGCCTGGTTTATCGTCATCTATAATTTCCCAGTCACTACCGTATTTATTTCTAAATAAATTATTGGTATGTGCTTTATTACGACGGTGATACGAAGTTGCACCTTTGTTAGCACCATTTGGACCGAAACTCATTAAAGCAGATCCACCACCGCCTTTTTCAGCTTTAGCAAACAAAGAGACTTGATTACCTACAGTACCTGCTACAGAACCACCTTCAATTTTTAAATTAGAAATGGCAGAAGAAGCACCTGGTGCACGATTTGCAATTTGAAAACCACCGTTTGCATTTTCAACAAAGTCATCTTTATCAAAATCAACATGGTAAGCAAGATTTGTAGTTTCTAAAACGTATTGAAAGGCTCTAGATGGAGCCGTGGCTTTTGGAATTTCAATGGAAGAAACACTAAACGTTAATTTATCATTCATTTCCATTTCTAAATAAGCATCTTTACGTGGTCCAGCCCAGGCAGTAGTTTCACATGTAGCATCTGAAGTTTTGACATCACAATTTTTATTGCCAACGGCATCCAATGGACCAAAGTCACCGACGGAAAGAACAGGTGGTGCAAATAAATTTGAACGCCAAGCACCACACGTATCATCGGTACGAGTTGGATCACAATTGGATGAATTGGTTTCATACATTTTAGAAGTACGGAAATCAAATGTAAGTGCACCATTTTTAGGTGGTTCAGGATAAATGATGCAATCGGCACAGTTACCATCGGTATCGCAACGTGCAATTCTAGATTGCGTATTACCATTTTCACCAATAACAATGTCATACATTTTTCTATCGTCGTCGTCCACTGAACGAAGTTGAATACGTGCCGATTGGGCAGCATCCACGGTAAGACTGACTTGACGTGTTCCTTTTGAACCAGGAATCGACAAACCAGCGGATACACCTGGTACATACATTTTGTCACCAGGATTAATATTTTTAGACCATATGTTTTCGGCTTCGATGTAATAAGAAAGAGTATCTGCAAAATCTTGATCGGAACCAACAATACGTCCACCAATACGAGTACCAGTAGCTGAATTTTCATTGACTTCAACGACAATGTGATCAGGTAATATTGGTTGATCGTTAATATTAATAATCATACATGCAAATGCAACTGAATTAGATCGTGCTCCTTTTTTATCAAACACTACGACTTTGTAACGACGAGCAGCCGTTTCTTCATAATTCAACAACGAATTGGCGCAACTGACCATACCACTCTCTTTGTTAATAAGGAAGAAACCATCTTTAGTTTTTTGACTAAATTTATTACCACCTAAATCAAAAGCAAACTGTGAAATTTCATCCGCGTCTTCATCGATCACTAATTTTTTTAAGTTTGGATCATTACCATGTTGACAGACGGAGCCTTGTGGTGAATTTTCTTCTACAAAACAAGCGGTACGAATTAATTTTGGGGCTTCGTTAATATCAAGAATGTGAATTTCAACAATAGTAGCACTCGACAAAAGTCCAGTACCATCATTATTTACACCGTCATCCGTAGCTTGAACGGTAAGACGATACAATGCTTTGCGTTCGTAATTAATGTCTGCTTTTTTTAATTTTAATTGTGCAGTAGAACCACTAATTTCAAAAAGACCAGCTTCGTTACCTTGTGTAATGACATACGTCAAAGTATCGGCATCAGGATCTGTACCCGTCACTGCTGAACCTATAATAGTACCAAGTGGTGAGTTTTCAACTAAACTGAAAGCAACAGTAGAAACCATTTGTGGTGGATTATTAGCATCCAACACCTTAATAGTAAGTACTTTACATGTTTTACGACTATCTTGTTCATTTGGTGCACTGAATCCACTGTCTTCGACACAAACAGTCATGGCATATCCCGGTACACTAATATCCAAATATGGATTGACATTGCCTTCCGTTGGTCCACGATTCAAATACAATTGACCATACGATGTAATTGCAAAAAGATTGTCTGGATTAGAACCATATAACATATCAGCAAGCCCATCAGAAGTAACAGGATTAGTAAACAATAATTTCGCTGCGGCACCAGATGATGCATCAATATCGATGGTACTAGATGTTCCATAAGTATTTGATTTGATCATGATTTTGCCGCCCAAATCAGTAACAGTCGCTCCAGTGATTGAACCGATTGCAGTTATACAATTAGCGACGGTATCACAATTTGCAGTTAAAGTTTTTGCTATTGCTGTAGCACCATCAACAGAAACTTTTAGAACTTGATTCGCATTGGTAGCTCCAGCTCCATCAACAGTAACAGGGTTAGTAAACAAT